>ULRN01026249.1_pt1 | contig 60502 bp, 48 predicted proteins | sample 1955461 | NCBI WGS metagenome assembly ULRN01 (sample SAMEA4835683, study PRJEB28245) | human gut metagenome | biome: gut microbiome; material: fecal sample | place: Denmark | collected 2008 | reverse complement strand
AATATTGGATTGTTAAAAACACAACAATATTATTTGATTCGTTGTTCGTTCAGCAGTATAGGGCACTTTCTCACGGCCTCAGAGTGTGGATCGGACAACGGACGGTTCACGCTTTTTTGTTAGTGTCATCCAGCCTTGGATTTAAGACACGACATAAATGGACACATTGCCTAATGTGAACACCCGACGAGGCGGTGAAAATCCCTCGAGCGCAGGACTTACCTCCTGCGCCCTCCCCGAAGCTCAAAGCATAGTATCAGCCGAGAGTTCACATACAGGGGTGTCCACCCGATATGCGCCTTCCTCATCCATGTCGCTCGATCGCAAACAAACAGCAGCCTCTCATTGGTACGCTTTGCGCTGCACCTATGGACGGGAGAAGAATGCGTGTGAATATTTGGAGAAAAAAGGAGTTTCTGTTTTTTGTCCCACGATAAAAGTGGTTAAACTAGTCCAAGGCAAGCGCAAGGTTGTCACTGAGTCGCGCCTGCCCAACATCCTTTTCGCTTACGGCACGGAAGACCAGATCAAGTCTTTTGTTTACGACAATGTAAACCTTCCCTACGTTCGCTTTTATTACCGCCACAGTCATGTTGATCGTAGGATAGAGAAGACACCCATGATTGTCCCAAACTCGCAGATGGAGAGCCTACGAATCATTTGTGAGTCCGAAGCGGGCAATATAGTGGTTCCGTCTGGAGTTGTGCCTAAATTTAGGAAAGGCCAACTGGTACGTGTCACGACAGGTGCGTTTGCGGGTGTCACAGGCAGGGTAACAAGATGGCATGGACAACAACGCGTGGCAGTAGTTGTTGGGGATGTGGTGGCAGTAGCGACAGCCTATGTGCCCAGCGCTTTCTTAGAAATAATAACCCCATAGGTCTTACATTATAGTGGTCATTCACTTTACAGGTCGAGACTAATTCATTCAGCATTTCGCAGTCAAAGCCAATACGAGTTACAGTATATATAGTAAAAAACAAAAAAATAATATGAGCAAGTTTATCGTTAGTTTATTGTCGCTTTGCTTTCTGCTTTCTTCATGTGAGAATATGACAGAAAAAGAGCTTGAAGACACTATTAGCAGTGGTGTCGTTTTGGTACAGAACCAAAGTTACTACGAGGTGGTGTTGTCAAATGGAGAATCGATATTTTTTTCTTCATTTGACGCAGAAGGAGACTTGGACGGGCTCGCCCTGGACAAAGACTCTGTAGAGGTTTCCACGAGCTACGGAACAGGATTCTTTATTTCTGGAACTGGCGAAATTGTCACCAACTCTCATGTGGTGTCAAATGTTGTTGCCGACAAGGAGGTGAACAAACAGGTTGGCAAGGTCATTGAAGCCCTCAAGGCGATGATAGAGATGAAATATCGTGATTATGAAGAGAAGCTGGAAACGGCACAGGAAGCCTACGACTATGCCAATGTGAACCCAGAAGTTACATACGAGGAATTTTTCCAGATAAGAGATATACGTGACGCGATTAAGAAAGAAATGGAAGAGTATGCGCAAATATACAACAATTTGGACCAAATTCGTGCGAGCGACTCTGAAATTAAGTATCACAACGAGGTCAGTATAGCTTACAACAACACCTATGTGACCAATACGAAAGATTTTGTACCTTGTGTGGTGACTAAGACGGATATGGAGCACGACTTGGCAATCATACAGCTGAAGGATAAGTCCACGCCATTGGGCAAGTATGTATTCCAGGTGGATGAAACCGATCCATTGGAAACGTACGGCTGGAGGGAACAACTGGAGAAGCGAATCAGCAAGGACAAGAATAGCGAATTGTTTATGACCAGCTTCAATCTTGGTCCTAAACTGGCTATCACCAAAGAAGGTATTAAGTCTCAATTCAATCATGGCAGTATAAGTCAAAAGACCCATGAAAAGTTGATGTATTCGATACCGACCCTCCCCGGAAGTAGTGGGTCGCCAGTGGTCAACCTGCGAGGGCAGTTGGTTGCAATCAATTATGCAGGCATCAACGGCACACAAAACTTCAACTATGGAGTACGTGTGAAATACTTAAGAGAATTGTTAAACAAGTAAAGAAGCATTGGCATGGAACATTTAATAGCAGACTCGGGAATCCATTTTATCACTCGTGAGATGGAGTTTAATCCTTCGGAGCCTTTGGTGCTGGGCAACGGAGGAACGTTGAAGTATTCTTTTGTTGAGGCCATAGATTTTCTGGAAGGTTTTAAGGTTTTCAACCTACTATATTATCATCCAGTAGAAAACAAATATATACCGATAGACGAGTTGCAGGCATCCGAAGATGCCGTGATGCGTCGTCCCAATGGTCGGGAAGAACTGGATGCCTCAGGAATGGTCCAGATGGCGCCCGAAACCAGCATTTCGCTCTTTACAACCTACAGTGATGGGGACGAGGATATATACAGCATCAATTCCCTCCAGTCTTTTCGCGTTGTCAATCCCCTGGACGGTCACTCGCAGGTGTCAGCCTTTGAAATGCTTTTGGACAAATGGCTTCCCATGCCTATGTTCCGAAAAGAGGTTGATGGGGTGACGACCAATGCCCCACTTGCCTGGTGCCGAATGAAAATGCAGCGGATTGGCGAGGGGAAAAAGAAGGGGATGGGAAAGTTTCGCTTGATATGGGCTTTTGACACCAAAATGGGCGAAGATGAGTGGTCAATGCTGAGGCCCTTCGTGTCGGAAGAAGACAATGGTGTTTGCACCTATACGCTTTGCAACAAGGTGGACCTGTTGCTCGACTTCTTGTCATCTGACGAGAAATTCCATGCGTTCTCAGATTACATAGCGTTCTTGTTGGGAATTGATATGGCGAACGACAGCAAGAAATACAAGGCGTTTTATATCTATTTTATCAACTTTATTCGCTTGTCTGGCGCTTCTCCCGAGGTAGCGCTGCATCACAATGTCAAAAAGCAAATAGATGTAGATTTAGTGCTTGACATTGGCAATTCCAGAACGTGTGGAATCCTTTTCGAGGAAGGACAGTTTACACAGGGCAAGATGTTGGAACTTCGTGACCTTTCAACCCCATGGGTCTGTTATGAAAACAAGACGTTCGACATGCGCGTCGTGTTCCGTAAGGCCGATTTCGGCAATGACATCGTCTTGGATGAGGATTTATTCCAGTGGCAAAGTTTTGTCCGCATTGGCGAGGAGGCCCGCCGTTTGGTGTATCGTTCGCTTGAGGAAGAAGGACTTTCTGAAAAGACGACCAACTACTCCAGCCCCAAGAGATACCTATGGGACCTGAAGGAGTATGAAGGACAGTGGGAGAATCTGATCACCATGGACGACCCCTACGGAGTGCTCTTGTCACCCGATGTGGCTGTCCCAGTCCTCTCTAAATTGTTCAAGAACGACGGCACTTATGATCCGGCAGAAGGGGATGAAAACCAATTGGAACTGGTCGATTTCGAGCAAAAGGAGCATCATTATTCTCGCTCCTCATTGATGACCTTTGCTTTCATCGAGATATTTCAGCACGCATTGGCTCAAATCAACTCTGCCAAGTACAGGGAGAAATGGGGCAATGTCGATGTGAAGCGCGTCATTCGAAATGTGATTATTACCTGTCCCACCGCAATGCCACTCTCCGAACAGGTCTTTTTGAGAAAGAGTGCCAGAGATGCGTATGACGCTTTGACCCAATGCAACACTTCTTTGAAGATGGCATCGATCATTCCTTCCCCCGAAGCATTGCAGGTGACAGACCCCTATGCGCCTATCGAACGCAAAGTGTGGAAATATGATGAGGCTTCTTGCTGTCAATTGGTGTATCTGTGTGCAGAAATCACCCAGCGATATGGCGGAGAGGTTCACAAGTTCTTTGAACTGAAGGGCCATGTCCGTCCGGAGATGGCAGCACAAGGTTATACGGGCAAGTCGCTCACGATCGGCACGATTGATATCGGAGCGGGCACTACTGACATCATGATCTGTTCCTATCAGTACGAAGGAACGGGAGCCTCCAGGATCACTCCCAATCCCTTGCTCTGGGATAGTTTCTATTTGGCTGGTGACGACATCCTTCGCAATCTCGTACAGAATGTGGTCATTGAGGGCAAAGATATTGAGTCTCCCGACTTGGGCAATATCAGTTCGGCCTTAACCTCCCGTATCACCAGTATGACGGACGACGAACTGAGACAGATGCCTTGTTTGGACAATATCGTATATGCAGCCAAAGTCAATGACATCTGTCTGACTGCCGACAAAGATGAGAAGAAGGAAAAGAAGGTGGCCTTCGCTTCAAATCTCATCCACGACTATTTTGGCACAGACAGTTCGATGATGGGTTGCCGTGACCGCCGCTGCCGCAATGATTTCAACACGCAGATTTCGGTGCCAATAGCACAGAAAATGATGGAGCTGCTACGCTCACATCGTCCGTCGAAGTTGTACTCGTTTGACGAGTTGTTCCCAGATGTCAAGCCTGCCGACTATCTGCTCGATTACTTTGAGCACCACTTCGGGTTTAGGTTCGAAGAATTGTCTTGGCGATTCAATCCAGAAGAAATTTCAGACATTGTCAAAGCTACGATGGAACCTCTAATGAAGCAGCTTGCGCTGGTGTTCTATACCCAGCAGTGCGACATCATAGTACTTGCCGGCCGTCCCACTTCCCTCGACGCTATAACAGAATTGTTTATCAAGTATATCCCCACCTCTCCCGATCGTTTGATACGGCTGAACGACTACCGAGTAGGATCATGGTTTCCGACGGCTGATGGTCAGGGCTATTTCTATGATCAGAAGGCTATTGTGGCGGTCGGTGCCATGGTGGGATACAGAGCTTCCACCTCTGGGCTGAAAGGATTGGTGCTTGATTTTGGTATGATGATACAAAAAATGACCTCGACGGCCAATTATATAGGAGAATACAATTCTCGCCGTAGTCAGGTATCGACAGCATTGCTGACTCCGACGTCGGCCAACATGACGTTTACGGTCTCCGTCTTCCCTGCGTTCTTAGGTTGTCGCCAGCTCGACTCTCCCATCTACCAAGCTCGTCCTTTGTATGCCATCTACAATCACGGGGCTTCCGATACCTTGCAAATACGGATAGCGCGAAATTTCCATGAAGATAAAGAAACACTTGTTATCGAAGAAGCTACAGACAAGGAATTCCGTAATAGGAAAAAGGATTTGGAGTTGGTAGCCCAGTCGCTGGTAGATGATGGAAAATACTGGCTTGACAAGGGGGAATTTGAATTGACAATTAAATAATACCACAGCCATGTTACAAGAAATAAGAAACCAAATCGACAATATCAACCAATCCCTTGCGTGGATTAGGAAAAACAAAGAAGAAGATTATTACCAAAGATTTCTTCAGTTGGTTGACAACAGAAGGACTTTGAAGAAGATCGAATCGGCCATAGCCAACAACCCTGGCATAGCGGCCTTTGGCAAAAGCCAGGTGGGAAAGTCCTATCTGATCAGCTGTTTGCTGCAAGGACGTGATAGAGACGGCAAGGACGTGCCGTTTATGGTCCGTGCTGGCAATGAGTCCTACAATTTCATCTACAAGATCAATCCTCCAAGTGAAGAGGGAGGAGGTAAAGAGTCAACGGGTGTGGTCAGTCGCTTTTCGTCGTTCAGCCGTGACGAGACGCTTTACAATGTTGACCTCCCCATTCTGGTCAAGACGTTTTCCGTTACGGACATAATTCTGATTTTGTCCGATAGCTATTTCAATGATTTTAGCGACTATACGACTCCTGGCGAAACAGAAATAAAGGACTTGTGTGATTCATGGGAAGATAAGTACAAGACTCCTCTTAGTCTTGTGCCGGGGATGGTTAGCGCTGACGATATTCTGAACATCAAGTTCTATTTCGAGAAACATATCAACAATGCACAGACATACAACAAATCGGCCATCTTTGACAAATTAGCGCTCGTCATCGACAAGATCCCCACCTCTGATTATGCCGAGGTGTTCTCCAATCTTTGGAACAAAGAGCCTGCTTTCACAAGACTGTTTACAAAGTTGGTCAGCATATTACAGAGGTTCAATTTCTCCGAAACGCTCTATTTACCCATCCAGTCTGTTCTCCATGAGGGAATAAGGGAAAACACGATCATGAGTGTGCAGTGTCTAAGACAGCTTTTCCAGGCCACTCCACAATATACTTGCGATGTGTATTTGCACGAGAACGGACAATTTACACAGTGTGCGTCAGCCATTCCCAAAAGCGAGGTGTGCGCCATTTGCTCGGAGGTTGTTTACAAGATCGATCAAGAGTTTTTGTCCAGCTCCCGCCCATACAAATGGGAGAATATGGACGCCGAGGTGCAACCTATGGTCACCCACGACCCTGTCAAGATGGAAATGCTGGCAGGCAATGATCTGCTCGACTTCCCTGGAGCCCGTGCGAGAGAGGACGAGAAGTTGGTAAAGCTGTCGGATGCCAATATCCTGAACTTTTTCTTAAGAGGAAAGGTCGCATACCTGTTCAATAAGTACAACGAGGAGATGAGTATCAACATCTTGTTGTATTGCCATCACAACAAGGACAACGATGTTACCGGCTTGTACAAGCTGCTTGAGGATTGGGTCTGCAACTATGTAGGCCGTGACTGCCATGAGCGTCAGGAGAAGTTAGCCATCACGAAGAAGTCTCCCTTGTTCTATATCGGCACGATGTTCAATCTGGACATGGAAATGGGCAAAGGTACTGAAATGACCGAAAAGTCCATCGACCAGCGCTGGATAGGGCGTTTCAACACAGTCGTCAACGATCAGTGCTTTCATCGCATCACGGCGGACTGGGTGAAAAATTGGACTCGAGAAGGGGAAGATTTCAACAATAGCTATGTGCTGCGCGACTATAAGTTCTCTACCAAACTCTTTGACGGATTTGAGGAGTGTGGTTGCGAGACGGGGTCCAAGATGTCTGACGCCTACTATCAAATGATGCGCAAGACGTTTGTTGAAAACGAATATGTCAAAAAACTCTTTGCCAATCCCAGTGTGGCGTGGAACGTTGCCTCTACGCAGGGAAATGATGGAGCGCTCTATATCATCGAAAGCCTAACGGAAGTGGCTTCCACGATGAATGAGGCAAGAGAGAGCGACTTTAAGAAGATACTCCACAAGGTGAGAACGCAGGTTTACAACATCATGAAGGGGTATTTCGTCTCCACAGATGTCAACGGCATTTTCGAAGAACACGTCCGCAAGGCCAATGCCGTATTCAGGGAGATGGATTTTACCTGCAATTCCGACAACTACTATTTCGGCCATTTGATCCAGGCGCTGCAGTTGAAGGAATCTTCCAGCTACCGTATTGTCCATAAAATCATGCAGAGTCCCGAGTTGAACAAGAGTGTCAATGAGTTTAAGGACTACGAGATTATCACCAATTCCTGTGCCAAGAAGGGTTTTTCGCTGGAAAAGGCACAAAGCGAAGAGGAAAAATGGAACTGCCTTATCAAGACATACATGTTTGAGAACATGGAGGAAGCGGACGCATTCCTCAAGCACAAACATGTGGAGGTGCAAAGATTGTTCACCGGATCTTACCGTAGGAAGCTCAATTCCTGCATCATTGCCGATACGCTCTATGAGAAATGGTGCTCGCTCATCAAATCGGTGGATTTCCTCAACGAGTTCTCCGACGAAAACAGCTTCGACAATATGGTGATGAGCAATTTGGTGGAGAACTTGGTCACCGCGTCGGTGTCCATTGACCTAAAGGACAAGATGGCTGAGGCCATCGCCGACTACGTCAACGTAATTGACGTGCATACGGCCAACGAAAACCTTTTGGCGGATATGCTCGCCAGCATTGTCAACGAGTTTGTATTGGATTTCGGATTCTCCTGGCTCTCCGACGAAGAGAAGGAGAAAGCAAAGAAAGTGTGCGACATGTACAGTCTGCCCACTTTCAATTATATCTTGAAGGAACCTCCCGTTGTTTCCGACGAGGCCACGCTTGCAGCCATGTTCAATGAGATGTCCTCCAATCCCAAGGCATTGTTGCCTTCGTTTGACGACAACTACAACAAGTGGCTTGAGTATATGTTTATCTCGTTTGTGGCCCATGTCGATGTTCCCGAGGTGGATCCTGTCGAGAACCACAAGGTGAAGACGTTGTTGGACAACATCAAGGTTGCCGTATAGGAGAAGCCTTTGACGATGTTGCTAGGGCTGTTTTTACTTGTGAAATCCTAAAGCAAAAATTAGATGAAAAAAATATTTTTTGGGACGCAGATCAAGAATGGACGACTTCCTTTTTGGCATCCTTGGGGCTTCATGGGATGTTTGGGAAGGTTGCTGCTCTTCTTGCTGCTGCTCTTGCTCTTGCTCTTCCTGCTCAGTTTGTTCAGACGTTGTGAACACGATGGAAGCAGGAGCACCAGGGGCGGCGACAGAGATAGTGGCAACAGGTCTGACACGACTTGGGTCAGCTGGAACCAGCCGATTGAGAACGGCGAGGAGGTCGGCTTGCCTGCGCCAGAGGACAATGTGCTGCCACCTTTCGAGAATACGGTACCCAACCCCGACAACGACGGGGCCACGGAGATCTATCCCAATTTGCTATATGTGATCTTGGACTCAGAGACTGATGATGAGACTTTCAAGCAGTTTGCTCAGAAATTCTCGTCCTTATATCCCGCTCCGCACCACAAAATACAATATTACAATACGGGCTCCAAAACGGCAGTTCTGATTGTACCGGAAGATAAGCGTGCCAAGATTTGTCAAGAACTCCCCAACCAGATTCCTGATGTGAAGTTTTTGGTCGTTCCTGTGGAGGTGATGACGCAATACGCCTCCTCCCTTGTTACCCCCAACGACCCTGCGTTTAGGGATGTCAACAAGTCGTGGTATTTCAAGCCCATCCAGGCACAAGAGGCTTGGGGGATCACCCGTGGCTCGTCGGATGTGATAGTGGGAATCGTGGATAGCTATATGGATCTCAACCATCCCGAGTTGAAGGGCGACCGCTGTGTCTATCCTTACTCCGTCGTCAGGGGAAACTCTGATGTCTCGCCTCGTCCTGGTGCTCCGCAAGACTATGCGGGCCACGGCACGTTGGTCACGTCCGTAGCCGTGGGCAATGCCAATAATGGCGCAGGCTCGTCGGGCATCGCTCCTCTGTGCAAGTTTATCCCAGTCAGTATGGGCGAACAGATCAACACCATTACCGAAGTGGAGGGTTTGCTCTATTGTATGTATCATGGAGCTACCGTGATCAATCTCTCTTGTGGTGCCAACTTCCCCAACACAATCACCCAAATGCCGTTGGATCAGCAGATAGCTTTCTCTGAGCACTATGGCAAGCCTCAGGAGAAGATGTGGGACTATGTTTATCAACTGGCCGAGAAACACAATGTCACTATCGTGTGGGCTGCGGGCAATTCAAACTGCTTCGCGGCCATGGATGTCTCCAAGCGCAATGCCAACACGATTCGTGTCTCAGCCGTTGACCGCAGTTTGAAGAGGGCCAACTTCAGCAATTATGGCAATTTTGCCATGAAAAGGATTTATGCTTCCACTATCTCCGCGCCGGGTGTGGATATCTGGGGAGCTTTGCCCAACAATCAGTATGCCGCATGGCCGGGAACCAGCTTCTCTGCCCCCATCATTACGGGTGTGGTGGCGCTGCTGAAGAGCCAGAACAAAAACTTGACGACCCGGCAAATCATACAAATCCTACAGGAGGCAGGAAAACCCATTGCCGCGTCGCCGGAGATTGGCAAGCTGGTTCAAATCAAAGATGCTTTGGAGAGAGGAAAACGAACCCCCGCTGGTCGAAAAAGAAACGACAGAAGGGCATAGTCATTGAAGGAAAAATAAAAATGATATGGAAAAAAAAGCAAAAAATGGAAAAGTGACTATTGCTAATATCATTGCGATAGTCGGTGTGGTGCTACTCATGGTGTTCACCTTTATAGGCCATTCTTTTATGAGTGGCGGAGAGTTGGGTATGGACATTGTCGTCTCGGTGGCAATCACGGCGTTTATAGCGTTTCTCGTATGGTTCATGATCAAGGCCAAGGGTGCAGAAAACGAATTGGCCAAATGGAAGAAACTGGAAATCGCCACGCTGGTCGTCTATGTTGTTGTAGCCATTCCGCTCTCACTTTATGGTGGAATCATGCAATTCTTCATCGTCAATGACAACAAGGAACGGGTGAAGGAGTGCGCGAAGGATGACTTGGACCGAATCGACCAGATGTTTCTTGACTACAAGGAGTTTGAGGAGCAGGCCATTGGCCGTACGAGCGATGGCCTCAGCAATGCTATCAAAGAAGGACGACGCAATGATGACTTGAAGGAGTTTATGAAGACCAACCATATTAGTGCAAGCGAAGAGGGCGTCTCCGCCTTTAAGGACTTACAGATGAGGTTGTTGGTTGGCTCAGGTTACGAGCGGTTATATACTTCCTTCAATGAGCAGCGGGTGAAAATAGAGCAGTCGATAGACAGTTGGAGCATGATGCTGATACCAACGAAGGCGAAGCAGATACCTGCGCTCGCCGAGTCCGCCCAGCAGGAGCTGAACACGCTGTCCAACGGTGCAAAGCTCCCAGTGATCAACAATGAGTCTGGTCTCTACAAGATCAAGGAGTATCAAGTGAAGCGGTTTGAGACGGCGCCTCTCGAACTGAAAGAAGCCATGCAGGGGACTGGTGGCTTCAGTGTGAAAGCCCTTCTCTTTGTTTTGCTGATCCACATCCTCATCTTGTTCAATTATGTAGTGGCTTATCGCACCAGTACGCTCAGTATCAACAAGCGAGGCCGCAATGATAATGGTCGAATCCTTAAATAAAACAGAACCATGCCTACACTAAACGAATTACAAAAAAGACAAGTTATAAAACTAGAGCAGACCAAGTCGACAGACTATATGCTGCTGTGCATCCAAAAGTATGATAATCTTTCTTTGGATGATTTTCCCAATATGCAACCCGCCAAAAGGGCTCATATCCAGGAGAGGCTCAACAGTATGCCCAATCCTAACGAGCAGGAAGAATGGGGACGCCTGTCATCCATGCTCAACACTCCGTCGCAAGAACTTCTCCATGCGCTTGAAAGCTACATACAGCATTGGGAGAGCACGCCTCCTTGCGGCAACCATTTGGACGAAGCTAGACAGATGGTCTCCAGCGTGAGGGAAGCATTGCAGAGGGAGCAAGCCGATAAGGAGCAAAATGAATGGGTCAACGTGGATGTGCTTTCGAAGGACTCGCTCATAGCCTATCTCAGAAAGTATCCGAACACCATCCACAAAAATGAGATAGACGATTGTTTCTGGCCTCTTGTCGATATGGAAAAAGTGCAGGAGATCCAAACCTATCTGGATGCTTTTCCCCAGGGAAGGCATGTGGCCGAAGCGAGAGAACTGCTGAATGCGATCGTGGAGTGGGACAATGTGAAGGGTACTAATGATATTTTTGAGGTATCTACCTATCTACGCAACAATCGCACATCGCCCTTCTCCCATCAGGCCAAACTGATGTTGATGCGTCTGAAGCAGGAGGAAATCGGACAGATGAGAGACCGTCCCAATAACTACGATGCAGAAAGGCTGAAGCGCCTTTTGATCGAGCATGTGGTGACAGACAACGAGCTGATCATGGCGAACGTCATGACCGAAAATGTTTTGGAAACACTTCGGAGCAATGATATCACCTACGACCTTCCCGATATCAACCGGGCGATAGCGGAGTCGCGGGCGGAGTGTAAAGAGGGCTTCACGGATGTTTTCTTCTTTGGCATCTCCTCTACGGGCAAAACCTGTGTGCTGATGGGTTTGTCTCGTTCCGATTCTCTTCATATCAACTTGGCTTCGGGTGGTGGCGATTATGCCTCGGCGCTCCAGCAGTACACCGACGTGGGAATAACGGTGCCCCGAACGCCAGGCTCTTTTGTCACGACGCTGGAAGCCACGATTTGCCCCTCGGGTCAGCAGAATATAGACTACAAGGTGAATTTGGTCGAAATGTCGGGCGAGGAGTTTGCTTTTGGTATAGCAAACAATCCAGACCATATCTTCACCTTCGAGGAAATGGGTAGCGGTGCTACCGAACTCTTGAAAAACGCCAATCGCAAAGCCTTCTTTCTCATTATCGACCCTACTGTCAATGTTGTGAGATTCTCTCGTGAGGTATTAGTAGGATTCGACGAGGAGACAGGGGAACGAATGGTCTCAATGGAGACTTGTGCGGTCAACCAAAGAGTCCTCATTCAGAAGATGGTCAACTTGTTTCAAGACCCCAACAATAGCGAAATCATGAAGAAGGTGGACTCGATCCATATCATCATGACTAAGGCGGACACGTTGGGCGATCCGATAGAGCGCGAGGAAAAGGCGTATGAGATTTTTCAAAACAGATTTGGCAATCTCATCTTGAGTCCCTTGCTCCAGTTGTGCAAAGAGTACAATATCAATAGCAACAATAAGTTCTGTCCCAATCTATATACGTTCAGCCTTGGATCCTTCTATGTGGGCGGCTTGTACGAGTACGAGCAGGCTGATTCGGATAAGTTAATAAGAGCAATAGAAAACTCGATTCACCCGACCAAAAGAAATACATTTTGGGATAAGTTCAAAAAAGTGGTGAATCAATAGCAATAGATAGTATGGCATATAATCATAATATTTCTGTCAAGGTGTGTGGCAATCCCGAGTCCAGTGGTGGATTCGGTCCCATACTCTTGTTGAACAACCCTAGCTTTGTCGTCGAAGACCAGTTTTATGTCGGCTTTGATAAGAATTCTTTCTTTTTTACCATCACGACCTATCAGACGCAAACGGTATATAAACTGGTCAAGAACAATGTCAGAAGCTCGGGTGCTTTTAGAGTCGGCTCGCTGGTCATAGCCATTTCCATCCCCAAAAATTACAAATTGGAGGGTGGGTACACTCCCTATGACGTCCTATGTGCACTCAAAGACGAGTTCTTGAAAAAATGCATGACCTGCAAGGACCCTGTGCGTGAAACCTACGAATACAACGCAGGTAAAATTGATGGACATGTGCTGGACGAGGTGGTGGGCAAGTTTACGCTTACCTGTTTCCGTACACCCGATAGGGTCATGACACCCAATGGGCCGGTGGGATACATTGAGGAAACTGAAGAGAAAATCAAAGAGTTCTTTCAGGATATCAACTACCCAGAGTTTGACAAGTTCAAAGAGGTGGTCGTAGCGACAACTGTCCATACGACAAGCTATGTCCCTATCAACAATATCCAAATACCTAGGCCCAAGAAATACGAGGTGATAGTAGATGGAGAAAGGAAGGGGTTTTACAACAACTTGGAAGAAAAGATCCCAGTAAAATGTCATAGAAAATCGTCGGATTACTATGATAATCTCTCCAGGGAGTTCTCCATCCAAGACCTGTTAGATGGCTCTGTGAGTCACGAGGGGGTAGACCTCGACACGGTGCAGGAAAGAGTGATCGTGGAAACGGAATCATGGGGAACCCCCAAGAAAAAGAAGGTCTTTTTGGCTATTTTCCCAGAGGAAGACGCAGATTATTTCATCAGAAATCCACAGAAATTGCGGGTGACACTTGTCTCTTCTTATACTCGGAAAGAAGTAAAAGTTTCTCAGCAGAGATTGCTGGTGATTACACTGGAAGGAAATGAGATCGCGGCTTTGAAGAAGAATGATGGCATTAATGTTGCTACGACTGAACAAAGCAAATACAAGGTCACAAACTGTCAATTGGTTAAAGAAGATGAACTACATGTGGATGTGGAGCCAAGGAAGTTGCCCAGTCCCCCACCTGCAGGTAATCTGACAGTGAATGTGACATTTCCTGAAGACAAAGATTTGAGAGGAATTCATTCTGTCGATCTTCAAGCAAAAAACTGTATAAACAACCAGGATGTCTTTTCAGTACTAAATGTATCCCTTAAAAGGTCTTCGGAAAATGAAGGGTATAATGGAAAGTTCAAAATTCCGGCTAAGAGAGTTCCACCATGCGACTTCTATCTTAAGTGTTCCATCAAGAATGAGGTATGGAAAACGAAAAAGATAAAACGAAATGAGAAATCGGTTACAGTAACTTTCGACAAGATACACAGGCCGTTTACGGATCGCTACAGGAAGCCTCTTGTGTGCGTCTTGGTCACTATGATGGCGTTAGTATTAGGCGGGCTTAGTTTTGTTCTATATAATCAATTGAATAATGAAACGAGCCCTACTACTGAAAAGGAGACTTTCACGGAAAAAGATGTTAAGCCTTTCCTGTCCGAAGTGGACAGGTTACTTAAGACTAAAGATTTGAAATTTTATACGGTCGATTCTTTGTATGGTATATACAATCAAAATAAGACAATGATTGACGAGTATAGCCAAAGCAAGGAAGCCAATCCTAATATATGCCAGCGTCTGTGTGAATATAAAACAGTAATAGATTTCATTCAAACCGGACAAGTTGATTCTATAAAAGAGATAGTAATGAACGATAAAAAGTATGAATTGTTCAATATCCAACGGCCCTTTTTGGCGCAGATTGTGAAGGATGAAAATATTGAAAGATTTAAGAAAGATTATAAGCGTTTAAAGAGTTTTGGTGAAATAGCGAAGCAATATGCAAATATACGGTTGCGAAAAAATAGTGTAGACACAACTATCATAGAAGGCGCGAATAACTATAATAATCTGATTACGGATCCCCTGGATGAGGCAGAAGTTGTGCCCCCCACACACAAATCAAGGCCAAAACAGAAAGCTGTGGTGATTCCGATTGAATCTAAACAGGGTAAAAAAAGCAGCGTCGGGAAAGAAAAAGAGAAGTCCTCCGGACGTAAGAAAGTATTTAAGCACAAATATACTTGCGAGAAATGTGGGCCCAACAGATGGTTTAACACACAAAGAGAATTAAAAAAACACTGTGCTGTCAATCATAGTGAGATATAATGATAAAAATCTTACATTTTGTGTATGAAAACAAGTTTGTTGAATAGTCATATCAATCAATAACTCAAAAGAGATGAAAGCTATAAAGTTAATAATTATTTTTATCGTACAATTGGGTGGAGTACTAGGAGCGCTCTATCTGCTGACTAATGGAGAGAAAGACGACCCCGCCTCCTCTTCTGACACAAACGTGATCGCTGACACAACTGCCATAGGAGACACAGCTATCATAGAAGACGCAACTGACGAAGATAATCGGATTACGGATCCCCTGGATGAGGAAGAAGTTATGGCCCCCACACAAGAAACAAGGCCAAAACTGAAAGCTGGGGTGAATCCGAGTGAGTCTAAACAGAGTAAAAATGCAGTGTCGGAAAATGAAAAACCGAAGCCCTCCGAACATAAGACGAAAACAAAGCACAAATATACTTGCGCGATTTGTGGGCCTAACAAATGGTTTAACACACAAAGAAAATTAGAAAACCACATGCACTACATGCATTCTGAGCTATGATGACAAAAATCTCACATTATGTATACAAAGACACGTTTGTTAGATAGTCATATCAATCAATAACAAAAATGAGATGAAAGCAATTAAGTTAATTATCATTTTTATCGTACTATTGGGTGGCGTAGTAGGAGCGTTCTTTCTGCTGACTCATGAGGAGATATACGTTCTTTCCTCCCCTTCCAACACGACATACCAATCATTTAGTGATGATATCAAAGATGATTGGAAGAAAAAAGGAGACTGGGACGAAAAGCTCTTCTTACGGCATTGCGAATCCATCAGACAGCTTGGCACCAAGTCTGAAACAGGCACTTTGAAGGATCTCAATACGACGACGGCCATAGAGATAGTTAATCGTAAGATCTTTGACGCATGGAGCTCTGCTTCTTGCCAAAAGAGCACGATAGAGAAATACATCCAGGCAATCAAGGTGATAGAGCGCGAGGACAAGAATGCAGAAACAGACGTAAGGGTCAAGAAGATCCGTAGTGTCTATGCCACTTACTGCGAAGCTTATCGCCTGGCGCATCAAAGCATCGGCCTGTCTCCTTCGTTCAATGGATATAGTTGGAACTCGTACAACAACTACGCGGCAAGCGTGAAGGGAAAAAGAGACCACATGCTTGCTAATAGCATCTACAAAGAGCATCTATCCGGTATCCTCGAACTCAAGAACGGCTTGAATAGTATTCCCGACAAATTGTCGGCAGGAAAAACGCATTTTTACAATGCACTTGCTGACAGGATCATCAGTTACTACTCAAGAACAAGGGGACAGTTGGACAACTTGCGAAACGTGAAATCAAAGTTTGACCAAGAATTTCACAAGGTCGGCAAACTCGATCGTTTTGTAGATGAATATACGGATAGGGAATTTGAGGAATATGAGTAGTATGAGAATTAATGTATATCATTTGCTCTTTCTGTTGTTGCTCTTTTCGTTTGCTATTCCTGCAAAAGGGCAGGAAGCAGAAAAGTTGAACCAGAAATTGCAAACGGAGATAGAGGCATTGAGGGCAGATGCTGCCAGCCTCCAAACTCAACTTATGGAGTGGACCACCAAGGTCTCTGCCAGCGCGAAGCAGCTGGAGGTGCTGACCCGCTCCATAACGATGAGGGACGTCAGAATGCTGCGCGAGACGGTGGACTCCCTGGAGCAAAAGCATTTGTTGATGGAAGATTCCATCCAAGCATTTGATGTGCAGATAAGAAAAGCTAAAGATACCATCCAAGCACTCGAAGGGAAATTGGAAGGAATGAAAGTGTATTCTGACAGATTAAACAAAGAGCAAAAACAGCGGCAGATGCAGGAACTGTTGGCTCAAAACAATGATTATCTAAACCTCCGGTTTTCGAAGATGTCGATGGAACGCCTAAAGGCGATGAAAGATTCTTTGCATGAGTTTGGTGAACAGAAAGGTTTTGATCCGTATAAAGAGCGCCTCGCTTTTGCTATCAACTACAAACGAGCACGTGACAAGGCGTGGGCCTGCGTGGATCGTGGAGAGGATCTTGATAGCGTAGGATGGCTGCGTCTGGACTATTTTATGCCATTGCGCGAGTCTGATGTCCTTCGCGGTAAAATGACGCAGGAGCAGCTCCTGGAAATGGACAGCTTGAATATTAAACTGTCCAGAATAGCAGGCGGCATCAGAAATCTAAGGGATATTGTAGAAACCACCAAAGGAAAAATCGCCGATCTTCCGGAGTCGGAGTCGAAGGGAAAGGAGTGTTTGAAAGTGATAAGTGATTATAGAAAAGAAGTTGAAAAATCTCCGAAATATCAAAGATATTTCGAGGTGATACCTTTCCTCAAGGATCTTTTGAAAAAATATTGGGAAGAATTGGAAGAGGATCCGTTGAAAACGCAAACCAAGGCGGAAGAAAAAATCAATAAATTAGTGGTAGCATGATGAAACGAATGAAACACATATTGTCCGCGGTGCTATTGTCGATGCCATTGATGGTGGTCGCCCAAAGCGAAACGGATACGATTGCCCATCTGGATGCGGCTTGGCAGAATAAAGAACTTACCATGCAGAAAGAGGTCCTTGGCGACTCCATAAAAAAATGGGGCAAGGAACTGAAAGCCTTGAAGCAGCAGGAGGAGGAGAATGCAAAAACCATCAAACAGTTGCAAGAGCAATTGGCCCGATTCAAAGATGATGCCGACTATCCGGATGTGCGCAGACTGCTGAAACGCAAGGAAGAACTGCTTGCAGCGCTGGAGGAGCAAAACAAGAAGATACACTCCTTGCAAACGCAACTCCAGACCATCAACAGCGATCTTGGCACAATGCAGCAACAGTATGCAAGTCTTGACAGTGTCAGAGGAAGTATTGCGGACCAGGTCATAGCCAAGAACGAAGACTATCTGCAGCGTCCTTTCTCTCAGATGAGTCTGGACATGCTGAACAAGATCATTGATGAGAACGAGAAGTACCAGGACGACCGTTCTGTTGCCGATTTGCTCGCTCAGGCGAAGGTGGTGGAAAGAAACAAAAGGGCGTACGACGAAATGGCTCTGGCTGCCAACTCGCGCTTCGACAAGGACAATATAAACCGCTTGTTGCGAGCCGATCCCTTGAAGGGGCTCAATGAGGTGCAGCAAAAGGAAGTGGCAGAGGTACTGAGGCAGTTGCGTTTGTTTGAGGACGGGCTTGGTGTGTTCAAAGAGTTGATAGGCAAAATGCAGAAGCGTCGTCAGAACATCAACAGTTATTCTGGAGAGTACTTCCAAGCCGATAAAAAAGGTCTTTTGATAAAACGACTGGCCCGCATCAAGGAAACGGTGGAACAGGTACCGTATTTGAAAAAAATGTTTGCCAACTATACCTTTGCCAAATATCGTGCAATAGAAAATGAGATATTGAATCAATAGTATTTTGCGGCGTATCGATGGAAACTAACAATAGATAGGAAATGGAAAGACAGTCGTCAGTAAAAGAAGTTCATAAGCTAAACAAGCAGGATTATTTAGGATTGTACAAAGCGCTTTGTGCGAAACTCGGGGAGAAAAATCCTTTTGCCAAGTTTAGCATTGGCCCGGGCGTCTATGTCTGGTCGGACCATCGGTGTCAGTGGCATCGCATGGTGGATGCCAGCGAACTGAAGCAGAAAGTCATTCAGGAGGCTCTGTATCTGACCGAGACCGATATGGCTGAAGTCATAGGTGCCAAGACAGCCCAAATGCTCTGTACGACGCCGGACGATAGCTATATATACTACAATGATGACGAAGGTGAAGTCAAAATACTCCTGACGGGCTGGGGCTTCAAAAAGCCCGTGCGCAAAGAAGGTACCTTCTCAAAGGAACCGATCAAACAGAAGAATCCCATTCGTGTTTCCTTCTCTTTTGATGGCAATCCGATGAGAAACTACGAGTTTGGCCTCCGTCTGCCAAGGCAAATGAAGGTCTTGAAAACAGGAGATAACGGATATTACTTCTTCGACAACATGAAGGTGGGCGAACACTATGTCGTCACGAATCTCGCAGACGGTAGAGATTTCCCACTTTTGGTAGTAGAGGGTAAGTCTTCCTACGACTTCGACCTGACCAAGTTTGCACCGCTCACCATCAGTGCTACCAGGGACGGAGCTCCCATCGCCAATGAGCCGGTAGTGGTGGACTTCCATGGGAAGCAGTATCAAGCGACGACGAACGCCCAAGGATGTGCCGAAATCTCATTGCCTTTATATGACGAGGCCTCTGTCGCCGCTACCATGCTTGATCAAACGGAGACCACTCAGCTCACTGATGACGGGGGGCAGATAGTCTTCTCCTTCGAGAGCGAAAAGCCTGAGGAGAAACCACAGGTCGAAATACAAGTCTCTGTGATGAAAGATGGTGCGATGCTTCCTTCGCAGCCAGTGGTCATCAACTATGGTGACAAGCGTCTGGAGAGGACGACGGGGCCTGACGGTGTGCTCTCTATGAAAATGGAGGAAGTGCCTCAAGGGCCGTGTACGGTCAGCGTGGAAGGGTATGCGCCCCAAATGAAGCGACTCGTCAACAATGCCATCAACCAGTATGTCTTTGAGAAGACTACCGCCACCGACAATAAACATCTCACCCCCTGCGTCGTTGTCAAAAAGAAAAGTGGAGAGGTCGTTGGTAGCTACCCTATAGAAGTCACCTATCAAGACGCTAAGAATCATTACCAGACCGACGACAAGGGTGTGGCTGCGCTTCCCGAAATGAAAGCTGGAGAGACGATGATGGTGGAAGATGGTGTGCATCACGATAACAAGGCCGAGTATGTTCTCGACATAGACCAGCAAGAATATGTCTTTTTCATTCCTGAAGAAGAGGTCAAACAGATCAAGGTGATGGTTCGGAATACAAAGGAAGAACCATTGGTCTGTCAAAGCGTCAAGTTTGAACAACAAGGTCAGCAGGCGAAGACGGTCCAGTTGGACGAAAACGGAGACACTTTTTTCGAAGAGGGATTGTTCAAACTGGACACTCCTGTGGTGGCGACGATCAACAATGGGTCGAATCAGACACAGTATGCCCCCATCTCCTTTACCTTGGAACAAGACGAGTATGAATATCTCCTGCAAGAGAAAACAGAAAAGGCTGGCTATGGTTGGTGGATAGTTGTCGTTGAGGTCTTGGTGGCTCTTGCTACGCTTTGGCTGCTTATCGTAGTGTGGCCGTTTTTTGAGGACTTTTGTAGTCGTATGTTTCATGTGATTTATTAGGTTAGAGTAAACTATGAGTTATCCCGATCTGTTTATATTATATGTCATGAGCATCATGACGTTTGTCTTGTTCGCATGGGACAAGCATTTGGCGTGTGTCCAAAAAACCAGGGTTCCAGAGCTATTGCTGCTTCTCTTCTCGCTATTGGGAGGCGCATTCGGGGCTTTGTGTGCCATGATATTCTTTAGGCATAAAACGCTTCATAAGAAGTTTACGATTTGTGTGCCCGTTTTCTTGTTTTTGCAACTGGCTATCAATATCGTTTGTCGTGTCTATTTGTGATAGTTGACAGCAGGAGAATTCTGATGATCAGAAATTGGATTTTTGTAAAAATAATAGGTTGTCGACTTTTAGTTATAAACCGTAAAAACGTGATGATATGAGAAAATGTCCTAAATGTAATGCGGAAATAACCAATGATAAAGCAAAGTACTGCAAAAAGTGTGGAACGAAGTTGCCTCCTTTCGAACCTCAGACGAATGAAGAAAATGAGGATGTTACCAGGCTGGTCCATGAGGGCATACCGCTAACAGGAAAACAAGAGGCACCCAGTAGCAATACTGGTGGAGGAATGGAAGTTAATCCCCCAACTTGTCCTAACCCAGAGCCAGTGGCTCCTACGGGTGAGAAGCCTGAGTCAAATAGCATAGTCATATTATGGGCCGCCATCCTTTTCATAGTATTTTTTGTAGGAGGTTTGCTATTATTTAAAACAGCAGGTCATGAAGATTCTCTTGAGGCTGATAATGATACTGCGTACGTTGATACGACGTGCGTTGATACGTGTGTGGTAGATACGACGGATATTGATTCGTGTGCGGATGGTTCGGTAAGCTACGTTGATGAAGTAGAAGAAATTAGTCCTGAAGAAGAGAATTTAACCCTTTTAAAAGAGGGGATAGCGGAAGCGAATAGTGACTTTCCCATGACCGCCGAAGAGGGGATTGTTGTGAAAAAATGTTATTTGAATGGAGATTACGTCATGTATAACTATGAGTGTGATGAAGATGTTCTTGATATGGATCTTATGGAACAGAACAAATATGAAGTAAAGCAAAATATCAAGAGGAATTTAAAAAATGCAGATGCAGATGCTGTCATGTTCAAGCAGCTGTGTCTAAAAGCGAATAAGGGTTTGGGATATAAGTTCATAGGTGATAGAACTGGAAAGACAGTTTTTATCAGGCTTAGTTGCCAAGAACTTGAAAGCATGAGAAGTAATAGTAAAATAAAACGAAGTTGATAAAAAAGATATTTTTACATTCGTAAATATAAAATCACTTAGAGGTTGTGCCCGACACGAATTAGGGTTGAAGAGTATGAAACATTACCTTTTAGCTACATTGTTGTTGTTGACGTCCTTTGGCTTTTATTCATGTGATTCGTCAAAGGAAGAACTGAAAGCGAAAATTGAGGCTGCCAATAAGGAATGTCCTATAGATTTAGGCCTGGTTGGAAGTATTTCAAGCTACCAATTCGATGAGGATGCTGATGAAGTCATCATCACTATGACAATCAGTAAAGAATTGCCCATCAAAATAAATGTCTTGAACAAGCTAAAAAACACGCTTAAAAGAGCAATGCTTGGAAACTGGGCCAATTCACCGTCGGGCCGCCAATTGATGAAAGAAATCGCAAAGGCAGACTCCAAACTGACATTTATCATGCGGCTGGAGGAAGGCAACGAGAACCTTAAGATTAGACTGACCAAAGACGAAATAAAGGATTTGGCAGAAGGGAAAATCGACCCGGTCTCTCCTCGTGAAATATTGGAAATCAATGTAACATCTACCAATGCACAATGCCCAATGCAAGTTGACGAATACACGACGCTGTCATCTGCTGCTCTCGAAGGTAATTATTTTGTTTTCAATTATAGCATAGATGAAAATATGGTTCCTATCGAGAGTATAGAGCAAAACGAAGCGGCTGTTAAAGCAACTTTGCAAGAAGCGATAGCAAGTCCAGATCCAATGATGAAGCAAATGATCAAGGTTTGCAAAAATGCCAATACGGGTCTTAAATACAGATATGTGGGAGATATCTCCGGTAGTGCTTGCGTTATAACGTTTGAACCATCAGAACTTTAAAAGCAAAGGCATGATTTGGTAAATCGAGCAGTACGGTTGAGAATCATTGTGGGCGCACTCAGGATGCGGTAACTTTTATTTTCAACTGTACGGCTTGAATAAAATCGCGGCAATATTACAAGAGATATCCCTTGCAGCCAGTGAAACGCTACATGATTGAAGTTTGTAATAACTGCCTAATGACCCGTTTGGAGGTATAATACAAGTGAGATGAAAGGCTTGAAAATAATTCTTGGAATAATCTATCCTATTTTGATAATATTGCTCTTGCTTTCCAACTGTAATAGACACAAAGCTGGAGAAGGTCAGGAGAATACTGAGGAGGAGTCGAGAACTGTGAAGGAAGAGCAAGTGGATACGGCGCAAGTAGATACGGCGCAAGCGGTACGAGAGGCGCGAAACACTGGCCAAACGGGTGATCTAAAAGTCACATTGCTTTGGGACTTCTATGGCGATATAGATCTTCATGTTATGCAGCCCAATGGCATTGTGATTAACTTTTCAAATCCGCAAGATGCTGCCACGGGGGGAGCTTTGGATGTTGATAACCGCCAGGGAGGAAAAGGGGCAGCGGAAAATATTTTTTGGCCCAATCCCCCAAGGGGAACCTACCAGGTGGCTTTGCACTATTTTAATAATAAAAACAATAGTGTACCAACGTCGGGTATATGCACGGTGGTAGTCTTCCTCAAGGGCAGGCCCCCGAAAACCTATCGAGTAGAAATGAACCATGAAGGTGATCTTAAAAAAGTAGTAACCATAAATATTTAGTAAGTATGAGAAAATGTCCAGCTTGCAACGCTGTAATAGAAAACGAGAGGGCAAAATTTTGCAAGAAATGTGGTGCAAGATTAGCTCCTGAGGTAAGTCTTTCCAACGATGAAGAGAATACTCATGTCTTTTCACCCAACAACGGTGTTGATCCTCATGATGACGACGATGTGGCGGTGCTAGGGCACTCAGGAGGCGGTATTCCCTTGACAGGGATGTCGTCTGCTGGAAATGCAGGTGTGGAGAAGGATGAGGAGGGACACAACGTGCATTTCCATAAGCCTAAGCCTTACAATAGGCTTACTCCAAATGATGAGCCACAGTATAGGGAGTACACAGCGTCAAAATCTCAGACAAGCAGTTCGAGAGGTATGCTGTGGGCTATCAAAAAATGTTTTAAGAACTATGCTGTCTTCAATGGAAGAGCCTCAAGAAGTGAGTATTGGTACTTCTATCTGTTCAACTTCATTATAGCTAATGTGCTTAACGTAGCTGCAGTAATTGTTAATGAAGAAAGTGCAAGTGTGTTTTTCCTTATTTTATGGGTGCTTTATAGCTTCATCACTTTCCTCCCATCTCTTGCGGCACTGACTCGACGACTGCATGACATCGGAAAGGGTGGTCAGAATATCTTTTTACTATTAGTGCCAATCATTGGTCCTGTCATCATCATCATGGACCTTTGCAAGGAGGGTGAATCGGGGGGGAACAGATTTGGCCGCCCAACTAAAAGCTAGCGACGCTTTATCCCTAAAAGTCTCCTTTTCAGTCTTGTCAATGGTGGGTAATGTGGAGAGCTATACATGACCCCTTTCCCTCACGATGTTTGAAAACTGAGGGGGTGCTCGTAAAAGACTTTTTGACCAGTAAGGTTGAAAAGTCTTTTGCTGTCGCGATGAATGCCGCCCTTGGCTACACATGTAAAAGTGAGGACTATTCCATTATTGAAAAAAAGTGTAAAACGTGAAAATAAAGTTCAAATGAAGAAAAAATGTTTTCGTTCGTTGCTTTTCATGATAGCAATGACTTCCTTGTTTGCATGCAGTAGTGATGGACCGGATGTAATTGAAGGCGAAGAAACGACAACTGTTTGTGTGTCTCTTAAAGGAAATATAAGTGTAGGCGAACATGGCTCATTTTATTACGATGTAAATAATGTAAAGCCGAATCGTGGTGATACGTTAAAAGTGAAGCTGACAAGGGAACGTTGCGAAGATTTTTACTTGGTGGTAGAGTGGGATGGTGTAAATGTTGATACTTTGAAAACATTTCCAACTACTTGTGTTCGAAAAATGACGGAGCCAGGGAACCACAAATTGGTGTTCTATCCAAGGACCGTGAGCCAAGGAAGCTTTGCTTCTATCGTCCCCAGATTTAATATTGACGTGCAATAGAATAATTCTTAGTTATTCTGTGTACCCTTTTATCGTATGACAGATCAAGAAATAATATCCTCTCTCATAGCCCATGATCCTAAGGTGACGGCGCAGTTCTTCTTTAAGGATTGTCGTCCGTTGTTTATTAGTATCATCAGGCGTGTGTTTGGAAATCAGATAGTTGATTACGACGAGATAATCAGCGAGCTATATGTGCTTCTCATGGAGAATGACGCAAGGAAGTTGCGAACGTTTAAGTATGAGAGCACATTGTTTCAGTGGTTGAAGACAATAGCCGTGCGGCATTGTTTGGAACTGAAGCGTCGTGGCAAAGTGATAGATAATGAAAGCCAAGAGCCTCTTGTTAATAGTGGCAATAATCTTTCGTATGTTGAAAGTTCGCAAGCCAAGATGGATGTTGAGAGTTTGCTTAGGCAAATGAACAATCAGCGTTATGCCCTTGTCATCCATTTGCTGATGATAGAGGAGAAAAGTCCAGAAGAGGTGGCAAAGCAGTTGTCCATTACGGTGGCCAACCTCTATAATATAAAGCGTCGGGCCATGAAAGCCCTCGTAGAAGTAGCACTTAAAGATAAAAGATCTTATGAACGATAATATGATAATTTCAGATGAGTTGTTGGCTGCATTCCTTGATGGAAATACGAATGCGGAAGACACGATGCGCGTGCTGAAGGCTGCCGAGCAAGACGAGGAGTTGCGCGAGCTGATCCGTATTGTGAGTGAGGTCGATGAAGATATGGCGGGGCGGAAGCCTGCCAAGGTTAAGGAACTTCCCATGACGGCAATGGCTGCACGAAAAAAGGAAAGCTATCTCTGCGACATAGAATGCGAGGAGTTTGTGTTGCATCAACTCGGTATTGAAACAACCCACAAGACCCTTCTTGACGAGGCTTACCGTAATTGCTGGTTGAGGGACAAGGGAATGCCATTGTATAATATCGGTCGGTTGTTGGAGAAAAACAATCTTGCTGTCAGCCGCCGTTATGATTCTTCCATCGAAGATGTGGTGCGTTGGTTGGAGCATGGCGACCAACTGATAGCAGTAGTTGACAGTGCAATGCTTGAATCTGCTACTTCCACTAGCTCTCAGACGTATCCTAACCATGCTGTGGCTATTTGTTCGGTGTCTGTTGCGTCAAACGAAATAACGCTCTTCAATCCTTATACCGAAGAGGAACTGACCACTTATCCGTTGCCTTTGTTCTTGAGGGCTTGGAAGCAGTCAAACCATTATTTGGTAGTGGTCAATACTACCGACCAGTTTGTTTACGAGCCTTATCCCATTCGACTTGACGACGTGTCCCTCGACGATGATCTCATAGAACTACAAGAAGCCATTGCGGAGAACGCTCACGAGATTTGGGCTAAAACCCGTACTGACCAGGGCTGGAGTTATGGGCCCGAGCGCAACGATCAAAAGAAGGAGACGCCCGACATGGTGCCTTATTGCAATCTCCCTGAAAGTGAAAAGCTCTACGACAGGGAAATGGCGATGCAGACACTAAAGTTGGTGAAGAAGTTGGGGTTTGAGATTAAAAAGAGTGATAAATGATCGGAAATTAGAAATTATAGAAGTTGTGCCCGACACGAATGAAGGGCGAAAAATAATGAAACGTTTAGTGTTGTTGTTTATTGCTTTCTCTTTGTTTTTGTGCGCTAATGCGCAAATTCGAGATTCGTTCTATGGATGCAAACTTGGAGTGACAACAAAGAAGCAGTTTTTGATAAATCTAAGGCAGTTAGGATATAAATGTCTGTATGATAAGGAGAATGAATGTTATTACATTGAAAATGTATCATTTGCGGGGAAACTGTGGGGGTCATGTTCGTTTAGATTCTATAAAGAAACATTGTATTATGTTGGTTTTGGTTTGCAGTCCGATAAGGAAGATGTTATTAATGTTTACAATCGAAATATTGAAACTGCTAAAACGAAGTACGACAAAATTGAAGGCAAAATGGTAAGTGATAATCAAAATCATAAACAATGTTGTTTTGATGATGGCATTGTAGTATTAAGTGTAGGTTATGGAATAAAAGATGGTAATTATGCTACTTTGATATATCAAAGTAAAAAACTAATAATTCAGATGAATGAAGACGCATATAATCCTCAAATCCGCAACTAATAGGACTGAGGACGTTTTTGCTTGCAAAGCGAAGTAAGCATGGTTGTCAGTATAAATGTTTAACACATGGCAATAGTTGTGTTTTTATGATAAAAGACGATGTTCAATCTATGTCGATATTTTCTAGCTGCGAACTATAATTATTAGCCTGTAGTGCATACCTCTTACGACATCTTTATAAGCTACCGGCGTACGACTGGTGCACAATACGCCCGCATCATACAGTTGATGTTGGCGCAGCGTGGATATAAAGTTTTCTTGGATTACGACGAGTTGAAAGACGGAGTTTTCGGAAAGCGCATAAAAGCGGCTATCAATGAAGCGCCAGTGTTTATACTCATGTTGTCGAAGGCGGCTTTGGATCGATGCAGCCAAGAGGGCGACTGGGTGAGAGAGGAGATTCTCTTGGCTATGCAGGAAGGCAAGAAGATAATTCCTATTAATCCCGATAAAACGTTTGACGGCATTCATACCGATGTTCCGCAGGAGATAAAGGGTATCGCTTGCGATATACAACACTCTGAAATTGACTTTGGGCAAGCTCTTGGCGTTACGGTAGATCTGATGATACGGGAACGTTTGGCGTCGTGCATCGGCAAACGCGAGATAAGTAAGTACAAAGATGAAGATTATGATACAGCACAAGCAACACTACGCAAAATAGACAAGCGGAATAGATTCGTAAGAAGATTGGCAGTTGCTGTATCTATCATGATAGTGGCAATGGCACTGGTTACTTGCTTTATGTTTTGGCAGCATCACAAGGATAAAGAGGCTGTTGAAGCTGAGGCTGCATCGCTGAACGAGTTGCGAAGTGAATTGGAAAAGAAACACGCTGGTTATTGTCTGCAGCTCAGTCCGCATCTGTCGCGCGAGCAAATGAACACTATTGATACTCTGCTGATGCAGATGCGTGAAGTGAAAAAAGATACGTTGTGGATGAGCCAATTTGAGTTTACTATAGGCCAATGGCATGGACTGTTGGGAGGAAAATGCAATCCTACCGACTCCCAAATGCCTATTACAAATGTGGCTTACGATGAAATCAACTATGTGCTCTTGGACAGTTTGCGTAACATGACGGGTATAGAGTTCACCTTGCCCTCTGTTGACGAATGGCAATATGCAGCGCTTGGAGGTGTTAACAATGAAACGACAATGTATGTGGGGAGTAATGACGTGAATCGTGTAGCTTGGTATAAAAACAATTCCAGCAATCGAAAACATGCAATAAATGATATTGTGGAGAAAGAACCCAACACGCTCGACCTTTTTGCAATGAGTGGAAATGTGAGTGAGTTGTGCAATACACCCTATCCACATCAAAAAGGCGATAACATACAATGGACTGTATGCGGCGGAAACTATCGGTCAGCAGCCTCTGAAGTGACCGTGTTCTCAACTGCTCCTATAGGAGTGGACGAGAAAAATGACGCGGTAGGATTCAGGTTGGTTATTCGTAAAGAATAGACGGTATGAAGAGTTTGTTATTCCTTCTGGCTTTGGTGACTTCCTTGTCTGTAACCGCACAGGATGTGGGAGACGATGATTTTGATAAAGTTGTTGCGGCCTATATCAACTTGCGCGATGCAGCAGCTATCAGTGATACTATTGTTCTCAAGCAAGTTGCCGAACAATTGCGAAGATACGATCCGAGTGATTTCAAAACATTTCATCTGGCAGAAGACGAAACAATGTCTTTGAATGGACATATCGTGTTTGATGAGGCCTTTGCTGATAGTCTGTCCAAGGGCGTTGATATCTATCAGCAATCAGACTCTCTCAACAGAGCAATAGGCGAAAGGAGCGTGGGAATGCAAAGCCCACGAGGGCGACTTCAATCCAAAACAGTTATTATTAAAGCCAACCAAACGGCTTCGTGTACGTTTGTTGCAAAAGGCGTAAAGAAGATAGCAGTAGTGGCAGAGGGTGGCGGCAGGGTGTCGATGACAATGCAGGGATTGTATAAAAACAAACCCTATACTCAGTATGTCGATACAGAAAAGGTAAAGAAAGGAATGCCGCACCGGACGGGTACTTTGGCATTGAGAGAAGACTGTCTGAGTACAGTTTTGATGAAGATCAAGAACTGTGTGCAGAAAGATATCAGTATTGTAATAACAATGAATTGATTCGTATGAAAAAGAGTATTCTGTTTGTTTTGTTGTTTGTGCTTTCGATTAACGTCAATGCACAAACCTTGCAAGATGCACAAACTTTGCACGAAGAGGGTCGGAAATGTCTAAGCGAAGGAAAGATAGTGCAAGGCCGCGAGCTTACCAAACGGGCGATGGACATTCGCAAGAAGTTGAGTGGTGAAGAAAACGAGGATTATATCACTTCGCTCAACAATTATGCCTATACTTTTGCTTTGGAGAAGGATTTTGCAAAAGCTACAGAACTCCAGGAGCAGGTGATGGCTTTGTGTGAAAAACTTCCCAGACCGCACAAGAATTTGGGTATGTATGCCTTCAACATGGGACGTTTCTACTTTATCGCCGACAACTATGACGGAGCGCAAAAATACTTAGAGATGGCTTTGCCGTTGATAGAGAAATATAGCGAACCCTATGGAAACACTTTGCAATGGTTGGGCTTGATTTATATGGAGAAGCAGGATGTAAAGAACCAACAACGTATTCTTCAACTTATAGAAGAGCATAACCTACATGAACTAAGCAAGGACTGCCATGAACCTAAATGCATGTTGGAACGTGCACAATACTATGCGAGCAAAGGCAATACTGTAAAGGCGAAGGAGTGTTATCTTGAAGTGTTGGGCATGAAAATGGATGATGATATGAGACTAAAGGTGTACGATGGTTACGCTTCTTTGTTATCGCAGATTAATGATTGGGCTTCGGCTGCTAATTACAAGCTGATGTCAGCCAGTATTATCAAAAAGAACAAAGGAATGAACGCTGAGTGTGCTGCCCATTATAATTATGCAGGTTTGTGCTTTTCTTTGTCGGAGCAACAATCGGAAGCTATTAGATGTTTCAATGAAGCAGTGGGTTTTTATCAAACAAAATCAGATGCCAGTTCTTCTTTAAAAATGGCTGCTTGTTACAAAAGTATTGGTAATGCTTATTCTGCGCAAGAGGATTTTGCTCACGCCATTGCGGCTTATCAAAAATGCGTGGACTACTATGAGCACATGGATACGCAAAATACGGAATACCCAAAAGCTCTTCTTCGGTTGGCCAAGGCCGAGGAACGCAATAAGAACTACGAAGAGTCTGTGACGCACCACAAACAGGCTATGAAACTCTTTGAAGAACATGGTATGTATCAGGATTATTCTGAGGCGGCCTCGTCATTGAAGATATGCTATATGGACATGGGGATAGATGAGAATGTTGACTTTAAAGGTGATGCGAGTGCTTTGGAAAAGAAAGCGATATTGGACAAGGTTATAGCTGAAGAAACTGAAAATCTTGAAATGACACAAGAATACCTTGGTAAATTAGCCTATGCCACTTCTCTTGGCATAATAGCTGGCTGCTACGAGTTGAAACAAGATTATGTTCAAGCCGTTTCATATTACAAACAATACATTCCAGCTTTGCGTGAAGCCATCAGTGAGGAATTCCGTATGCAAAGTGAAGCAGAACGCATGCTTACATGGCGTGAAGAGGAGAATCGAATACGGGATTTTTTTGACATGATGGCAACAATACCTGTTGGTTATGAGTCGTTGAACGGTGACATTGCCGCATTGGCCTATGACGTAGAGTTGCTTTCCAAGGGTATTTTGCTCAATTCTTCCATAGAGTTTGGAAAATTGTTGGCTCAAAAGGAAAACAAGAAGCTAAAGATGGTGTATGACGACATCAAGTCTGCTGATGAGCAGATACGCGTGCTTCGAAGTAACATGCAGACGGAAGAAGAAGCCAACAATGTATTGACACTGGAGCGGGAGAATAAAAAACGCCTGCTTCAGCTATTACGCGATTGCTCCGAAATGGCAGACTTTACTAATTACGTAATGTATGATTGGCGTGATGTACAAAAAAAACTGTCCCCAACAGATGTTGCCATAGAGTTTGTAGCTATAAAATCGGAAGCCTTGGACCAAGACAATTATATGGTGGCGTTAGTACTCGATTCTGACATGAAGACTCCTGTCTCAATTCCTGTATGTACTTTGGCCGATGCCAAAGTGATGCAGGCAGATCCGTCACTTTTCGACAAGTCTCTCAATTTGATTTGGGGAGGTATAGCCAATCATCTAAAAGGTAAAAAACGAATCTTTTTCTCTGCTGATGGCACATTCAATCACTTAGCCATTGAGTATCTTCTGTATAATGGAAAACCTATGGCTGAGCAAATGGAAGTGTACCGTCTTTCCACAACCAAGGAGCTTTGTTACAACCATCCGCATGCAGTGCCCTCACGTGCCATGCTCTATGGCGGCATTGATTACAACATGAGTAATACATCTGAAAAAGTGGTGAAACAGTCCTTAGCCGCCATGCGTAGTGGTGGCGATGGAGAAGTGGTATATGAAACTTTAGGGAATACTCTGCGTGAGGTCAATGAAATAAGTATGGTACTTAAGCAAGGAAAGGTAAAGAATGTGGTCATTCTGAAAAATGACAATGCTAGTAAAAACTCTTTCCTTCAACTGTCAGATACCAAAACAAATATTCTTCATTTGGCAACGCATGGTGCGTACAGAAGCCATAAAGGTATCACCGATGTTGAATCTATGAACAACAGTATTCTTGCTTTTGCAGGAGCTAATACAGAAGAGGATAGCGAGGTGAGTGCTTCTGAGATTGCTCAAATGAATCTTCGTACTTGTGATTTGGTCGTTCTTTCTGCTTGCGAGAGCGGGTTGGGAAAACTTGGTCAAGATGGCGTTTATGGTTTGCAACGTGGTTTTAAGAATGCGGGAGTAAATACATTGTTGATGTCTTTACGTACTGTAAATGATGCCGCCACTGCTGAACTGATGGTGCAATTTTACCGCAATCTGATGAGCGGAATGAGCAAACGCAAAGCCTTGGTAGAGGCACAAAAGGATCTTCGGGCAAAAGGCTATACAGATGCAAAGTATTGGGCCTCGTTCATCTTACTTGACGCTTTAGATTAAAACATATATTTTGTCGTGCAATGATAGAAATACTGCCTCTCTGCCCTCTATACAGGTATGCAACAACATAAAAACGTGAGCGATGAGTAAGAACATTTATATGCCCCATCCTATAGATACGAAGGAGGTAGTGCTGCCTAAGGAATTGGAGGCTTTGGCTGAAAACATTGCAAAAAATGTGCATGAGGTATGGTCGGCTGGACGGATGAAGGATGGCTGGACCCATGGCGAGGAGCGGAATGATGCAAAGAGGCTGCATCCGTGCCTTGTGCCTTATGAAGAACTAACGGAAGAAGAAAAGGAGTACGACCGCAACACATCAGTAGAAACGATAAAACTCATATTGAAATTGGGTTTTAAGATTACGAAGGACTGAAAACTGATGAAAACGGAGGGTTGTTCCCGATTCTGGCTGGATGGAGTTGCGAACAACCTTTTTCGTTTTTGTACAGGAGTGATTAAGCTGGTTTTGAGCGATTGCTAAAATGTGGATTTTTTATAGTTCCAAGATTTTTCCAGTGATAGATGGGTTACTTTCATCCCCTCTTTGTCATAAAGGAGTGTGATAGCTTCGAGTGATGTTGAAATAACTATATGGATATAAAGAAAGGACAAGCAATGAAGATCAGGTATGCGACAATCAGTAAGGAGGGAAGGCGCTCTAATAATGAGGACTTCTTCGTGGTCATGGACCAGCAGGAGAGGGGGCGCTTTTGGGGTATCGTGTGTGATGGGATGGGTGGTCACGCTTGCGGAGAAGTGGCGAGCGAGACGGTGGCTCGTGCTGTATCGGCATACTGGGAGCTGCATGCGGAGGAAAGGGATAGCGAGGCTAAGGTCGTGGAGGCTTGCCAGGAGGCGACGCGTGCTATCGAGCAGAAGGCGAGAGAGGTAGGACTGGCGGAGATGGGAACGACGATGGTGATGGCAAGCATCGAGGGGGACATTGTGACCATAGCTCATGTGGGAGACAGCAGGTGCTATCTGCAGCGGCCAGGCCAGGGGGTGGTGTATCAGACGCAGGACCATGTGAGGTTGAGCTTTGGGTACGAGATCGTGGCGCGCAGCTTCTTCAGCGGTCATCCGGAGGAGGCGATTGCCGACGTGGTGCAGTTTCCTGTTTGTTCGGGCGACCGGATTTTGCTTTGCTCCGATGGGGTCCACAAGAGTATGGAGCCCGAGGACTTGGAGGCAAGGATGATGGAGGAGAAGTCGCTGGAGGAGATACTGCATGGTTTCGACCTTAGCTGCTGGAAGTATGGCGACGATAATTATACGGCTATTCTGATGGAAGTGGAGTAGCGAGGGAATAGACTTGAGTTGAAGCAAAAAGAATTATTACGATAGCAAAAGAATCAACACATTGGCAAAGGAATCGTCAAGGTGACAAAGTAAATCTATAAATCAATAAGATGACAAATAAAATCTATAAATCAAAACAAAGGAAATCATTATGATGGAAAAAGGAATTAACAGTAGTATGAAGAAGGCGTTTTATGGTTTGGATTGGACTATCTGCTTCTTGTGGGCAATAGGCGTGGTGGTAGTCGGCTATGGCTGGTTCCCGTACTTCCCTGTCAATCTAGTGGCATTGATGGTACTGTTTCGCATCGTGTGCTCGTTCGCCCTTTACAAGGGTGAGAAAAAGGCTTGGGCCTCGGGGCTGGTTGCTCTTGCGCTGATGGCACTCAAATGGTTGATGGATGCTGATGTGCATATGTGGATTCTTACCTCGAAGGCGAATGCTATGATGGGCATGGAGACGGACAAGCCAAGGGAGGAAGTGTTCCCGTGGGTGCTGAAAGTATGGCTGGGACTGTTTCCTGTCGTTGCCTATGCCGTCAATGCGATGCGCAAGGGCGGTATGGTGGATAACTTGACGTGGAAGGAAGCGTTGGGACTGTTGCTTTGGACGGACCGACGGGCCAAGACCTACTGCGCCCTGCTATTGGTGGCGCTCTTTGCCTTGTATTTCGGGCTGGCCCTCTACAACCGTGCTTGCGCCTTGGCTTGTGTTGTGGCGCCCATGGTCAGTCTTTATCTGCTGCAAAGGCTCCGTGGTGTGGCGATGGGGAAACTGTGGGTGGTGGTCATTGCCATGGTCCCGTTCTTCTTGTCGCAGTTTGACGCGGGGGTGGAGCGTGTGGCGATGCTCGCTCTCAGTCTTTGTGCGATGGCCTATGCTTGTGGCGGACTCCTCAGGAGCGTGAAGGACCTGCCTTTCTATGTCGTCGTTGTGGGCTATCTGGGCGTATTGCTGCCCTGCATGGCTATTGGCAGCAATCCCTACTGTTGCCTGGATGTTGCCAGGGTGTACCGTCAGCGTCTTGATGCTTACCCGGGCATTCTCGTCGTCAAGGACCCGGAGACAGGGAAGGTGGGCTTGCGCGACCGTTACGGAATGCTGGTGAAACCGGAGTTTGACTCCTTCGCCTTTCACACGGCCAACAATCGGATTGGTGTGCTGGAGATGAGGCGCAATGGGTATTATACGCTCTACGACCTTTGGTCAGAGAAGCGCTGGGTGGCGGACCATATTGACCATTCGCTGCAGGATCGGATCTGCAAGGTGGTGGAAGGCCATGCCAAGGTATATGACTATGAGAATTACGACTGCATGGAGATCAGAGTGACGGAGCTGGCTTCCAACCAGCTCGATACTTGCACGGGACTGGTTTCCAACAACCAGCTCGAGGCTTGCACGAAACAGGATTCCAACAAACTCGTCGCTTGTGTCAAGGCCAGGAAGATGGAAACCGTCTATTACTACTGCGATCCAGTCCCGTTTATCCCCACCGACTCGATAGCGAGGACTGCGGGGGAGGTGGTCCGCGACACGGTGGTGACGCCGAATGAGTTTACTCTCCATTCGATCAGTTATGCTCAGAGCGTGACGGTCGGCAAGGGGCAGACCTACTTGGTGCAGGTGCTGCTGGCGCGGGAACAAAAGCCTACGCAGCAGGAGGCCGTGAACCTGGTGCAGAATGTTGTGGGCTTGTTGAGGAAATAAAAGCATGGCGTGACTTTTATGCCTTTGTTCATAAAAGTCACGCCATGAGACGTATTCCGTAAAACTTACGCCATGAGGCGCAGCTCATAAAGGTCACGCCATGAGGCGCAATACCTCCGCCACTTGTTCTGCCATGGGGCGCTGCGTGTCGATCCAGTGGATGGTGAGACCGCGTCGCTCCATGCCCCGAAACCAGGTCATTTGTCGTTTGGCAAACTGGTGGATAGCGATCTCCAGACGGCTGAACATCTCGTCGAAGGTGGTGCGCCCAAGGGCGTATTCGGTGACAAACTTATACTCCAGGCCGTAGTAGATCAGGTCCTCGGCGGGGACCGTCTTGAGCAGACCTTTTATCTCCTCTACCATTCCTTCCTCCAGTCGTTGGCGCAGGCGGCGGGTGATGCGTGCGCGGCGTGTCTCCCTATCGACCCATGTGCCGATGAGGGTGGAGGGGATGGGTGGCACCTGCCGATTCTCGGTGGGCGTATGGAGGTTGTATTCCTCTATCTCTATCGCGCGGATGGCCCGCTGGCAGGAGTCCACGTCTGTGCGGTTGTGCATCGTGGAGTGGTTTTGGGCCTTCAGGTCCTGGAGGATGACGGTCAGTTCGTCGAGACTTTTCCCCTCCAGTTCTGCCCGCAGCGTGGGATTCTGGGGCACGGGCGAGAGCTGGTAGCCCCGCAGTACGGCTTCGATATAGAGTCCTGTGCCGCCACAGAGCACGGGTTGGCGTCCACGACGGCGGATGTCCTCGTAGGCCTGGAGGAAGTCGCGCTGGTATTCGAAGAGGTTGTATTTCGTCCCCGGGTCACAGATGTCTATCAGGTGGTAGGGGATCGGCTTGCCCTCCACCACATAGTCGGCGAGGTCTTTGCCCGTGCCGATCGTCATGCCTCTATAGACCTGACGACTGTCGGCGGAAATGACTTCGCCATCCAGCTTATAGGCAAGGCGTGTGGCAAGGGTCGTCTTGCCGCTTGCCGTGGGCCCAAGGATGGTCAATAATTGCTTCATGGATGCAAACTTACATATTTTTTCTGGAAAAAGCGAGTGGCAGGGAGAAAAAGTTCAGCCCTTCTGTCCTCGCTCACAGTTTCAGACCCTTTGTCAGGTTCGTCCGGGACATGGAGTGATTCGACGTGGACATATAGAAAAACAACTTGAACAAATTTTACAACAAGTTACAACGCTTCGCGGGGACATTGCCTCTTCGAGGCCCATTCAAACCAAGGGTTGCTTGTAGCGAAACAACTATATACAACGCTTCGCCAGGACAATCAGCAGGAAATTGCCAAGGCGAAACGTGTCATTTCATGGTACCCTTTCTCGCCATGTTCACAGTTTCAGACCTTCTATCGGTTCGGTGCGGACGAAGGCAGCAGCGAGATAGGAGGTGAGGGAGAGGAGCATCAGCAGGGCGAAGTAGATGCGGTAGCCGAGATAGTCGGCGAGGATGCCTGAGAGTGCGCCCGAGACCGTGATGCCGATAGCAGCGAGGGCAAAGCAGTAGGAGTAGAACATGACGGGATGGTAGCCCCGTGAGAGGTGGGCGAGGTAGGCGACGAAGGCCATGATGCCGAATCCGAAACCAAACTGCTCCAGGAAGACGCTGAGGGTGATCAGGGAGAAGCTGGTCGTCAGCGTGTAGGCCATCAGGACGTAGAACACTTTTGGCAGCGTGATGGCTAGCGTCATCGGCCACAGCCAATAGCGGAAGCCGTGGAGGTGGATGCAGCGTCCGCCGAGCAGGCAACCGAGCAGCATGCCGAAGGCACCCACCGTGCCCTGGGTGAAGGCCAGTTCCTGTGGTGAGAGGCTCAGTCCGCCATTGCTCCCAGGGTCGACAAGAAACAGGATGCCGACGCGGTAGAAGAAGCCCTCGGGGAGGAGGAAGAGCAGCAGAAAGAGCATCTCGAAGCGGAAATAGCGACGGTCCGTCAGTTTGCGGAGATCTTCGAGCAGCAGGGCCTTGTAGTCATTGCGCTTGCGCACCAGTTGCTCGCCGAGCGGCACGAGGACCACGGCATGATAGACCGCCAGCAGGAGGATGAAGCCCCCCAGCAGTTCGCAGACCGTGCTCCACGCCATCGGTATGCGGCGATGGATCACCTCCAGGTTGCCTCCCACCATCGCGGGGAGGCCCAGCGCCAGGGCAAAAGCGGCGCAGGTGGCGGCAGCCCGTGTGGCGGGCACTTGCTGGTAGAAGCGACGCTCAGAGCAGATCATGAAGTAGCGGCCTATCCCCACGTCGTGGAAGGCCGCCGCCAAGGCCTCGGCATAGAAGAGGAGGAGGAAGGCGGGGAGCCATACTTTCAGTCGCAGCACGATCCCCATTGCCAGGAAGATCAGTCCCATCAGCACTTCGGCGTAGAGGATGAGATGGTGGCAGTCGGTCAGTTGGCGGGAGAAGCGGCCCAACAGCGGGCGGAGGATGAAGGGGATGAGGGCCAAGGAGCAGCAGAAGAGGTTGACCGCATTGCTCACCCCCATGCGGTTGAGCACGATGGGCACGAGGGCGAGGATGGCGACATAGGGTATGCCGCGCAGCAGATAGAGCGTGGGAACCCACGAGAGGTGGCGTTCCCAGGCCCTTGCAGCCCTTTCTCTTACCAGATTGCTTCCCTTTTCCATCATTGTACTATTTTCCCTTAGCCCTGCTGTTTTTTCTTGCCAAACTCAGGGTCGATCTTGATGAAGAGGCAGACGACAAACGTTGCCGCGCAGCAGAGGATCGTCCAGAGGAAGAAGTGGCGGTAGCCGATGAGTTCCTGCAGCCATCCGGCCATCATGCCCGGCAGCATCATTCCCAGGGCCATGAAGCCCGTGCTGATGGCGTAGTGGGACGTGCTGTGCTCGCCCTCCGAGAAATAGATGAGGTAGAGCATGTAGGCCGTGAAGCCAAATCCGTAGCCAAACTGCTCGATGAAGACGCAGGTGTTGACGATCCATAGCGCGCTGTCCTGGGCGTAGGCGAGATAGACATAGACGAGGTCGGGGAGCGTGATGGCGCAGACCATCGGCCAGAGCCAGCGTTTCAGTCCCCCTTGCGAGGCAGCGATGCCACCGAGGATGCCACCCAAGGTCAGTCCGATGATGCCCACCGTGCCATAGACAATGCCCACCGTACTGGTCGAGAGGCCGAGTCCTCCCTTCGCTATCGGGTCGAGGAGGAAGGGGTTGATGATCTTGACGAGCTGCGCCTCGGGCAGTCGGAAGAGCAACATGAAGAGCAGGGCGGGGACGATGTTCTTCTTCATGAAGAACGATCGAAACGTCAGCAGCGACTCGCGCAGGATGCCACCCACCGTGCGGTCGGGGGCGTGGCGGTCGGAGGCAGGCCTGGGGAGCGCCCAGGCGTGGTAGAGGCTCGCGAGGAAGAAGAGGATGGAGAGGATGGCGAAGACCACCGTCCAGGAGAGCGGTATCTTGCCCGTATGGTCCTCTATCAGTCCCGCGATGATGACGAGCAGTCCTTGTCCCGCTATGGTGGAGATGCGATAGAACGTGCTGCGTATGCCGACGAAGAACGACTGCTCGTGGCTGTCGAGGCCGTGCATGTAGAAGCCGTCGGCCGCGATGTCGTGGGTAGCCGACGTGAAGGCCACCAGCCAGAAGAACGCCAGCGTGAGCCGGAAGAAAAACTGTGCGGGGATGAAGAAGGCGATGCCTGCGAAGGCGATGGCGAGGACCGCCTGCATGGTGACGATCCACCACCGCTTGGTGCGGACGAGATCGACCATCGGACTCCAGAAGGGCTTGATGACCCACGGCAGGTAGAGCCAGCCAGTATAGAGGGCGATGTCCGTATTGGAGATGCCCATCTTCTTGTAGAGGATGACGGCTATCGTCATCACGGCGACGTAGGGCAGTCCCTCGGCAAAATAGAGGGAGGGCACCCACGCCCACGGGTTGATATGTCGCTTGCTATTCTCGGTCATAATCATTGTTCTATGGAAGGTTTGTAAAGCGTTTTCAGTGTGGCGCCAGGGTAGTAGTGGCGGAGGATGGCCTCGTGGTCGTAGCCCTTCTCGCCCATCATGGCCGCGCCGATCTGACACAGTCCCACGCCGTGGCCCCAGCCAGCACCCGAGAGGTGGAACGACTGCGGAACCCCATCCTCGCCCTGCTGCGTCTCGACGACGAAGGCGCTGCTCTTCAGGTGGCTTTCGCTCAGCGTGCGGCGTATCTCCAGTTCCTTGCCGATGACGCGCTCCCTTTCCGTGCCCACGATCTTCAGGCGGACGATGCGCCCGCTCTTGCCGCGCTCCAGGGGGACGAGGTCGAGGATCTTGCCAAAGCGCAGTCCCGTCTTGCGGGCGATGAGGCTGGCGAGTTCCTCCTGCGTGTAGTCGATGTGCCAGCGATAGAAGTCGGCGGTCTCCTGGTCGTAGCCGTTGAGCACCTGGCGCAACACCTGCTTGTCCTGCGTGTTGCAGAAGGCGGGCGGATCGGAGAGAATCCACTTGCGGGACGTCTCCTCGTCGGTCAGGTCGGGCAGCGTGTCTGCCGCCTGGCCTGCTTGCGCGGGGCGGTCGAGGAAGGCGGCGAGATAAGGCTTGTCCTCATCCTGCCAACAGGCCGAGAAAACCTCCGTGGCACCGCCGCAACACTTGCTGAAGCGCGCGTCGCAAATGCCCTTGCCGTCCCACAATACTTGTCCATAGGTGCTGCGTATCGCCTCCTCCACATGGTCCGACACCATGCGGGTGATGCCCTGGTAGCGCTGGCAATGGTCGTCGGCGCATACGTCGAAGCGCTGGTGGTCGTCGCGGTCGTACCAGCGCACCAGTTCCTCCTCCGTCTCCCATCCTCCACAGGTCGCCTCCGAGGGATGGTCCGCATGGATGCGATGCGCCATCTGCGTCAGGAGCCAACTGCGGGAGATGATGGCATGGGCCCGCAGGAGCGATAGCGACGAGGTGGCTCGCATCTCGCTGGAGATGACACTGGCGAGATAGCGTTCCACGGGCAGTTCGTTGATGACCCACACCCGATCGCCGTCGGCCTCCAGCCGCAGCATCCCCTCGAAGGTCTGCGCCTCCTGGCGCTCCCAGTGGAATCCGATGCCGATCGTGACCTCGGGCAGCGTGAACGAAGACTGAGGGGAATGGGGAGCGAACGTGAGCGTGTCGTATGAGTTTTCCTGCCAAAGAAGCCTTCCGTCCTTCGCCCTCACGGTCTGCGGCCCCGTCTGTAGCGTGCCATCGACCATGAAGGAGCCCTCCAGGACAAAGGCCACCTCCGGCCCGCTCGTGATGCCTACGGTGACCCTCGGTTCCTGCAGACGGCGCAACACCTTGGCGAAGGCCTCCTGCCCAAGCGCCACCTCGCCGACCGTCTTCACCAGCAGCGAGGGCGTCAGTCGGTCGAAGTCCTCCTTGCGCGGCGTGATGACCAGTCCTGCCATGTCGAGCGCACCCGGCGAGATGAGCATGCGGTCTGCTTCGCACGAGGCCGTGTAGCAGGCGGGGCGGTGCTTCTCCCGAGGCAGCAGGATGGTGACGACGCTGTCCTCCTCTCGCCATGCCAGCACGTTGAGCATCGGCTCGGTGTCGTCGGGATGGCAGGGCAGGGCGGCATAGGCCCTGCGGAAAAGCGTCTGCGCCAGGGTTTTGTCGTTGCTGATCAGCACCAGGGTGGGGAAGGGGTAGTCCACGATGGTGCAGAGGCGGTTGTCGGCGTCCAGCCGCGCCACCTCCCGTAGCCGCTCCCTCCATCCGCGCCAGTCGCGGCAGAGCGGCACCACACTTCCGTCTCCCCCCTGGAAGTGGAGATGGTCGGGCGCACTGGCCCCACATTTCGGCCCGTTGTAGAAGAACAGGGTGCCCTCGAAGCGGTCGGCCAGTTCGTAAAGCGTGGCATAGGTGTCGAGGATCGTCTGGGGGCGGTGGCGCCTGGCAGCAATCGTGAAATGGGTCGGGAGGATGGGGAAGGGATTGACGAGCACGTCGAAGTCGTTGCCGAAGGCCCATTCCTGCTGAATCTCAGGACGATGGTCCTTGCAGAGGAAGCAGGGACGCTGGGCCAGCGTCTTCTTATCGACCTTGGCCCCCGTGCTCACCATGCGAGCGGGGTTGTACTGAGCACTGACCGCACCGAAGTCTCTCACCTCCACGCGTGCCAGGTCGGCGTAGCGTGCGGCCGTCTCCGGCCATGTGGCCATCTGATTGTGGAAAAACTCGGAGAGCGTCATGCTTTGAGGTCGTTGTTGAGGCTGATGCGTGCCCTCAGTTCGATGGTGCGCAGTCGGTCTTTGTACAAGTTGTTGGCGTTGGTCTTCTCGATGCTCAGTCCGTGGTCGCTATTGCCCGTCCAGCGGCGGCAGAGATAGATCGGATCGTAGATGCGGCCGATGCGATACTGTCGGCTCACGGCCAGTCCCATGGCATAGTCCTCGCCATAGCTAGTGTTGGGAAAACCGATGCCCCTTGCTATCGAGGTGAGGAAGGCTCGCGGCGCTCCCAGACCATTGATGCGCAGGGCGTTGTTGGCCCCGTTGTCGTCCGTCCACTCCTTGTGGTCGATCACGCCCGGCGGAAGCGTCTGCAACTGGAAGTCGCACATGCGGTAGGAGCCCACCACCATGGCGCAGTCCTGCTCCTGGAAGGCTTCGACTACCCGCTGCAGCGTGTGGCTGTCGAGATAGAGGTCGTCGCTGTCGAGCTGCACGGCGTAGCGTCCGCAGCGCGGGTCGTTGATGGCCCAGTTCCAGCAGCCACCGATACCAAGGTCCTCGCGCTCGGGGACGATGTGGACGACGCGCGGGTCGCGGGCCGCCAGTTGCTCTATCAGGTCCGAGGTGCCGTCGGTGCTATGGTTGTCCACTACGAGGACGTTGAAGTCGAAGCCAGTCTCCTGCCCCAAGGCCGACTCCACCGCGTCGCCGATGGTCTTGGCGCGGTTGAGCACGGGGATGACGACGGAGGCCGTGACGGGGAAGTCGCCCTCCACGTCGGGCTTCTGGTAGCGGTCGGTATGGACGAGGCCGCCCGCTGCCCGCAGGTGCTCCGTCACGATCTGCTCCATCTCCACCTGCACGTCGCGGTTGCGCGGATCGACATAGTCAAACTGTCGTTCGCCTTCTGCGCTCACGGGTTGCTTCTCCTCCGTGTAGAGGTATTCGTTGAGGTGGAAGATCGCGCCCTGCCGGCTCAGTTGCAGACGCAGGTCGTACCAGCCACCATACAGCCAGTTGCCACCGAGGTCGCAGCGCTGGATCGCGTCCGTCCTGACGAGCACCAGCGGCCCGAAGTCGAAGTCGTCGCGCAGCGCACCCTCCTGGTAGTCGATCACGGGGTGCTTCGTCCGCTGGCCCTCCTCCGTCTCGTAGAAGTCGGCATAGACCATGACGGCCCCCATGCTGTCGGCCACTTGGAGCAGCCTTTGCTCCGCGCCGTAGCCCAAGGAGACGGTGTTGTCGGTCAACTGTATCAATACGTATTGTGTGCGCGCTGCTTCCGCCATCTCTCTCACTGCCGCCGACGAGGGGCGGGGCGAGTGGAGGTCCACACGCGCTATTCTTTCTCTTTCCATAACGCTTCTTGATGTCTTGTTCTGCAAAGTTACGGAAAAAACGCTGATGCCCAAATTTTTTTCAGGTTAAACGCCCCTGCGAGGCGGATGTCCCGCCAAAACGCAACGCCCGCCTCGCTCCACGGATCCCTCCCCCCGTGTGGGCAGATCCTCCCCCTGCTGCCGTCCGGTGTCCTCTCGACACGAGTTTGGCGCGGTTTCTGTAAGAGGTCTGCCCGCTGCTTGCCCTTCTTTTTTGTTGGTATATATATAGTGTCTTAGTCAAAGTTGTTTTTACTCTCTGTTTGCTTGTGATAAGTGCAGCAGCTATTGGGTCTGGTCGTCCGTGAAGCGGGCGAGTTTGCCTTCGGTTCTTTCGCGCGTTCAGTTCGTTTCTTCCCGCGTGTTCAGTTCATATCTTTCCGAGACTTCGGTTCGTTTCTTTCCGCATGTCCGGTTCGTTCCTTTCCGAATCTTCGGCTTCTTTCCGAGCGTTCGGTTCAGTTTTCCTCCTTGATAGCGGAGGCCGGTCTCACTGGTTGGCCACAGTCTCGATGATGGATCTTGCCACCATGACCATCTGGTACATGTCCTCGGCGCAAGTCCACTCGTAGACGCTGTGCTCAGCCTGTTGTCCACTGTAGAGGCAGGGACCGCCTTTCTGTCCCTTTGCCGCCAGCATGGCCGCGGTCGTGCCGCCACGCTCGCTGCGGGGCGTCAGTTTCACGCCCTCTTTCTCTGCCGCCTCGACGATCAGGTCGTCCAGACCGGGATACATAGTGTAGGCCACGTTCTCATACTGCATCACCTCGGGTTCAGCCTCGGTCACGACATAGGGGAAAGCCTCGGCTGTGAGCTCAGCGGCGCGGTCCAGAAGCTGGCGGAACGCCTTGCCCTCCAGGGGGTCGAAATAGCGCAGGCGCACCTTCACGAGATACTCCTGTTGTGTATCATCGGCATCTACGTCGACGAGGGGGGAGACCGAGTAGCAGTGGATATAGCCCTCCTTGCCCTTGCTGGCCGAGGGATGAGTCTCGGGCGGCAGTTGTCCTATGAAGTAGGAAGCAGCGGTCAGCGCGTCGCCATACTGGTTGTAGAAGCCGTTGCCGGGGTGAGCGTTCTTGCCATGGAAGATGTAGTTGCGTCCAACCGCGGTGAAGTTCTCTACCGAGAAGGCCGTGGGGTCGTCGCCGTCCACGTCGATGACGATATCAGGCTGTCCGTCCACATATTCCTCCTCGAAGCGGTCGGCGGCACGGCCAATGTCCTCGTTTTGCGAGAAGACGAAGTGGAGATCGCCATGCTTCAGCTTCTTGTCCTTGAGGATGGTTTCGATGAGCGTGACGAGGATTGTGCAGCCCGTCTTGTCGTCGGCGCCCAGCAGCGTGGAGCCGTCGCTCGTGATGATGGTCTTGCCCACACAGTTGGCCAGGTGCTTGCCCTGAGGCGTCTGGGGACTGAGGGTGATGCCGGCTGGCAACAGGATGTCGCCGCCATCGTAGTTGCGGTGTACGATGGGGGTGATGTCCTCGCCGACGCACTCGGGGGTGATGTCCATGTGGGCCATGAACATGATGCTCGGCACGCCTTCGCAGTTGGCCGGGATCGTGGCATAGACGTACTGATACTCGCTACGGTTGACGATCAAGTCCTTGTCAGCTCCGATGTTGCGCAGCTCCTCCTCTATCAGTTCTGCCAGCTTTTCCTGATCCAGGGTGATCGGAAACTCTGTGGGATCGTAGGAGTCCCACGGCTGGGTGTTGATAGCGGCGTAGGTCGTGAAGCGACTGATGATGGTCTCAATCGTCTTTTTGCGCTTCTTCTCCTTGGCAGCTTTGGGGTCGGGAGCCGGCGCGGCCTTGGCGGGCTGTGCAGCCTTTACAGCGTTGACGGGCTTCAGACGTGGGGTCTTCGGCAGCTGCGGGTGAGGTCTGCTCGGAGCCACAGGCTTCACCTTGGGGCGGGGAGCCGTAATGTTGTGGCTTGCGCGCAGCTTTTTCATTCGCTCTACCATGAGCTTGGTGTGGACGCTTTGGGGAACTACTACAGGTCTGACGGCGGTGCGTCTCTGCTGCTCCATGCGCTTTTTCGCATACGCGTCCATCTTTTGTGCCCCGATCAAGGCGGCTGCCGAGGTCTTGGCAGGCGAGTTGAGTCTTTTCACCACACCCTTGATAAAGGTTTTCAAGATTTGAGGTCTTGCCGAGGTTGGAAATCCCACCATCAGGACCAGTGCGAGCACGAGCGTGCTGGCGATGTAAATGTTTCTTCGTTTCATGACTTTGATAGTTTTGAGTTGATCATTTTGTTTATTGGTTCTCTCTTGATAGACCTCGTGCCGCTGGGCGGCCTTCGCTCTATACTCATCCTTTATGACAGTCCGTCGCGCTTTTCTTGCGCTGCTGGTGTCGCCAGGATTCGTTTGCAAAAGTACGGGTTTCGCAAGCCGTGGTGCGCACATTTTCATTTAGATCGCGGCCCATGCGATTTTTCTCGTTTTTGCTCGCTATGCAGGCACGGCGTACATGACTACTGGCGTGGCGAGCACGGCGATCAGTTTGGCCCATAGCCTCACGTGCGTGTCCATGCGCGCATAGGTCAGTGAGGCCAGACACACCATGAAAAAGATGGATAGGAAGAAGCCCAAGAGGATCAAAACCTCCCATAGGTGCTGGCAGTTGGCCATTCGGCGGAGTGCGAAAAAGAACAGGACGAGCGTGGCGGACCACTCTGTCGGAAATAGGAAAAGTCTGATGGTGTTCATACGTAGGTTTGTTTTGATGATTTGTGTGCAAAAGTACCTGTTTTCCTATCAAATGCGCGCACATTTTTATTTGGTTCGTCCATAGTGTGCGAAATGTTCGCCAAAAATGTGTCTTTCGGGCGGGCGCAAGGGGCGCAAGACGCCAGTACGGGCTGCAATCGATACGCCGATCACAGCCCGTACTCTACTGACAGCGACTATCCAGTCGGTCCAAACACGAAGTGCTATTATAAATTGCTCATGGCATAAAGTGGCACAACGTCTATGTGGCGGAGTGCATTTTGTGCTTCTTTGTCAATATACTCAAACGTCCCAAAATTCTCCAAGGAAGTACGAACAGCATGGTGAAGGGCTTTCTTCCTCATAAATAGCCATAAGCTTTGCATACTGCCTTTGGTGGAAGCCTTCACTTCTATTGGTACAACCACCCCCTCTTTGGCCTCCAGGTAATCAATCTTCGCATTGGAACCCCTTGACATGCTCTGCCAATAATACATTTCTGCCTTTTGGAAACAGTCATGGTTCTTGACGAGTTCCAAGCCTGCGAACATTTCCGAAGCAGCCCCTTTGTTGACGAAATCAACTTCCGAAGCCAAAAGGACATTGGCGGCAGGAGTGCCCAGCATGGTCTGCATCAGTCCCAAGTCTAAAAAAAGATATTTCTTGTAGCTATCATTCTCTTCTGCTCCCAGTGGAACACCATTTCCATCGCTATGCGTCACCGGCTTTATCAGTCCCGCCAATGTCAATAGATGAAGCGCGGCTTTGATGACCGAAGAGCGAACATCGTCGGCCACCTGTCTATAGACAAACTTGCTGCCTGCCTGCAAAGCTACGGAGCGCAAGACCTTTCTCAGCAAAGCTGGAGACACGCGCGACTTATACTTGGCAAAGTCATCTTGGTAGGTGTCCAGAATGTCATTGTGAACATGGGCGCACTCGATGTAGCTTTTGGACGCTATCCATTCTGTGACCGCGGCTGGCATACCGCCCACGAGATAGAACGTCTTCAATTGTTCCACGAGTTTGTTGTGGACGGCATCGGGAAGCGGAGAAGAAGGCGAAGCCTGGTGCTTGTAGCCGACCGTCGTTTCCAGACCTTGCGCCATAAGAAATTCATCAAAGGAGAATGGGTACATGTATAGTGAGCGTATTCTCCCCACTCCAAAAGAAGGCAGCTCCTCCAGGGTGAACTCCAGCAGAGATCCCGCGGCTATGACATGTAGCTCTGGATAATCCTCTTTGAAATAACGAAGCGACATGATAGCTTCCTGACTCACTTGTATCTCGTCTATGAAAAGTAGCGTCTCCCCAGGTATGATTGGGATGCCTGTGGTGGCACTGATTCCCTCACAAGTCCTATGCACGTCAATATCCTTTGGAAAAAGTCCTCGGATAGATGGTTGACTCTCCAAATTGATCTCCACAAAGTACTTAAACTCTTTGCCCAACTGGCGTACCGCAGACGATTTCCCCACCTGTCTTGCCCCGCGTATCAGCAAAGGCTTCCTTCTTTGAGATGTCTTCCATTCCAAGAGTTTTTTGTCTATGTTTCGCTTGTAATATGTCATTTTCGTGTAATTTGCTGATTCACAGTGCAAAGATACGACTTTTTGCTAAAAGTCAGGGCAATCGGAGGTCATTTCTGCTAAAAAGTCGGGTCCGTGTCCACGAAAATCTGTCGCAATCTCACTTTTTTATCGAGATTGCGACAGTTTTTATGCTCGAAAGTTGTCGCAATCTCGTGTTTTTTGTAACTTTGCGACAGGTTTTGCTAAAAAGAGATAGATATGAAGGAGAATATTGTAGGCAGAGAGGCAGAGATAGAGAAGCTTGAAAGCTATATTTCGAGCCGTAGATCCGAGTTTATAGCCATCTACGGCAGGCGACGTGTCGGCAAAACTTTTCTGGTAAAAGAATTGTTCGAAAACCGATTCGCATTCCGCATCACGGGCAAAGACCATGTGACAACCAAGGAGCAGCTTGCCAGTTTCTGCTTTGCTCTCAGCGACCAGTTTGGCATAGAGCCTGATGCTGCCAATTGGCCCGAGGCCTTTCGGTTTCTTCAAAAAGCTTTGGAAAAGAAGCCCGAAGGCACCAAGATCATCTTCTTCGACGAGCTTCCCTGGTTCGACACCCATGCGTCCAACTTCGTCAGCGCCCTGGAACATTTTTGGAACGACTGGGCTTCCTATCGCAGCGACATCAAGCTGATCGCTTGCGGCAGTGCCACTACCTGGATGCTCAGTCAGGTGATCAATTCGCGAGGAGGACTCCACAACCGCATCACGCACAACATCCTGCTCTCCCCGTTCAGGCTCCATGAGGTGGAAGCGTATTTCCAATCACGAGGTTTCTACTATGAGCGGCCAGAAATCATCGAGTGCTATATGGCGATGGGCGGTGTGGCTTATTACCTGTCTCTTTTCGAAAACAATCAAAGCGTGGCCCAGAATATCCAGCAGCTATGCTTCACTCGTGGCGGAGAACTCACCGAAGAGTTCGACCGCCTGTTCAATTCGCTTTTCAAGAAGGCCGACCACCATCTGGCCATCGTCACAGCCCTGAAGGACCGGGGGAAGGGCATGACCCGACAGGATCTGCTGGAGGCTACGGGGCTGGCAAACAATGGCAAGTTCAGCCAGATACTCAAAGAACTCGAGCAATGTGATTTCATCCGAAGCTATACCCCATTTGGCAAGACGAAGAAAGACATGATGTATCAGCTGATAGACCCGTTCTGTCTGTTCTATTTCAAATTCATGCACAACAAAGGCTCCTTCCTCGACAATTATTGGGTCAAGATGCAAGCCACCGCTGAGTATGATTCATGGTGTGGCCACGCCTTCGAGATCGTCTGCCTTCACCATATCAACGAGATAGTCAAGGCGCTGGGTATAGACGGCAGCATCAACACCCCTTGCTCATGGTCCTATCGTCCTACGGCCAAAGTCATGGCAGACGAGGAGGCAGACGAAGACCTGAGACATGGGACGCAAATCGACTTGCTGATAGACCGTTCGGACCGATCCGTCTCTATCTGCGAAATGAAGTATTGCAGTGGCGAATACGAGATCAGCAAGTCATACGATGCCCATTTGGTCCATCGCTTGAAGGTTTTCAAGAAAGTGACGAAGACGACCAAGACGCTCATTCCTACCTTTGTCACGCCACATGGACTATATAATAATATGTATGCGCGAAAGATCAACAGGCAGGTGACGGGAAACGACTTGTTTTGAATACGCTTTTGCACCAAGTTGCTACAATGATAGAACCACTTTGAATATGGCTGAGAAAGACAATATACCAGAGATGCGTCCTACGTTTGATGCTATCCGCAGGACTGACGAGAATAACCATGCGTATTGGAGTTCGCGCGACCTATGCGACGCCATTGGTTATTCTACAAAATGGAAATTCCAAAATGTCATAAACAAGGCAATAGTCGTAGCCAATCAAAAGGGAATGAACATCGATGACCATTTCAACCAAACGGTTGATATGGTCAAACTCGGTAGTGGAGCATATAGAAAGGTGAAGATTTTCCGCTTGTCTCGTATGGCTTGCATGATGATAGCTGAAAACGCAGATGGAAAGAAACCTTTGGTGCAACAAGCAAGGGAATATTTTTCTCAGTCTGTTTCTACTGCGGAGCTTGTTCGCAACTCGCTGGAATCCAATGTCTTATTATACAAGACAGCACAGGGCGAAGCTCGTATTGAAGTAATATTCAACAACGAGACATTTTGGATGTCGCAAAAACGTATGGCGGACTTGTTTGGCGTGGACCGAGCAACGGTTGCTTATCACCTTTCTCAAATTTATGAGAGCGGAGAACTTACAAAAGAGGCAACTTGTAGAAAAATTCAACAAGTTCAACTTGAGGGCGAGCGTGATGTGGAACGTGCTCCGTTGTTCTATAATCTCGATGTAATCATAGCCGTAGGCTTATGGGGAATATGAGAAATACAAACCCATCCAAGACCGTTCCTATATATCTGATTTCGACCGATTTAATAAGGGTGATGACGATACGCCCCTGCTTCCTTTTGACCTCAATCCAAAGGAAGACTGAATACTTCCACAACTTGTGGAAAAAATAGAAAAACAACCTTTTCGGCGCAGGGGCTATCCACGGAGAATTCCCTCTGCGCCTGTTATTCATTCTTTTTATTATATGATAATCCAGCGACCAGACTTCTGTGACCCCTCGCGACGAATCATGTTGTCTTCTTGCATCCTCTTAAGATGCTTAGATATAGCACTCCTGTTGATATTCAGTCTGTTGGCCATTTCGCGCGAAGTGATACTTGCCTTCTAGGATATAAGTTGCAGAATGGCCTCTCGAGTTTCTGGTCCACCTTTCTGGTCCACCTTGCTTGTTTCTGGTCCACCTTTCTGCTCTCCCTTTTCTTCTTCGAATGCGAAGTCATCATCCATAGATTTCTTGTATTGCGGGAAACAAGGCAAGTTGGGTTGTTTTGCTCCCGATATTTATGACGTGAGCAAATTGTAACTTAATCTCTTTCAGCGACTTGTCTTTACATAAAACATATCTGCTCTCGGATTTTGTCTATGGAAAAATGGTTGTTCAGTACGTTTGCCTTTCTATTTTAGATATTGTCAAATCTTTCATCGTTACGGTCTATTTTGAATTTGTGAGACAGCGTCTCACATATTACAATTCGTCCACATTCAGCTTGATCCCCAAGATACGCTGTGTCCCTCTGGCATATCCAAACGGTAATTCATCGATTTTGCAGCCAAAGCCTCTCTTTTGATCTCACTTTTGTTTTAGGATTATCGTGTTACCGTAGGGCCCTCGTAGGGCCGTAGGTTGGGGGAAGCGGGGAGGCGCGATGCGAAATCCTAAACGTAACAATGTAACAATGTAACAATGTAACAAAGGAGCAGGGTTAGGAGGCGAGGATATTTGCGAGAGGCAAAACGATATAAGCGGGGGCTACCGTCAAGTGTTCATATAAACCTCTGGCGGGACGGAAAATTAGATTATTCCGAAATCTTTCAGTTGCTTTCTGTTGATTGTCGGACTCTCTTTAACAGCCTCTATGATAAGGCTTAGCAGTTCTGTATCTGAGATTTCACCCCTGTAAGTTTCCTTGCTGAACTTTGTCCTTTTGGCAACAATAATTTTAGAGCAATTTACAAAAGAATTATGTTGCAGAAAAGGGCATTGTTCAACGCTTATAGGTAATTGGTAATCAGTTACTGTGGGTGGTAAATTATAATTAATTTTCGAGTTTATCACCAGTCCTCCTATCACATTGCCTTCATCGTCAAATCCAAGAACAATGAAGAATTTATTGCGGGTGGCGTCATTGTTCTTAGGCGTTATGCCGTTAGTAGGGTCAAGGTTTAGCAAATAAACATCACCAACATTAATGCTTGACTGTAAAAGTTCATTTGCTGCACTTCCAAGTAAATCGCCTATGCTTGTCATGCCAATGCCGCTTCTACCGCAAGGTTTTCCTCTATATAGTTTATCATGTCTTCGGATGCCATTGCATCTTTAGCCATGCCGACGATGTCCATCACTTTGCGTCCTGCTTGCTTATAGGCACGGCACCATTCTTCACCATGCGATTTTGCACGCAACTCCCCATAAGGAAGAGTTCCGTTTTCCGCAATAGAGCAATCTAAGGCTTCAATGTCTGCTTTGGAAAGGTAATCAGAGTCGGCTTCGCGCTTTGCTTCCAACATATAATAAGCGTCATCCGTACCTTTGGACACCGTCTTTTCAAGCATTTTTTTCAAGTCCTGATCGCAATAAGCGTCGTCTTTTATGCAATTATACAACACCGAAGGAACCGGTCCATCTGGCAACGCACAGAACTCGTCAGAAACCATAGGAAATCCATATTTTGCCAAATGTGCAATATTGGCAAAATATATAATCTTGAACACGTGGTAATAGTCCAATCCCTTCGTCTTGTTCAAGATGTAAAGAACAACCTCTGTAAGCTTCTGTTTGTCAAACCGTGTCATACTAAATCTCCTTTGCGCTACAAAGATAATTCTTATTCATTAAACAACAATATGTTAGCTTTCTTTTAACGGAATCCATATCTGTTTTTAACATTGTGTTAACACTTGGTTCGCGTTATCATACAAATGGCTTTTGCAATGATCTCGGAGCAGACCCTAGAGGCCGCGTGATGGCGCTTCTCCGCCACGGGGCTCTATGGTTGCTCTCAAGGCAAATGGTGGACAAGAATGATAGAAAAGCAGTAAGAACAGTTTTTTCTGCTTTAATAAGTTGTTTGACCCATTATATTTTTCTTAACGCCTCTACAAAGAATGCTTCTTTTGCTTTCATATTATCACAGAAGTCTGCATAAGATGTGGACGTATGACAAATCTCAATACCTAATATATATAGTGAAGCAGATGAGTCCTTCAATCGTGATTTTGGAATTTTCTGCAGTTCCTCGGACAAAGGAGCTATAAAAACTCCTTTCGTGGCCTGCAAGTTGGTGATATATGTGATTAACTGATGAAGGTCATCGCGATTTACTTTTGAAATTTTTTCACAACTTTCAAGCTTCTTGTATTTTACATCGAGGACAATATCATTTTTGTAGAAATCTGGATAACGGATCCCACTATGATCTTCAAACAAATAGATTCCACCTTTATGTTTCTTATTTTCTGGATGCTTGAAACCTTCTTTTTGTAGAATGGTATTCAGATACTCTTCCCATAGCCATGCTCCATCAAACAGAATACCGCAAATCTCCTCATCGGTTTCTCCGTACTTTACTTCTTCCAATCTTAGAATATGTAGGCATAGGCATTGTAGTGGTTGGTACTCCGTATAGTAAGGATGACTTTTGTGTCTAAGGTTCTTACCAATAATTGCACTACGCTCATTTTTGTTATATGAAGGAGTTAGTGAAATTATAGATTTCACATTGTCTATAGTTTCCTGGTCTAAGCACAATACGGATTGACCATATCTCTTTGACTTCATAAACTCTATCGTATGACGGATCAACTCTGTCATATCGTTGTCATAGGTATATTCACGTGTGGAGTATGCTACATGTCCTACAAACGGAATGTTATGGGCAATATGGCGTCCCCAGTCAATAGTACCTTTTAATTTTGTGTCGTTATGTTTGAAGTTCTGATACTCTCTGTATATGCCCTGGCGCATTGCGTTTCTTAGCAAGTGGGGGAACATAAACATGATAAAGTCAAACACATCCTCTTTTTCGTTGTTGTGATGAAGGTCAAAGAGATTGAACGAAAAGACCTTTTGAAGCATGTAATGTAAGAGATAGTCGTCGCGCCCTTCGTCAAATCGGGATTTAATTATTATCTGGAGATCTCCTACGCCGATAAAACCCATTACATTTCCTGTGGTGATACGTACCTTTTCTGGGTCACTTGTATTTAGAATGGTCATAACAGAAGCTTCCCCGACTTTGTCATCAGATTCCTCTATGCTATAGGGAAATATAAGCAGATTCTCATTTTTATGACATAATTGAGCTATTGTCTTGTTGGCAATAGGGAATAAAGCTGAGACATCTTTTCGAAGAAATGTTCCAGCTTTCACTTGTCCTATATTATTGTCTGTTAAGTTAATTCTCATCGATCAACTCGTAGTCATTAATATCTGAGTTGCTTTCTTTCGTATCGAAGTAAGCTTTTCTCAACTTTGCCATGATTTCGTCAGATTTGCGGAAGCCACGGATATATTCTCTAAGCAATGGCTCGATATTCATATCCCATAACTTTTCAAAGTTACCTCTATTATCACCCAACTTTAAGAAGTATGCTGGTCCAATCTGGTAGGCAGGTCCAAGCCCTTCAATCTTGGATATCTCATTATTCAATCTTACCATTACGTTCTTTGCCTTAGCTGCGCATTCGAGCGTGCCGAGCATAGGTTGTGTATCTTCTGGCTTTATCTCCTTCCATGTGAATCTGCGACGCATGGCAAAGTCCATGCTCTCGATACTACGGTCTATATCGTTCATTGTACCAAGAATGAATACGTTTTCAGGAACATAAAACCCTTCTGCAAATACGTCTGTTTCAGGGACAAGGTTCTGATATTGAGTCTTCACTCGTATATCTTTCTTGCCTCTATAACCAGGATCAATGGCATAAAAAAGTTCTCCAAATATTTTTGAAGCCTCGCCACGGTTGATTTCGTCAATGATAAAGACAAATGGCTTACGCTCAATTTTATTTGCTGATATAACTTGCGCCTTGTGTTTCATTCCACGAATAGCTTTCGTAATAATGAATGCATAAGAATCTGGTTGAGTACCAAATTTTCTCTTAAAATAGTTGCGGATATCACGCACTATATGTAGTGGGACATCATTAGTCAACAACTCTATTATTTCATCAGCGTTTATAGGAATAAATGGCGTTTTGGGGTTACTATCATTATGAGCTATAATATTCCTCCCTTTGATCTCGTCTATTGTAAACTCGCTTCCATTTGATAATTTAAATTTTGTGTCGTTGTCAATAGAGTCATCTATAAATTGCTGTAATTTGTTTTCCCATGATAATTCTTTAGAGAGATTTTCAATACTTTTTGCAGAATCAACCAAATTCTTGATAGCTTTTTTGCAAAACTCCTTAAATAGTCCATCTTTACGCTCGAATCCCATCTGTCCTTCAGACATCATGATAGGTCTCAGACCTTCTACAAAATCAGTATAGTCGTAAGACGGATGAAATTGCACAAAGCACATTTCGTCCTCGCCACATCCCATTTCTTTTGCTATGGCCTGTGCCATATAGGTCTTGCCAGTACCAGGAGCACCTGTAAGAACTAGGTTCTTGCTTTCTTTAAGCAAGTCAATATATTTTTGGTACATCATAGCCTTGTCTGTTTTTGTTTCAACAAGTTTCCTTTCAATGACTTTCTTGTCAGCATCAGTGCTATTTAATAATGCTTTATTATAGTACCGCAATACCGTTTGGGCTGTAAGCGGCATACTTTGAGTATACCCATGATTCTTTATTTCGTCATTGATTGACAAAATCAGCTCTTCCTCTTCCTTTATTTCAGGGATAACGTATTGTTCCAATAATTCGTAAAAATGAACAAGCTTCTGACCTGCCTTTCGTTGTTTAACCTCTAAAAGCTTACATAAATTCTTATAGACGTCATCTTTGTAAAAAGTATATTTCTGAGGATTATAGAATGTCAAGAAACAGCTGATAAGTCGTTCATCACACATTGCACTTGTCTCTTTACCGACCCTTGCCTTAATCTTATCATCCCATAAAGTCTTACAACTATCTGTGAATTTTTCAATTCTTTCCTGTAAAAGAATATTTTCATCAAATAGAGCTTTAAAGAGTTTCCGGTACTCTTCTGGCTCAAATTTTGCAAAAAATCTAATTGCTGTAATCTGCGTACCGAAGCAGAGATTGCTAAGAACAAGTGAGGTAATCTCTTTAGAAAAATCTACAGCGTTAGGGTCTGGGTGTCCGCTTTGTTTGGACACCAATTCCCATTTATATAATTCTTCAAATTTAGAATCACCATTTAGCCCATATTGGATTTGGTGATTCTTGAATAATGTGACTATATTTTCTAAATTCATTTTGTATGTTCACGTGATCGTAATATAGCTGCAAAGATACACAATTTCTGTGGATTTTTATCCGCGCCGATAGCTATTTTTTACTTCCTCAAGCTGTTTTCGTGATCGTCCCAAGGTAAATGGTGGATAAGTCGGCGCCAAAGCCTCTCTTTTAATCTCACTCTTTTTTAGGATTATCGTGTCGACGTAGGGCCCTCGGAGGCCGTAGGGTGGGGCGAAGCGGGGAGGCGTGATGTGAAATCCTAAACGTAACAATGTAACAACGGAGCAGGGTTAGGGGGATAGGGGACATTTGCGATAAGCAGAAACAATATAAGTGGGCGCAAACTTTATGAAAGGGTTGAGCCTAGATTTGCGTGCGGAATTACCACAGGCAGAGGGATTTTCATGGTCTAATCTCTATCAAATACGCAAATGGTATTTGTTTTATTCTTCGCAAATTGAATTTTTGTACCAAGCTGGTACAAAATTACGAAAGGTGGATAATGCAGCTTGCATAGAACAAATATGTTTAAGTCTGCACCATTCCAATGTTAAGGAACGCACGGATGCTAAACAAGGCAAGTTGGGTTGTTTTGCTCCCGACATTTATGACGTGAGCAAATTGTAACTTAATCTATTTCAGCGACTTGCCTTTACATAAAACATATCCGTTATGTAGGAGCTCTTCTTCGTTTTGAGCGATGCATCTTTCTATAGTTCTATCTTCTACCTCATAGAAATCTGCCACCATCTTTTTGGTAAGCCAAAACTGTTCATTGTAGTATATAGTCTCAAAGCCAAGACGCTCTTGGATTTTGTCTATGGCAAAACGGTTGTTCAGTACGTTTTGTCTTTCTATTTTAGATATTGTCAAATCTTTCATCGTTACGGTCTATTTTGAATTTGTGAGACAGCGTCTCACTTTTTCATAATATGTGGAACACCGTCCCACATATTACAATTCGCCACATTCACCTCGATCCCCAAGATACGCTATGTCCCTCTGGCATATCCAAACGGTAATTCAGTGATTTTGCTGCAAATATACATTAAATTTTGCGATAATCACTATAACCTAAGGTGTTTTTTGTAAAATTGCCCTGAGATAGCGAATACGCACGACTGGGCGGTGGAAATGTGCCGAGCCAGTCGTGCGTCTATTAGGTTGAGGCGGAGTAGGGAACTTGTCTTGGCGGGCGACCTACCGCTTCGCGAGGTGGCCGATCACCTGCTGGCGGTTGCGGCCCGCGCCCCGGTAGCCGACGTGTATCCAGCAGGCCTTGCCGCCGGAGGCGGTCTCCCAAATGAGCTGGTCAAACGGGAGGTTGTCCATCATCCAGGCAAACCACTGGCGGCCCGTCTTGGCGTCGGGGACGAAGATGTCGGCAGCGCAGCCGCGGGTGTGGTCCGAGGTTTTCACGCCCCCGACGGCGGCGTTGAGATAATTGGCATGTTCTTGATCATTTTAAATGTTATTTTTGATGTTCTATTATTAATACCCGTTGATGACTGGGAAAGCCCGATGTGGGGAAGGGTGATGCGAAATCCTTAATGTGATAATGTGATAATGTGTTGTCGGTCGTGCACGCCACGGCGAGTCGGCTCTGAAAACCGTCTTTGCCATGGATATCTTCCTGGTACTCAATTTAGATATTTACCATCTTTGTTTACAAAAAACGACCCTTGGGTCGATCCTGTTAATGAATGATAGTGCGCACTGAAAGAGTTGTTATAGTTGTAAACTTTGTAAAAGTTGTATTGGTTGTCTTCTTCGCTTGTCCTCGCATTGCCACCGAAAACAGAGAGAAAAGTACTCATTAGACGAACCCTTAAACGAAAAGAAAAATCATGGATGAAAAGAAAAGACAGGTATGGCGCTTTGTCATTCAGACCGCCATTTCGATCCTCACGGCCATCGCCACGGCCCTCGGCGTGACGAGCTGCATGGCAGCCGTGTAGCCACGGCAAAGTATGGGGCTTATAGCAAGAAAATAGTTTCCCCCTCTAAGACGTGAATCTCGGAGGGGGAACGACTTTCTTGATTATAGCTTTCTTGATTATCTTCTTGGCGGTGCGGGCATGTCGATATGGGGCAGGTCAACACTTTCGTTGTTTACTACCCAATAACCATATACCCTACCACCTTTTCTATGGATAAGATTCTTTTCTCTCAAGTTCTTAAGTATTTTGTAAACAGAGGTTTCACCTAAAGACAATGTTTCACCTATTTCTGCATATGTAATATGAGAATTTTGTTTGATAAGGTTCAATACGTCATTTTCTGACTTCGCAAGAGTTCCTTTTCCACTTTTAACCTCATTCTTAACCTCATTCTTAACCTCACTTTTCCTATTCTTAACCTCACTTTTCTCATTCTTAACCTCACTCTTAACCTCACTCTTAACCTCACTTCCGTTTTTTGGAGTGATTTCTGTTCATCACAGTGCAAAGATACAACTTTTGTCCGAAAGTCAAGGCAATCGGGGGCTATTTTCACAGGCGGCTAAATGCCCTCGACGATCTCGGCCAGCCAACTGGCAAAGCTGTCGGGGTGGGCATGGCCAAAGGCCTTGAGGCGAGCCAGGGGCGAAGGGGCGGGGGCGTCCTCGTCGTGGTGGACCTCCGTGCGCTTCGACTGCTCGCTGAGCTTTGTCGTGGCGAGGTTGCGGAAGGCACGGCGCGCGCGGCGCAGGCTCTGCATGTCGGCATAGAGGAGCTTCTCGCTGTTGTCGTCGGAGAGGATGGGCCTCAGTACGCAGGATCCGCCTTCGTCCCTCTCCGCCCTCCGTCCGGCCAGCAACAGGACCAGCAGGTCTTCGTTGAGGAAGCGCGATTTCTCCTTGCCGCCCTTCTCCTTGCCGCCCTTCTTCTGTGCCAGTCCGATGATCTGCAGGATCGACTTGTCCTCACATTGGCCCACGGCGTCGTAGAAGGAGGAGACGCAGGTGGCAAACTGCGTCCTCACCTTTTCCTTGTCCCTCGCCTTGGCGTTGGCCTCGAAGTCCTCGAGGATCTCCTTGGTCTGGAGGAGCGTCGTGGCGATCTTCAGGCGCTGGTAGGCCTTGGAGACCCTGATGAGCATGGGCAGCGCGTCCTGGAACGGTCCGTCCCCCACCTCGGCCAGTTCGCCCACGAGGGCTTCGGCCCTGGCGACGGCCTCGCGGAGCAGCTGCTGCGGATAGGGCGGCTCGGGATCCTCTTCGGACAGAGCGGCGTGGTAGCGGTCGCGGGCGTGGGCGAGTTCGCCAAGGAGGAGGTCGCGGCAGTGGCGGGCGATGCCCTCGCGGTTGATAGCGGGCAAGATACGGTCGGCCTCCTCCACCTTCTTCTCCCGGCTCATGGGGTTATCATTTTTGATCGGTACGGCCTTGCCCTCCTCGTCGAGGCGGAGTTCGCGTATGGCGAGGAAGATCTCGCGTCCCGCTCCCTCCAGGTTGGCGACGAGCAGATACTGCTCGTAGCGCCGGTCGATCCCTTCGGCCTTGCTCATCCATTGGGCGTTGGCGCCGATGGTGCTGGCCGTCTGCTCGCAGAAGCTGAGGGCCGTCGTCTCCTCCATTCCCTCCCGGGCCTCGTCCTTGCCCTGCATCAGTCGCTCCGTGGCTGCGACATAGACCTCGTAGCCCTCCCATTGGCGGCGCCGCATGAGCGCCACCTGGCGGTTGAGGCAACCGATGAGGATGGACGGCAGGTCGATGGTGAGGTCCTGGATGTTGCTATTGAGGCGGTCGATGATGTCTCGCTGCCTGATCTTGCCCACCAGGCTGAGACTTGTGACCTGTTGCTCCAGATGGTCGAGTCGCTGGAGATACTTGTGTAGGTGGCCCATCTCGGCGCCGAGGGCCTTCTGCGCGTTGCCGCCCATCCGCTCCGATGCCACTTTGGGCAGGATGGCGGTCTTTAGTTTTTCGATGCGCATGAGCATCCGGCGTTTGGCCACGGTCAGAGCGAGGAAGAACCATAGCAGGGTGAGGGTGACGAGCGTGAGGGCCACGAGGCAGGCGATGTTGGTGCGCGAGAAGAGCACGCGGCGCTCAAACTGCACCGTGGTGTAGCCCCGCTCCAGGTTGTCCTGCTTGTGGAGGCTGGTGTCGAAGGTATAGACGCCGCAGGAGGATCCGGCATAGACGCGCCCCTCGACGGTGATGCAGGCCTTGGGGTTGAAGCGGATGTCGGAGAAGTAGCGCACGTGGTCGGCGAGGGAGATCAGGCCATAGTCGGGGAAGCCGTAGGCATGCGTGGCGTCGGCCACGGCCAGTCGCCGCATGGCCGTGAGCGTGTCGCAGACGCGCAGCTGCTTCTCCGTGCCACAGAGCAGCCGGTGGTTGGTGAGGACGAAGAGGCTGTCGGCGCCCGAAGCCGTGGGGAGGACGGCGATGTCGCGGACGAAGGAGAGGCCCCGGGAGGCGGCCAGGTGGCGAAAACTGCCCTGACGCCCGACGAAGAGGCCGTCGTTGAGCGTGGCGAGGAAGAGGCGCCCCGAGGACGTGGGGGCCGAGAAGGCCGTGATGAACGGGTCGGCGATGGTGGAGGCCGAGGCGTCGTGGAGTTGCAACTGGCCCTTCTCCCGGCCCAACTGCTGCAGGCCGTCGCGTATGCCGACATAGACCCCGGAGTCGTCGTGGCCAATCGCCGTGAGGTCCTGGCCGGGCTGCGGCGAGACCTTGTGGTCCCAGGAGAGGAGCGAGTTGAGGAGGTAGGAGGAGTAGATGGGGGCGGTGAAGACGCGGTGGCCACTGTCGGCATAGTAGAGCGTGCCGTCGGCGATCGTCATGAAGCGCACGTCGGAGGATCCGCGCGAGAGGTCCTTGACCTGGATGGCGGTCTGCTCGCCGATGCGCTGGCGAGACAGGTGGGAACCGACGAGGTAGTAGATGAAGGGGCCGTCGTGGCAGGCGTAGCTCACGTTGCCGATGTCGCTGAAGAGGTCCTGGTGGTGGCCGACGCGCAGGAGGGCGTGCTCCGTGACCAGCAGCGACTGGCCGCGGGCGGGGTCGTTGGCGATCACGTTGTGGCAGAACGTGCGCACGGGCCGGGGGAGGGGCGCGCGGCGCGGCGTGAGGCGGTCGGCAATCTCGTCGTTGGAGAAAAACTGCACCGACGTGCCGTCGAGGAGATAGTTCATCCGCGTGGAGGACTCGTGGAAGCAGGTGTAGGCCGGATGGGAGAGGCGCGACTTGCCCACCAATCGCCCGTCGGGCAGCAGGGCCTTGATACTGTCGCCGCAGAGGGCGAGGAGCGTGTCGCCGCTGAGCGAGAGGGAGGTGCAGTTGCCCCGTAGCAGCAGGTGGGACTGGCGGCGCCGCGTGTCGATGGACAGTACGCCCGAGGCACTGGCGCAGACCAGGTTTCCATTGTGCAAAGGGCGGATGTCGCTGACGACCAAGGGGCGGAAGGCGCCCTCGCCCGACTGTATCTCCCAGAAGGCGTGGAGCGCCTGCATCGTGTCGTTGGGGGAGAGGAGGAAGAGGCCGTTGCTGGTGGCGACGTAGAGACCCGAGGGGTCTTGGTGGAGGTCATAGACGGAGTAGTGGGTGCCACGGCCGGACTGGGGAAGGGCATACTGGCGGCGCAGGACGAGCGAGTCGCCCTGCAGTTGGCAGCGGACGACGCCCATGTTGCGCGTGCCCACCCAGAAGGTCGTGCCGTCGTGGGGCTGGGCGGCGGAGTCGGCAGGCTGGTCGCGCAAGACCTTGTAGATGCGGTCGAAGGCGGTGAGCCAGCGGCGCGTCGTCCCCTGGTCGGCATCGTAGGCATAGACCACGCCGTCCTCCGTGCCGATATAGAAAAGGTCCGGCAGCGTCGCGTCGGGGGAGATGGAGGCCAGCGTCTCGTCGAAGAACAGCTCGTTGGCGTTGAGGGCCGACGGATCCTGGCGGTGGCAGGCCACGATCGTGACCAGAAGGAGGGGGAGACACAGGGCGCGCAGCAGGGCGCGGCGGTGGATACTTCTACTCATAGGTGTGGTGGTTAAAATCAAATCAAGGTTCTGCGGGATTTAGTGTGAATTAACACGCCGAATCC
>ULRN01052584.1_pt1 | contig 60520 bp, 39 predicted proteins | sample 1955461 | NCBI WGS metagenome assembly ULRN01 (sample SAMEA4835683, study PRJEB28245) | human gut metagenome | biome: gut microbiome; material: fecal sample | place: Denmark | collected 2008 | reverse complement strand
CGACCGCCTCTTTCATATTACCCTGCCGAAAACCCTGAGCCGCCCGACCATATTGCAATTCCGCCTCGCTCTCTTTGATACTTTTCTCTATTAATGCTTGGTTATTGAATATTTGGCTGAATTCTACGATCTCTTTCCGGATAAAGATATCCCGGGAAGAGATCTTGCTTTTTAGCACCAATCCTTCCAATGAAGTACAACGACTCAACGCCACATAGGTTTGTCCCCCGGCGAATACCCCTCCAGTCAAATCAACTACCACCCGGCTAAAAGTCAAGCCTTGACTCTTATGCACCGTGATCGCCCAAGCCAAACGAATCGGCAATTGTTCGAACGTACCGACAATCTCTTCCTCGATCCGTTTCTCTTTCTCGTTATATTTGTATTTATAATTTCGCCATGAGGTAGGTTCGACTAAATGCTCTACACCGCTCTCTAGCAAGACATAAACATTTCCATTCTCATCGATACCCGATACCATACCGATCGTCCCGTTCACCCAACGACGCTCATAATCATTATCGATAAAAATAACCTGCGCCTGTTCCTTGATGGATAAATTCAGCTGGGTAGGTAGTGAGGATTCCGGAAAATCCCCCTCGATCTTTCCCACGGAGACGTACTCTTCTCCGGGAAGCTCGGCCAACTTCTTCTCATTGATAAAATCAACCTGATCCCGGCGAGTGGCCAACGTGATATACATATCCTCATTCTGAGGCTCGAAAGACGGAAAATAACGACCGTTCAACGTATCCAACTCCTGTTTTCTAGCGGCATTATTACGAATCCGATCCAATATATTGATAAAAACAGAATCGGTCTGGCGATACACTTTTTGCAACTCGATCGGCACTAAATTAATGTCCTTGAACACACGAGCCGAGAAAAAGAAAGGGCTCGCATAGAACAAACTCAATATCTCTTTTTGATCCGACGGAACAACCGGTTCCAACTGGAAGACATCTCCCACGAACAATAGCTGCTTTCCGCCAAAAGGCAATCGCATATTACCGGAATAGACCCTCAAGATACGATCTACACAATCAATAATATCCGCCCTCACCATCGATATCTCGTCAATGATGATCAAATCGACCTCCGCGATAATTTTCCGTTTCTCCTTCGGATACTTAAAAAACTCAAAGATACGACCATGAGACAAACTTAAATCCGGATCATCCGGCAACATCGGCCGAAAAGGGAGCTTGAAAAAGGAATGCAAGGTAACGCCGCCCGCATTTATGGCCGCTATTCCGGTAGGAGCCAGCACCACATACTTTTTCTTCGTATGATTGCAAATATACTTCAAAAAAGTAGACTTGCCGGTCCCTGCTTTCCCTGTCAGGAAAACAGACTGGCGAGTGTGGGTGATCAGTTGCAAGGCATCCTGAAACTCCTTATTGTTCGTGTCTAACTGAAAGTCCAAGTATATAATTTTTAGATGAGACAAAGCTATGAAAATATTTACAGATCACTCTAATAATATCCCTCAAAATATTTGGCAGTCTCCATAAAAATCACTTATTTTGTGATATCAAATTAATATCAAAAACAAATCATCATGAAAGCAACCGAAAAGACATTCAACGGACTGAGAATCTCGGGGTTTATTGCCCTTTTTCTCCTATTGGCTCTATCGGGTCTCTGCTGCTATTTAATCGCAGGCACCAACGAGACTTGGAGCGTAATCAACGGCATCGTCGGACTCTGCCTGTTAGTGGTTTGTTTATTGGGATTCATGGAAATCGAGCCCAACAATGCCCGAGTAATGCTCTTTTTCGGAAAATATAAAGGGACAATTACTGATAACGGATTTTTCTGGGTCAATCCACTTTACAGCAAAAAGAAAATCACGTTACGTGCCCGTAACTTAGATGTCCCTCCTATCAAGGTTAACGATAAGGTCGGTAATCCGGTTATGATCGGGGCCGTGATGGTTAGCAACCTGTCGTAAATACCGGGACCCTACATCATTAATGTAAGAATTTAATATTAATACTAGTATATGGCCAAAAAAGATAATACTGTCAAAAGTTTCATCCTTCGGGTGGACGCTGATATGATGGAAGCTATCGAAGCTTGGGCTGCGGACGAATTTCGCAGCACCAATGGCCAAATCCAGTACATTCTGGACCAAGCCTTACGAAAGGCAGGACGGTTGAAGAAGAAAAGACTGCCCCGGCCACAAAACGACGACAAGTCATAAAAAAAGCCTGATCTTTCGATCAGGCTTTTTTATTAACGGCTAATAAACAGCCAAGCATCTTTATACTTTTCTATTTTTCGAAGTGTCGCCATGTAGCTCTCGGCATCCGCCCGGTTATTAAACTTATCCGCATAAATACGATATTTACCATCACGAACCACCTTGCTTACATTCTTACATTGCGTGCGGTCTACACCGGATATATACTCATTCGCCTGCTCCTCTGTCGGGAAACTCGCTATTACGATATGATACATCTTTTTCGTTGCCACGAGTTCCGCTTTCGGAGCGGGGACATCGACTTCTTTCCTTACCTCAGGGGCAGAAGGCGCTTTGGCAATCTCAGTCTCCTTAGTCGCTTCTATTTTGGGAGTTACCTCCGCTACTATCTCGTCCACTTGAGATATTTGAATTTCCTCCGGTTGAGAAATCGGTTCCTCGAACCTATAATTTATCATCTCCGTAGGAACAAAACTAGCTGTATAAGCGGACAGGTTTACTTCTTTCACCGGAGTTGAAACCACAAAGAAAAATGCGACAGCAGCAGCTGATGCCGCAACAACCCGGATCAACTTACGACTAACCGGGATATAGAACACATCTTTCTTTTTCTTACCCGTAAGTAAAGCAACCTCATCCCGCTCTTCCTCCAACGATCGCAAAACCGGAAAATGAAACGATGATAAACCATACGAATCCGCATTGAATACCCCAGAATCGCCCGGCGTAAAAATGGTCTGCCCTTCCTCTCCTATAGAGAAAGTCCCGATTCGCCCCAATGTTATCCGTTTGTCTTGTTCCAAAGAAGCATTCAAAGCCTCGATATCCTCTTCCAGCATCAACTGAGCTTTCCGGTAATCAACGCCATACGTCTGCATATATGACTCGGAAAGCAAGCCGTCTGTATGCTGTAGCGTGACATTGAACATAACCTCTTTACGCATCGGCCGGAACAAATGTTCCTCTTCCTGATACGTCGCCGGCAAAGTTTGCAGCACGAAACCACCAAACTTCGGCAAGATCACACAATCGTGCGTCAACAACAAGCGTTCAATATGTGTTATTATCCTTAACATAGAGACAAAGGTAAATATCTTTATAGAAATAACAAAAAAAGAGCTCTTTTTTCCTTTGAAACGACTCGGAAAATAGAGTCATGACAATCAAAACAATATAGGTACGGACTGAGCCAACCCTTTTTACTTATTGAATTGAAAACTGTCAACTAAATTCGTTAAGCTATAACAAATAAGACATTAATAGTATGGCATTTATAGTTTTTCCTAGTATAAAACAAAAGTTTTCCGTACACAAAACCTCAGTTTTGCTATAGAGAAACAAAAGTTTCTTCAGCACGAAACTTTTGTTTTCCCTAAGACAAACAACTCTTAAATCCTTTGGTCCCTACCCAGAAAACCGAAGTGGCAATTTACGCCCTTGCTATTTCTCCTCAAAACATGGTAGATCAAGAATGATAGTTGCAGATGTTTTATATCTACAACCACCATGTAATCCTCTCATTTATAACGCATATAATAGATAGTTGTAGATATGGTAGATATTTTATCAAATCAATTCATAGAAGAACACGTGTATAACGCAAAATACATTATACACGTGTTCATTGAAATAAGATGAAAAGGTTACTTATACCGTTTGCCTTGCCACGGTATCATACCCGTCTGACGGATATGCTCCATCAAGCCATTGAACAAGTTTTTATACGTATCCGAAGATCGTTCCCCTATCGGACTTTGTTCCTTCGGGTCTTCCTTTATATTAAAGAATTGGATAGGCTCCCAAGGAGTATTTTGTAAAATCTTGAAATCCCGGTATTGAGATGCGTAATATGCCTGACCTCCATATCGGGAATTACCTTCCCTTCGTACCCAATAAACCATTCGATCTCCGGTATCTTGTTCCTCACCCCGCAAAAGAGGCAAGATACTGATACCGTCGATCTCATGCGATACAGGCACGGCTGTCAGATCGCATAAGGTCGGAAACATATCCGAAAGCATGACGAAATTATCACGTACCGCCGGACGGATCTGGTTCTTCCAATAAATACCTCCGGCTACCCGGATCCCTCCCTCGTACATATCCTGCTTCGCACCTCTGAACGGGCCGTTATTCGCACCCGCATCGTCCTGCCCTCCATTATCAGAGGTAAATATAATGATCGTATTCTCTAACTGGCCATTCTGTTCCAAGGCCTCATACACACGTCCGACGTTGTAATCCAAATGCTCAATCAAGGCGACAATCTTAGCACGCTTCTCCGGAAGTGACGGTTCACGCTTTTTCACCTTTTCCAGCCATTCCTGAGGAGGTTGTATCGGGGTATGTGGGGCATTATAAGCTAGATACAAGAAGAAAGGCTCTTGCTTTTGCTTCATATCCGACAGGTAACGGATCGCCCAATCAGAGAAAATCTCTGTAGCATGCCCTTGTGGATCGATCTCTTTCAAGTTCTCACGCATATAATTATTCCCGAAACGACGATGGGTATAATAATCATCCATCATATCCCCTAAAAATCCCCGGTAGAAATCGAAGCCCCTTTCCGTAGGGGTATTCGGAGACTCCAATCCTAGATTCCATTTTCCAACCATCGCATTATGATAGCCTCTTTTCTTCAACATCTGGGGTAATAATACGGCATCCTCCGACAGATACCCCCAACTATCCTCTTTATGCGTACGAATGACTCCCGGTACACCTACCATATCCGGATAACGCCCGGTTAATAACGAGGCTCTACTAGGAGAGGAGACCGGACAGTTCGCATGGAAATTCGTGAAACGAACTCCTTCATTTAATAATTTATCGATATGTGGAGTTTGAATGTCCTTGGCGGCTCCTTGACAGGACAAATCGCCATATCCCAAATCATCCATCAAAATCAGCAGGATATTCGGGCTATCCGGCAAAGCCTTTGTTTGTGCGGAAGCTGCGGAAAAAGCCAATCCGCAAGCCGCTGTCAGTATATATTTATTCATCTATCTGTTGTTTTTAATTTCCCATTACATCATATCACATACGGAAGGTTTGATCTTCATTCCTTTCTTATGTTTCTCACCGGCCTCGATCAGTAATTTCACGATCTCCGGATGCTTATCCGCCTGATTGAATCGCTCTGAGATATCTGTCTCCACGTTATACAACAAGGGTTCTGCCGGAGTCTCGATCTTACAGGTTCGCAGATATTGGTCCTTGATCGTCTTAAAATAATACTTCCACTCCCCTTTACGGATCGCCATCAACTCGCTTCCCCACCAATAATAAACCTCATCACGGGCGGAATGCTTTTCCTCAAACAATAACCCGGTTTGATTCACGCCATCCAATACAAGATCTTTCGGTTGCTCGATACCCGCCATCGAGAGGAAAGTCGGATATAAATCCATCGAGGTCATAATCTCATCGTTGATCGCCGGATTGATTTTTCCCGGCATCCAGCAAATGGCCGGAACCCGGAAGCCACCTTCCCACCAAGTACCCTTGCCATCCTTCAACGGACCTGCGGAACCACCATTCTCATGCTCCGTCAGCCAAGGGCCGTTATCGCTGGTAAAAATAACAAACGTATTCTCGTCCAAGCCATTTTCACGCAGAGCCTTCAACACCTCCCCAACGCTCCAGTCTATTTCCTCAACCACATCTCCGTACAGGCCTCGTTTGCTCGTTCCCTCGAAACGGGCATTCGTGTACAATGGGATATGCGGGAAGGTATGAGCGAAATAAAGGAAGAAAGATTCCTTTGAATGATCCTTGATGAACGATACCGCTTTCTCCGTATAGCGACGGGTTAATTCTCCCTGATCCGGTTCCGATTCGATTTGCTTACCATCCAATATCAATGGAGTCGGAGGAAAATTCCGTGCATGCGCACCTTTATTCTGAACGGGGCTCATATCATTGGAATAAGGTATGCCGAAATAGGTATCAAAACCATGATCCGTCGGTAAATAGGGAGAGAACGCTCCTAAATGCCATTTGCCTACACAGCCGGTCGCATACCCGTTTTGTTGTAAAACTTTGGCGATCGTAACCTCGTCTTGCCCTAACCCTGCCTTTGAGTTAGGGAAAAGTACGGCTACCCGATCTCCATATAATCCATTTCGAACCGGCAAACGTCCGGTCATTAACGCGGCCCGACTTGGCGTAGAGACCCCGGCCCCCACATAAAACTGGGTCAGCTTCATCCCTTCACAAGCCATACGGTCTATATTCGGTGTGTGGATCGTGGGATTCCCATAGCAACTCAAATCCCCATATCCCATATCGTCACAGAATATGATTACAAAATTAGGCTTATTGGCCGCATCCGAGGCAGCGTTCAAGCTCAAGCTGTTCGATAATACCGCCGCTGTTAAAACAGACAATGATTTCAGTGTTTTCATATGCGTATCTTTTTATTTAAGTAAACGGGGAAAAGGTTCATCTATGATACCGGCAGGACGCTGGTTCCGGCCTTCATACCCCCAATCTCCCATATCACTACGAACCTGTTCGATCCATTGATTCATCTTCGTTACTACTTCGGGATGTTTATCGATGACATTGGTTGTTTCCGACAAATCATTCGCCAAATTATATAAACGAGCTTCACCGACTTCCGTATCCGGGAAGTGAGGGCCTTTGATACGTTCCTTCAAAGGTAAATGATACTTCCAGTTTCCCCAACGTACCGCCTGTAATTGTTGTTTCTGGTAATAATAGAAAGTCTCCGTGGGCGATGCCATCGATTCTCCCTCCAAGATTCCAGACACATTATGCCCATCTATCACCCGGTCGGAAGGAACCGCATAACCGCAATAATGCGCCAATGTCGGTAAGAAATCCATCGAAGTCACCAGATTATCAGTCTCCTGTCCCGCCGGTATTTTAGCGGGCCATCTCATTATACAAGGCACCCTGACCCCACCTTCATACGTCGTACCCTTTTGGCCTCTCAACGGACGGTTCGTACCGCCGAAGTGTTCATCCGCACCATTATCGGAAGTAAAGATAATCAAGGTATTTTGATCCAATCCTTCCTCCTTTAAAGTCTCAAGCAAGACTCCCATCGACCAATCCAATTCCTCGGTCGCATCTCCATAGAGTCCGTTCTGAGACTTTCCCTTGAAAGCGGGAGAGGCCGCTAACGGATTATGAGTCATATTATGGCACAAATAAATAAAGAACGGTGATTCCTTATGAGACTTTATAAACTCCACAGTCTTATTGGTATAACGAATCGTCAAGGAATCATGACCGACAGGAGCCACTATTACCTCCTCCTGTTCCATCAAGGGTAACGGACAATACGGACGATCCATATCGTTACTATAAGGAATACCATAATAGTAGTCGAAACCCTGCCGGGTAGGAAGAAATGGCAATTGATCCCCTAGATGCCATTTCCCGATACAAGCCGTCGCATATCCCTGCTCCTTCATCAACTCGGCGATCGTTATCTCACCGGGATTCAAGCCTTTATGCGAAACTGGAAATAGCACTTGCCTCCCTTTGGACATCAAAGGTGTAGGGTCCGCATTTACATGCATGGAGACTCGCCTTGGATAACACCCTGTCAATAAAGCCGATCTGGAAGGTGTGCTCACGCTCGAACCCACATAAAAATCGGTCAGTCGTATTCCCTCTTTAGCCATCTGGTCGATATGGGGAGTACGATGCTTCGTACTCCCGTAACAACCTAAATCCCCATATCCGAAATCATCGATAAATACGATAATCACATTTGGCCTTTCCGCCGCTTGAGTAGCCACAGCCGCTCCGGAAAAAGCTAATACAGATATTAGTTTAGATATAAATTTCATTTCATCCTTCTTTTAGTTGAACATTACCAACCCGGGTTCTGATCCAAATTCGGATTCAAAGAGCGCTCGCTATCAGGAATCGGTAATAAATCGTAATATTCCAAATAGCCATTTGGGAACTTCGTCTCGATCACGCTACCCTCATGATCCTTAATAATCATAGGGTAAAGTTCCTTACCGATTTTCCAACGTTTTACATCTGACCAATAACGACCTTCCAACGCCAACTCAATCCGTCTCTCATGTCTTACTTTCTCACGGGCCTCTTCACGGCTCATAGATGTCGGCAGCAAAGAGATCTTAACGTCATCCCTTTCCGTACGGATCCGGTTGAGGATAGCGATCGCATCCGCTACACTTCCATTCGTCTCTATAATCGCCTCCGCTTTTGACAATAAGACATCCGCATATCTCAGTATGATATCATTGATATAAGACTGCCCGGAAGGAGGAAGCTTTGACTCATCCTGAATCCGATATTTACGGGTACTTAAATGTTTCAACCGATTACCGGCATGATTAAACGCACCTCCCGGATACAGGTAATTAGGGAAACGGTAGCCCAAGAAATAAGAACCCGGAAGTACAGCCGTGAAACCTAAACGAGGATCCCGGTTCTCATAAGGATTCTCGGGATCTACAGGAGAGCCGTCGATCGTCTCATAAGCCGCTACCAAATCATCCGTAGGGACATAACGGCTTCCACGGGTCCAACTTCCGGTACCCGTTCCGCAATACTGGTCAATATAGGAACCTTGCGAATTCTCGCCTTCAATATATTGGATATCAAACAATACTTCCTTATTGTTCTCATTAGCCGGATCAAACAAGCCCTCATAACTATGGAAAAGACCATATTTCTTCAACGCATCAATTTGCTTGACACAAGCCAGAACCTCCTTGTATTTACCTTGGTATAAGTAGGCTCGCATTTTCATACCTAAAGCCGCCCCCTTGGTAGCACGTCCCGGCTCAGGAGCATCCACTCCCAGATTGGTGATCGCAACCCCATAATCATCCAGCGCTTGTTGCCAAGTCTCCTCCAAACTCGCCCGCTTCAAGCTACGAGCTTCTTCCGTGGAAATGTCCGTCAATATAATAGGTACCCCACCATAAGTTTCCGCTAGCATGGAATAAGCCAGTCCCCGTAGAAAATGAGTCTCACCTGAATATTTGGCTTTCGCTTCTTCCGATAAATCCACTAAATCCATACAGGCCAACAAATAGTTTGCCCGGGAGATTATCTCGTAACATCTTTTCCAACGATACGTTACGACTCCTCCGTCACTAGAGCTCAACCGCCCGGCACCCAACTTATTAAAAACCTCATCCGTTCCCCAGTTAAATGCGTTAGGGGTAGCTCCATCCGTTATGCCAAAGCCAAACAAGCCTTGATTATAAACCTCTTTTTCCCTCAATTGAGCATAGACACCATTTAAAAGGAGTTTGATATCCGATTCATTTTCCGGGAAACTCGCCGAAGTAATCTTATCCTCAGGATACAAATCCAAATAATTCTCCATACATCCCGTGAAAGAGACACATAGTATAATTGATAAGCAATATGCTAATAACTGTTTCATACTTTTAGAAATTAAGATTTATACCAAATGTAAATATTCTCGGAGTCGGGTAATAATTGGTACCCGAATCAAACGTATTTCTTTCCGGATCATATCCTTCATACCCTTTTTTCCACATAATCGTAAACAGGTTCTGGGCATTCGCATATACATACAACCGTTGCATTTTTAGCTTTGAGGTAATCCATTCAGGGAACGCATAACCTAATTGTAAGTTCTTCAATTTCAAGAAATCGATACGATGCACCCAAAATGAGGAGTCATACGTGTCCCATGAAGAGTCAAACCGAAGCATCGGTATATTTGAGTCCGGATTCTCTGGGCTCCACGCATCCCGCCATTTATCAGAAATAGTCAGCCATTCGTATTGCATACGGGTCATGCCGCTCTTCGTAAACGCATTCGCCTGTCCCAAACCTTGGAATAAGATATTTAAGTCAAACCCTTTATAGCGTAAGCCGGCAGTAAGTCCATACGTAATTTTAGGAATCGTATTACCAAGTACTTGTTTATCTTGATAGTCTAATTTTCCATCGTTATTAACATCCTCGTATTTCAGATTTCCCATTTCCGGCTTAAGCCCATTGCTATGCATATGTTGAGCGGCTTCTTCGTCCGATTGATAGATGCCAACCGCTTTATAGCCATACAAAGCCTTATACGGATATCCCTCACGAATCAAATAAAGCTGGTCCGGAGAGTTTCCTCCTTGAAATTTCGTTACTTTATTATCGATATACGTAAAGTTTAGTCCTACGTTAAATCCAAGGCGATCTCTGCCCGTCTCAAGATTATCATAATTCACGACTAACTCAAAACCATTATTTTTCATTTCGCCCACATTCTCAAACGGCGCGGTCTTATCCCCTAATACGTTTGGTATTGGCAATTGAACGATAATATCGGTTGTCTTTTTATTGAAGTAATCAGCTTCTATATTCAACTTATTACCTAAGAAGCCCAAATCCACGCCAATATCCAAGGAAGAGGTAGTTTCCCAAGTAATATCCTCATCCACCAAAGCGGTTACGGCAGCACCCGGAGCCAATGAGCCTCCATAATTATAACTCAAGTCATAATTTTGGGAGATCACTGTTAAATAAGGCCAATATCCTTCAATGGTTTGATTGCCTAATTGTCCCCACGACGCACGTAGTTTCAAATTAGAAAACAGATTCAGGTTCTTAATAAACGCCTCTTCACTCAAACGCCATCCTGCAGAGAAACCCGGAAAAACACCCCAGCGATTTCCCCGTTTAAAACGAGAAGAGGCATCGGCACGGAGATTCATCTCAAATAAATATTTATCCGCAAAGGCATAATTCAATCGACCAAAATAAGATGCCATGCGTAGACCCTCAAAATTTCCCTCTCCCTTGATACCTTCCGTTCCCGCGTCCACTTGGGTTAATCCTTCTTTGGGAGGGTTGGTTCTTCGGGCAAATACGTTCTTTATACTGTAATTCTCCAATTGGGTACCAAGGATAGCGGCAACATAATGCTTATCCGCAAATCGCTTGCTATAGTTTAATGTCGCTTGGAAATTATTACGCATGGTCGATACTTGCTCTCTACTCAACACAATACCATCACGATTGTAATTTTTCGGTATCGTCTCTATGCCAGAATCCGTATATCCATAAAGGGTCTCATTATATTTATCAACCATTTTCCAATTGCCATTAGAGGCCCATGTTACTTGTAAGTTCAAGTCTTTCGTAAAATCCACGGTAGCGAAAGCATTTACAGCCATATAATCCTTGGATGTTTTAGTCGCCCCGTTCGAAGCGTCTATAACCGGCTGATAAGTCGTATACAATAAAGTACCATCATCCTTAATCGCTTCTACCGAACCGAAACGGCCATCCCGGGTATATGGAGCGATGAAAGGAGCCGCACCTTGTTGCTGTTCGAATACACGGAACAAATCAAAAGGCTCTTGGGAATTCCTACGAGTATAATTCAAACGAGCGCCAACTCTCAACCATGAATTCACTTTATACTCCACATTTGCCCGGATACCGAACCGCTCCGCCTTAGAGTTCATCAAAATACCTTCCTGACTCAAATAGTTCAAAGACAAGAAGGAAGATAGTTTCTCCGATCCACCGCGAATGGATAAATTATGCCCCGTTATTAAAGCATTCCGATAAAGAGAATCATACCAATCCGTATTCGGGTATTTATAAGGATCTGTTCCATTAGCGAAATTAGAGATCAATGTTTCCGAGAAAAGAGGGTTCTCTCCCCCATTCACCAAAGCTTGATTCGCCATAGTCATATGCTCGGCGCTATTCGTCACTAAATCAAAATGACGTCCGATCTGCTGCATTCCGGCATAAGAGTTCAACTCTACTTGGGTTTTCTCATTATTCTTTCCCATCTTCGTCGTAACCAAAACGACACCGTTAGCGGCCTTTGATCCGTAAATAGCCGCACTAGCCGCATCCTTCAAGACTGTGATACTTTCGATGTCACTCGGGTTTACTTGGCTGAATACCCCTTCTACTCCGTCAATAATCACCAACGGGTCCGAATTATTCAATGTACCCCAGCCACGAATTCTCAATTGCGCTCCATCATCTCCCGGCTTACCCGAATTCTGGCTGATCCACACGCCGGAAACCTTTCCGGAAAGTGCTTGAGAAGCATCAGTGATCGGACGGTTCGCCAATTCCTCATCAAATTTGACAGAAGAAACAGAACCTGTCAAATTTACTTTCTTCTGAGTTCCATAACCAACAACTACGACCTCATCCAAAGCCTGTGTATCCTCACGAACAGTGATTATTATTTCCTTATTTCCTTGAACCGGGATATCCTGCGGCATATAACCGATATAAGATACCTGCAAGACATCATTTTCCGAGGCCTCAATCAAGAAGTTTCCACCCAAATCGGTAATTGTACCATTATTCGTACCCTTCACCATCACATTTGCCCCGATTATCGGACTACCTAAGGCATCCACCACCGTACCTGTAATTTTATGAGGCGCTTTCCCTATCGGGGAACCAGCATTCTGCTTACTGAATAAGGCGATCTGCTTATTGGTGATCTCAAACGTAAGTTTCGTGGTCTTCAGCATAGAATGCAAGGCTGACTCAATCGGTTGGTCGGATACGCTCAAACTTACTTTCTGACCCAAGTCGATTTTATTACCGTCATAGAAGAACGTGTAACCACTGGCAACCTCTATTTTTAAGATCGCCTCCTTCAACGGTATATTCGAAAATGAAACGGATATTTTCTTGCCTGCAACCTCACCGGCTAACAAACGTAAAGAAAAGAATAGAAGAAAGAATATCGCACATAAACTGTTTCTTCCTTTCATAAATTGTCTTTTATTCTTCATATATTTGCATGATATTTAAAGTTAACATCTTTACGGCTTTACACAAACGGCCAAATTTGAGATAAGCTGTAAATAGATTTTAATTTGAATCAGGGATTTCTCCCGGAAGGCTTAAGTTTCCGCTTAAGCCTTTTTCTTGCATATTATCCGGTTTATCTCATAGGCATTATTTTTTAGAAGGTTCGACATGTGTTATTTTTACGTGATCATTCTCATCGAACATATAGGAGATCGGATTGATACGGGACATGATCCGCAAGATCACTTCCAGCGATTCATCCTTGATTGTAAAGGTATAGGCTTGCGAATCCGGAATGGAAGGATCTACCTCAATCTTCACGTTATACCATTTCTCCAGATAGCGGGTGATGTATCGTAATGATTTCGCCTCAAACCTCACACTCTCGCTTGCCCAGAATGAGTCATAGAACATATCGGCTGAGGTTATATCCAAAGTTCTGTATTTCTTGCTCACGGAGGCTCGCTCGCCCGGATGCAGATAAGCCTCTTGCCCTCCGGCCTCTAAGGATACAGAACCTTGGAAAAGTGTAACCAAGATATTTTCCTCCTTTGAGTAAGAGTTTACGTTAAAGCGGGTTCCATGTACCCTCACTTTCACCCCGGAAGTTGATACGACAAAAGGATGTCGACTATCTTTTGTCACATCAAATAAGGCTTCCCCGCTTAAATCCACCTCACGATTCTCCAAGAAGTTCACCGCATATCGCAAAGAGGAACCCGAGTTTAGCCAAACCACGCTACTATCCGGCAATATAATCTTGGATTTACCACTTAAAGAGGAATAAGACAATTTGCAGGAAGAGTCCGTCCAATATTCCGTCTTGTTATATAAAAAAGAAAAAGTGAGCGAAAGCACCAATAACACCGTAGCTACAGATACCGCCATCCAAAACTTCCACAATGACACAGATTTCGGCTTTTCATCCTTCCGCGACATCCGGCTTTCCATTTGCCTCCAATAATAATCAGTATCTGGCATATAGGTCGAAGCCTCCTCCCTAATCTCTCGCCACAATGATTCAAGTTCCCGGAACAGGAGCGTATTCCTTTCCTCTTGAAGCCATTCGCAGAACAGCTTCTCCTCCTTTTCATCCACATCGCCTTTCAAATGAGAGATAATGAATCGCCATGGTATATCTTTATTCATAAAGCATCATTTTTATAGTATGACACTTCAAAAGAGGATAACCCTACATGCTTTTTAGTATTTTTGTTGAAAAGAGAATATCACCACAAATAATGATAGGCATCTCCCAAGTAAGCCCGGATATGTTTCAAGGCTCGCGAGATATGTCCCTCAACAGCTTTTACGCCGATATTCATTTGATCGGCTATATCCTTATTGGATAAGTTCTCCATGCGGCTCTTGTTGAAAATGTCTTGGCACTTTGGGGGAAGAGATAAAATAGCCTCTTGAATCAAACGTTGTAATTCTCGTGTTTCTAAGGTATCATCGTTCTCAAAGCGTTCTAGGGATGAGAAATCATTTGTCGAGACAAAATGCTCGTTGTCTCTCAGATAGTTTAAGGCCCTATTTCGTGCGGACTGAAAAAGATAAGCTTTTATGGTTACTTGAATTTGCAATGTCTCCCGTTTTTCCCAGAAACCAGTGAATATATCCAATACGATATCTTCCGCCGCTTCCGGCTTCTTTATATATAAATGAACGAAACGGCATAAGGGAGCGAAATATAACTCAAACAAATGCTTAAAGGCCAGCCGGTCACCTGCCCTTATCAATCTCAAAATAAACAAATCGTCTATCAAGTCATCCATTACTCCATCCACCTTGTTTATCAACCTAAATGTTCGCTACAAAAGTAATGATTTGTTTGAGATTGAGAAGAAAAAAACACGTACATAATACCCTATGAGTAACGTACGTGTTTCTACCAATCTTGTACAAGACAATTACAGATTAATTATCTGCAAAGTCTCCCCTTTTGTATTCAAGGCTTTCAGTGTCATAACTTTCCCTTTTTTCGACAAGATCATGACGGTCGCATTCTCCGGTCGATTCCCCCCTCCTATCACAACAGGGAAATTATTTCCTACGGAACCTTTTGGCCAATAAGCGAAACGATGTGTATGCGCATTTATACTTACATCGAACGGAGCTTTAGCCAGCAACCCCCCCCACAAGTCCAAACAAGGAAGATAGCTTTTCTCAGACATACCATAAAGAGGGATATGATGTATCAAGACCTTCTTCGCCGCTTTTTTATAGGCTTTTCCTGATAGCTCAGCCTTTAAAAAACCAACTTGCTCCATACGTAAACCCGCAAAATCATTCAAGTCATAATATACCCAAGTTGAATCGGGTTTATCCTCACCACAGTCCAAGATAACGAAACGAGTATCCCCCCAGTTGAAAGCTCCATATGTTTTATCACCAACGTAATCAAAAAGCTCTCTTAACTGAATCGAGTAAGCATTTCGTATTTCATGATTTCCCCGCAAATAAAAAACAGGAACATTTTCCGCCTTGACCTTCTTATTCAAATAAGAAAGAAAATGAACTACTTCCGATTCGTTTCTAGGATCATCTATACAATCCCCATTAAACATTACAAAATCGTAATCAATCCCTTCTACTTGATCTGCCAACAGGTCTAACACTTCGTTTTTCTTATGCAAGTCATTAAATATCAAAGCCGTAAAATCCGTCTCCACCGAAGCAGGTATCGTAAATGAATAAATATCCGAATAAGCGGTTTCGCCAAATTCTTTCTTATAAGCCTCATATAGTGTTATTTCACGGGAACATACCCGATAATAATAAGTTTCTCCCGGTTTAAGACCTGTCAAGCGAACCTTATGATGCTTGTTGTTGCAAATAACCTGTCCGTCAACGATCGTCTCCGCACGTTCTCCCAAATTACGATCCGTACCATACTCCACCCAGCTATGTACAGGCACATTCGTAAACCAAGAGACCGTAATCCCATTCGACAGCGGATTCTGTAAATAAGGTTTTGTCCGGAAAATATCAGCCACACCCGCTTTCAATCGCACATCTACGAAAAGAGGCAAATGATCCGAGGCGATCGGTTCGTCATAAAGCACCTGACGACGTAAGACAGAATATTGATTTCCATTATCAAATCCATAAATAAAATCGATACACCGGTTCGGACTCTGGCCCGGAATCGTGTTATCCTTGTAATTGTTCAATGGCATAAACTTCTCTTGCAAGGCATTTTGAGTAGGAGAACCTTGGATAGAGTTCATATCTCCCGCCAAGAACAAAGGTTTACGTATATCTTTCAATGCATCAAGAATAATCGGAACCGATAGCACCTGATCCTCCTTCGTCAATGAAAAATGCGAACAACACATCACATACTCCTTAAACTCTGCCACCAACAACAAACGCCGCTCTTCCCGGCCGGGAAGGGGCAACATCCAATAGCTCAAAGGTTTCTCCTTCGACAAGATGCCAATACCATACTTTCCTCCTTGGTAATCGATCGAAGGCCCATAAGTATAATACATACGAGTACGATCCGCCAACTCTTTCAGTGCGAAAACACCATTACTCCGAACCGACGCACTATCCAACTCCTGCACAGCTATCACATCCGGATCTACCCGGTTCATGATATCCGCCACACGCTGATAATCCACCACTTCATCCATACCCCGGCAATTCCGCACATTATAAGACATCACACGAAGAGAATTCTCCTCCTTTGACTCAATGGTCGTTTTCTGCGCGCTTAACGTAAACAAACAACTCACCCATAAACAGGCTGCAAACACTACTGACCTTTTCATATTATATCCTTTTTTAACGGGTTGTAAAAATACAACCCGCTTTCCATTCCTCCAATCATATACCATCATTCCAACCCGGATTCTGTGTCAAATTCGTATTCAGCAAACGTTCCTGGATAGGTATCGGATATAGATAATCCTTTTTCTCATCCCAAGTCTTCTTGATATGAGGATTCACCACAATACATCCATGATTTCCATGTTCCAACGTAACATCACTATTCAGTTTCAGATACTGGATTCCTTTTCCTCCTAAATCAGGTTTCTCATTTTCATAGATACAGACATCAATATTGCCATCTCCATCCAAATCAAAAGGACCGATATTCGGGAAATACATACCCTTAAACTGCTCCGTAAAAGTAGCACCCTCTTTCCAGCGCATCATATCATCCCAACGGAAGCTCTCCATCACCAGCTCAATTCTACGCTCCCGACGGATCTCCAAGATCACCCCCTTGTTGCCACCGTTTACATGCGGATATTGTTTTTCCAAATAAGGATCCGGGTTTGCGTTAGCCTCCGCCATATTGATAGAAGGCATATCTACCCGATCTCTAAGCAGCTTAACCGACTTATCCAAATCGGCTTGTGTCAATGTACCTAGCTCAGCCTTTGCTTCCGCATAAATCAACAAAGCTTCCGCAAAACGAAACAAAGGCATATCATTTATATCCTTGTTATTCGTATCCCACTTACGTTCCGTCACGAATTTAATCATCTGATATCCAGTCACGGTTGATCCAAACTCCTGCACCAAAGTTTCGTTCTCCCCAATTCGGGTATATCCCGGCGTACGTACCGTCTGGCTTAAACGAGGATCTCTACCTTTCATCTCTTCCGTAAAAAACATCGTATCATAGCCCGGTTGATCCGTAAAACGTTTTCCGTCACGCATCAAATAACTGTTTACGAGTCGTTTCTCCAAACCCGGACGACCGAAAGAGGCAGTCATTGTATAATAATTGAGATTATGATACACTTGGAACTCATCGCTATATCCACGAGCAAGGATCACCTCATCCTTAATAGCCTCGTGCGAAGCAAAAAAGTTCAGATAATCGCTTTCCGGTTTTCCCATACTATAAATCTTATACCCGCTCTTTGTCATCAACTCGTCCGCAGCACTCACCGCCTCATTCAGAAAACGCTCGTAATCCGGCAAATTAAACTCATCGTGATATTTCCGGAAAGTACCCTCATACAAACAGATACGTGCCTTCAACGCCAAAGCCGTCCAATGCGTAACCTCATTAACCTTTTTCTCCTCAGGCAAAAAGGCAATCGCATTATCAATATCGGCCAAAATATGATCCAGTACCTCCGTACGAGATGTACGCGACATCATCAAGCTCTCCTCATCTTTATCATTTAGGGCATGTTCATACCAAGGTACATCGCCAAAACGTTTCACCTTGTCAAAATAGAAGTAGGCTCTGAAAAAACGGGCCAAAGCATCATAACGAAGTCTAGCGGCCTCATCTACACATTTGGAGGAGTTATCCAAATAGAAATTTATATTCCTTAATTCCTCCCATGTCCACCCTCCATCATTAGTCGGTACGATCCGAGTCCCGCGGATTTCATCTGCCAAATCCATCTTGATAATATTATCTACCGCCTCACCATAAATATCACTAGCACTGGGCAATGCGTCATAAAAAGAATTAGAATAAAGCCGCAAATCGTTTTCCGTATCAAAAAAGGTATCTGGAGAAACAGCATCTAACGGATACTTATCCATATCACAAGCCGTCAAGCTAAGCCCTATCGTTATTATATAAAGTAATCTCTTCATTTCGAATAAGTCTTTAATTTATTAGTTAAAATGTAATATCTAAACCTACAGAGAATGTCTTTGACATCGGATAGCTTCGTCCGTTACTATCTGCCACCGGTTGCTCCGGATCAATATAATCTGTAACAAACGGAGTCCACGTAAGCAAATTCTCTCCACTTACATATAAACGGCAATGTTGCACAAAGACTTTTTTCATCCAACGATCAGGAAGCGTATAGCCAATAACCAAGTTCTTCAAACGCAAATAACCAATATTTTGAATATATTTGTCATTCGGATCTCTCAAACATCCACCACTATTCAATGCCGTATATCCTCTCAACAATGGGAAATATGCGTCCGGATTCTCCGGAGTCCAAACCAAGTCATTAAAATTCTTCGGAGTAAACGAGAAATAAGGACGCGAATAGGGTCCCCAGAACTTATCCGCATTTGCGCTTGGATACCAATCCCTACGGCCGATGCCTTGGAAGAAAGCCGAGACATCAAAACCATTCCAACTAGCATTCAAATTAAGTCCATAATTATAGCGAGGCTCTGAGTTTCCTATGATTTCCATATCACCCGGATCATCAGCGGTCTTCTTTCCCGGAGAAATCACACCATCACCATTCAAATCACGGAACTTCAAGTCACCCGCACGCAAATGTCCCCATTCACCCGGAGCCTTTTGAATCTGTGTATTTACCAACTTTTGATCAATCTTCCAGTTTGCGGCTTCTTCGTCTGTCTTAAAGAAACCATCGATCCGGTATCCCCAAATCTCACCAAAACGCTTGCCTTCATAATGATTTGCCAACAACTTGTTAGGATTGTCATAACGAGTAATTTCAGACACCGCATCACCTAGTACAAACGATACGCCATAATTGAACGGTTTTCCTTTCAAGTCGAATTGATCTTTCCAACTGACCACCAACTCATATCCCTTGGTTCGAAGATCTCCTGCATTCTGTTGTGGAGAAGCTGCTCCATATACTGCCGGCAACGTCTTTCCTGGTACTAACATATCTGTCGTATTACGTACATACGCATCACCTGATACGTTCAACCGACTATTCAAGAAGCTAAGATCTACACCAACGTTTACAGTCGTCGCCTTTTCCCAAGTCAAGTTGTCGATAATCGGGTTCGGCGAACTTACGTTTTGCGTCTTCTGTCCATCTATCAACCAACTGGATAAGCTTGTATTCATTGTTTCGATATAAGGATAATAATTCGGCTTGCTTGAATTTACTGCCTGATTACCCAATGATCCAAAAGAAGCCCTGATCTTCAAGTTATTTACCACATCTTTTGCCTTTTCAAAGAAAGATTCCTCGCTTAATCTCCATCCAGCGGATACAGATGGGAAAAAGCCGTAACGCATACCCGATTTAAAACGAGACGTTCCGTCATAGCGGCCATTCACCTCTATCAAGTACCGATCATTAAAATCATAGTTGGCACGGAAAAAGGCACCAAACAAAGCATAATCGTACGCACCTCCACCAACCAACATATCTCCAGTCGCCAATTCCAAATCACTCAACGATTCTGATATTAAATTCTTTCGGGAAGCGAAAAGACGAGAATGTTTCTTATTCTCATAGTTTACACCCGCAGTCAAACCAACCGTATGTTTCCCAAACACCTGATTGTAATTAGCATAAACATTCGCCACATGCATCGGGTCAAACCACATTGTCTTCTTCAATTGATCCGTATTATAATTAGGAACTTCCTGCACAACACCAGGCTCAATAGAGTAAGTCGCTACCGTAGATCGATACCAATCGTCCGCTATATAAAACGAATAAGTATAATCCGCATTCAATTTGATATGTTTCGCAATATCAAATTCCAAACTGGTAGTTGTCGTAAACTCATGGATACCTTTCTCTCCTTTTGTTCCTCCATCCAACAACATCGCATAAAGTCCATCACCAATGGAATAATTATTTTTCAGCGTATTATAAGTAGCCGTACCATCTGGATTCACTGGTGCATAACAGGGTAAAGCATGTACCGTTACATACACAAAGTTAGGATTGCCTCCACCCTCGCGACCATAATAGGTGTAATTCTTGTCGTAATAGGAGGTATTGTTCGTTACCTTCAAGAATGGGAACAATTGCGCATTAATCTTACTACGGAAATTATAAGAGGTAAACTTATCCGTATTAATCTTCATAATACCATCTTTCGTATAGAAATTACCAGAGAGTAAGAAATTGATCTTCTCTGTACCACCGGATAAATTGATACTATGAGATTGAGAGGGCTGGTGAGAATTGAACACTGTATTCCACCAATCATAATTACCATAATAGTTATAGATATCTTTTCCGTTCACGTTCTTCACGACCGTCCAGGGTCTGGAAGGGTCTTCCGTCTTATCATATCGGCGAGCCTCTAATTCAGCCATATCCTCATCCGTATAACGAGTATAAGTATTTCCCGTGGCACGACGGAAAGCCTCATCCAACAATGAAACCGCCTCATATCCAGAAGTCATAAAGTCCGTACGAACCGTTGGCTTGGATGTCGCAAAGAAAGTTCCATAGGAAACGCTCATCTTACCAGCCTTCGCACTCTTCGTTGTCACCAAAATCACACCAAACGCACCGCGAGCACCATATACTGCCGAAGCGGCTGCATCTTTCAACACAGACACAGATTCAATATCTTTCGGGTTCACACGGTTGATATCGCCTGGAACACCATCGATCAAGACCAATGGTTCGCCTCCATTAATTGATGCCTGTCCACGAACATTAATAGAACCTCCCGCACCCGGTTCTCCCGTAGAAAAGGTAATATTTACATTTGGCATGGTTCCTTGCAATATCTGAGTCGCATTCGACACTGGCCTATTTTCTAATTCTTTAGCTGTAACTTGAGCTACAGCCCCTGTCAAATTGACTTTCTTTTGTACACCATATCCAACCACAACAACTTCATCTAAGTTCTGGGTATCCTCCACAAGCTTTATATCAACTGTTGATTGATTTTTCACCGCAATCTCCTTGGTATTATAACCTATATAAGAGATTAAAAGTATATCTGAAGAAGAGGCTTCTATACTATAGTTTCCATCTAAATCTGTAATGGTGCCAGTGGTAGAACCTTTTACTATAACATTAGCTCCAATAATAGGTTCTCCATTCTGATCTGTTACTTGACCTGTTATTTTTTTTGACTGCTGATTAATCGGCTTATTCTCTATACGGTTAAACAAATAAATTTTTCCGCCATTCACCTCATAACCCAACAGCGTTCCTTCCGTCAATTTATCCAAGACCTGGGTAAGTTCCGCATTAGTAAAATTCAGACTTACCCTTCGATCTACATCCACAACTTGTTTACTATAAGCGACATTAAAACCCGTTTGATCTGTAATAGCCGCCAAAACTTTCTCCACTTTCGCATTCTCTAATGTTATAGAAACCTGCTGAGCCGAGGCGGTAGCCGTGAAACTCAGCAAGGATATGACTAAAAATAGAAAGGTTAACTTCATGGCATTCGGTATTTTCTCAATTAATATTAAAAGGCACCTACGCCGAGGGCTTTCTTGCTTTTCTTTCATATATTTGTATTGATTTTAATAGTTGGTATTAGAAATTTATTTTTAATACGACCGGCAGCCGAAAAGGGTAGGAGCTTTTCGGCTGTTCTTATGTTATCTATTTATGAGGAATCCATACGCATATCTATTTTAAGGTTAACACTCTGTTTCCTGCTCTCCTATCAAATAGACACACGACAAATCTAAAAGGATGAGTCGTTATAGCTAATTTTTTTTATTTTTTCATCCGGACTTCTATCTTGCCCCCTTTTTCCTCAAATAGTACAGGCGTGATTTTCTCTAACTCTTTTAGTACCGTGGTTAAATTCGTACTATCCGTCGTAATCGTATATGTATATTTCAACGCTATGGAGTCTTTTATCTCAAAAGACACACCATAAGTCCTAGCTATTGTTTTCATCACTTCAGGCAAAGGCGCACTTTTAAATACCAATACATTCCGCCTCCATGCGGAATATAACTTGACATCATGTGAACGGACAACCTCGCAACGGCCCGATAGCTTATCGTAAACCGCTTTCTCACCGGGACGCAATTGATACGACTTGAATGATTTGGATTTTAGCTCGATCGATCCGGTCTCTAAGGCAATAAATATAGCGTCTTCCTCCGGATAGGCCTTTACGTCAAAAGTGGTCCCCAAAACCTTAATATCCATATAGGAAAGATCTACGACAAACGGCCTGTTCTTATTTTTCGCGACCTCAAACCAAGCTTCCCCTTCCAGATAGACCTTCCGTTCGTAAAAACCAAACTTTTTCGGATACCGTATCCGGCTCCCTGAATTTAGATGCACCTTGCTCCCATCTTGAAAAAGCACTTGCATGCGCTCACCATTAGGGACATAAACCTCATCGTATCCATCATCCGCCAATAAATCCACTTGTGAGTTAACACGCATGAAAAGACCGATAAACAAGACCACCGGTATCAAAATGGCTGCCGCATACGCAATAAGACGGCGTATGCGCTGGCGATGAAGCTGGCGCACGATCCGCTGATACATCACGGCCGATGGCACCGGATGGTCGATCCACTCCTCCTCCTGCCCCATGTGAATGGCTTTCTCATCCATATCCATACGCTTAGCAAGCCAAGCTTGCCCCTCTGGTGTCTTGAACCAGCGAACCACCTCACGGGCTTCCTCGGGAGTCGCCTCATTATCCAGTGTTTTTTCTATAATTGACAGATCCGGTATTCTCATATATATCTTCCTTTTTTAATTGACACGCCAAACGATCAATAGGATGAGTTCCACAAATATAAAAGAAATAAAAATAACCGTTCAAAATGTGTCCGAAGTATTTTTATCGCTTGGGCATAATGAGTTTTAACGGTTGGCACCGAGATACTCATCTTATCGGCGATTTCCTGATTCGATAGATTTCCTTTCAACTTATATAAGCAGACTTGCCGTTTTTGCTCGGGTAAGTGTTCGATCGCTTGGTAGAAATGTTCCATCATATCCTTCTCTTCGATCTTGGCCAACAACTCATCCTCATATTCCGGCGAAGATTGCACGATCTCATAGTTTTTCTCTAATGCGCTATTATTATTCCGGATCTCATTCAACACATGGTTTTTCAGCATCGTATAGAGATAGTTCCGCAAGTTTACGTTTATCATCAACAAGGAATGCGACTCCCACAGCCTCAAGAATACTTGTTGCACGGCATCTTCCGCGGTGAATGAATTTTTCAGGTATTTATACGCTAATACGTACAGTAATTTATGATACCGCTCATAAATAACCGTGAACGCATCCTCACTTCCCTCTCTCAATGCGGAAAGCAGATCTTCATCACTTCGTATGGATTTCTGGAAAAAAGGCATCACCCTATATTACATACGACTCGCTATTCAATAACCGTTCTGCCTCTTTTTTCATGACATCCGGTATTGGCGTGACAGAACCTTCGCTGATCGACCATATAAATTCCGGATACTCTCTGCGATAGACCTCAAGCATACGGTTCGCGAAGACGAACATCATCGTATATTGTATATTCGCCAACCGGTCGCACATCTTTATGAACGACGCGAATCTCGTATCCCGTATCCCCTTATAATAGGTCTCATTGGCACGTTCTTTCCTGTTGCGCCCTTTCTCATTAGTCAAGGCATATACGATTTCCGGAACTTGCTCTTCCAGCTTCCGTTTGATCTCTTCCGGCAGTACCAAACTCCCTACTCGAAAATCATCGATAAATTTCACGATATCATTGTAAGTCATCCGTGCGTCTTCTATCGTGTCATGCAGATAGGCACTCCCATACAATACCAAGATGTCCGCCTCACTTTCCGCGACCAAATATCCATACCGTGATACGAACGAGGCCACCATTTTCAAATGGAAACCATAGGGTAATACGTGGTCGTATTTCTGGTTTACGTCATCGTGTATCTGGAACGCAGCTTTCTCCAAACGGCTGATCCAAGGATAATAACGTTCTACAATAGAGATAAATAACTGTTTTTCCATTCTTTTCGGTACTTAAGATTAATCTTTGCGCACGGCAATATTAACAATTAATTAAATAAGGCTCGCCACAAAAGTAGTTATTTATTCAAATAATATTTACCCTTCGCTATTTCTCAACTACCAGCTATGACAAATGTCTTTACATATTCTCCATTGACAGCCCTAAGTAGGTTATTTTATGATCTTGGTTAATTACCATTGATTGATAAACCCTATCTTTGCAAATACAGTTATAAAATAGAAACAATATATTTATGTCTCGAAAAATAAATCTTATTATATTCCTCTGTTTCTTTTTATGCGAGGTATATGCCCAATACGTACCCGATGTATTGGGAGATGGTTATTTACGCCGTACCTTCCAGATGCCGGATGATTATGAGGGGAAGGTGGTTTGCACACTGGTCAAGAAACCTCAACTGGATAGCGTAAAACAGGCCGTGCTGTATATCCATGGCTATAATGACTATTTTTTCCAGAAACAATTAGGGGATAGCGTAAACGCTCACGGATATAATTTCTATGCGATGGACTTGCGGAAATACGGACGTTCGATATTACCCAATCAAAACCCGTTCTTTTGCAAGAGCCTAAAAGAGTATTTCGCTGATATCGATACCGCTTTAGCCACCATCCGGTCTGAAGGCAACGAGCGGATATTATTAATGGCGCATTCTACAGGCGGATTGATCACACCTTATTATTTGAATAGTAAAAAAGGGGAGTTACCGGTAGACGGGCTTATCTTGAACAGCCCTTTTCTGGATTGGAATTTCGGATGGTTTATGGAGAAAGTCGTACTGCCAACCGTTGCGTTTGTCGGGAGGCTATTTCCGAATCTTACCGTACAAGGTTTGGGTGATCCGAATTACGCTTATAGCCTGCTTAAGCAGTATAAAGGAGAATGGGAATTTGACACAAACTGGAAAATGATATTCGGGCATCCGAAAAAAGCCGGATGGATCAAAGCTATACAAGAAGCACAACAGACGGTACAAAAAGGGTTAAAACTGGATTGTCCGATACTAGTGATGTCTTCCAACAAATCTTTTCCGGAAACAGAGACATGGCACGAGGAATACATGACCTCCGACATCGTCTTGGATGTTCAAGACATTCAAAAATACGGGGAGAAACTAGGAGACAAAGTCACGAGAGATACCATTCCAAACGGCATCCACGATCTGATCCTATCTCAAAAGCCCTATCGGAACGATGCCTATCAAACTATATTCGAGTGGTTAAAGAAACAATAATGGTTGCACCAAACATATAAATCCTTACCTTTGCGCCCAGACAAAACATTTATATATACATGAAATCAGTGCGATCAATTTTTATAGGTCTGACTTGTCTGGGGATGGCAACGGCTAGTTTCGCTCAAGAAGAAGAGACAACTCCGGAAGCGACTACCTACAAGGCCGAGATATTCGGATCGGTAGCCAGTGGCGACAATACCCCTTTCTGGATGGTTAGCAATCGTTACGGAATTGTTCCTTTGGAAGCGAATAACGGTTACTTGAATGCGGGAGTATTCCATAATCAAACTTTTGGCAAGGGTTTTCGCTGGGGAGCCGGATTAGACGTAGTGGCCGCAGTTCCTCGTCATCGCAATTTCTTTATCCAACAAATATATGCCGAGTTAGGTTACAAATGCTTGCTATTGAGTGTAGGAAGCAAGGAACGCTATAATTCACTTTGGGATCGTTGGCTTAGCTCGGGCGATATCGTACAATCCGCCAATGCCCGCCCGATTCCGGAAGTGAACATCAGTATTCCGGAATTTACCGTCGTTCCTTTAACGAAAGGTTGGATGCAAATCAAGGGAGATTTTGCTGTCGGCCGTTCTTTTGACAAGGATTATCTGGCTAATTTCACAAACAATAAGCAAACTTACGTAGATAACGTTTTGTGGCATCATAAATCATTATTTGTACAGATCAAGGATACACGCAATGATTTTCCGTTATCCGGTGTAATCGGTGTACAGCATTGGGCACAATGGGGAGGAACCTCAACCAATCCTAAGATCGGAAAGCAACCTCAATCCATCAAGGACCTGATCCGGGTTATTTGCGGTAGTGAAGGTGGTGACAATGCAACAGTATCCGATCAGATCAATGTATTGGGTAATCATTACGGTTCTTACGATTTCAAATTGGCTTTTACACAACCAAACTGGCAAGTATCCGCCTATTACCAACATTTGTTCGAGGATAAATCCGGTATGATATTCGTAAACAATACCGACGGATTATGGGGAGGACAACTGGATTTGCCGAAATTCCCATGGTTGCGTAAGGTTGTCGTAGAGTATTTGGTTACAAGAGACCAAAGCGGACAGTTCCACTTCATCGATTTTGATCACGACTTACATCCCGGCGTAGGTGGCGGTGGTGATGATTATTATAACAACGGAGAATACACTACCGGAGCCTCTTATTTTAACCGGGCGATAGGTTCTCCTCTGATCCCAAGTCCGGAGTATAACGAGGACGGTTCATTAGGATTCAAGAACAACCGTGTTCGTGACTGGCATTTCGGTGCGGAAGGCGCTATCTCCTCACAAGTATCCTATCGGGTATTAGTAACCGTGATGAATAGTTGGGGTAGACATGCCACGCCTTTCTTGAACAAGAAAAGAGGAGCTTCCGGACTTTTAGATATCTCTTATCAACATCCCCGTTTATCGGGATGGGAATTTACAGGATCTTTGGCTGCTGATGCCGGTTCCATGTTCGGTGATAATTTCGGATTCAGCCTGAAAGTAGCGAAACATGGCATCCTGAAAAGTTGGAAATAATAACCTAAATTATTTATATTCTTCCCACAAGGCGGATGCTATGATTTCCTGAGTCTGATCAGCGAACACTTGCATTCCTTTGTGGGAAGTGTCTATATTCTCAGTAGAAACCGCTGGATGGATCACCATCTCCATCCGATGACGATGGACATTCAACGACCCGATCGGCAAGACATCAAACGGCCCGTTTAAAGTGATCGGAATAATAGGCAAATGCTGATCTAACGCCATTTGATAAGCCCCTTTCTTGAAACGAATCATTTTCCCGTCATACGTACGAGAACCTTCCGGGAAAACAACCACAGAGGCCCCATTTCGAAGATAACGCTCCGCCTCCAACACACTACGAGCGGCAGCTTTCGGTGTAGAATTATCGACAAAGATAAAACCGGCGGCACGGCAAGCGGCCCCGACAAACGGAATCTTAGCGATACCCGCTTTCATCACCCACTTAATGGGAACGCCTAAAAAACCATATATCAAGAAAATATCAAACGCACCTTGATGATTGGCAACGAAAACATACGATTGTTTCCGATTAATATGCTCACGCCCTTTTACCTTCACCGGACAAAGCGCCAAATAACAAGTCAACCGAGACCAGATCATACCCGGATAATAAGCGAAGATTTTCTCTCCACCCAATAGACAACCGATGATAACCGTCACAGCCGTAAGTATAGTCAGTACCAGAAATACAGGTACAAAAAACAGCCACAAATAAACTATGTAAAGTATTCTTTCCATACGCAACTCTATTATAACACAAATATAGAAGCTAATTTCAATCGTTTCATTATTTTTCTCCGAAAATATTTTCACGATCGGGTTATTATTGCTTTATTTGCGGTAGAAAAGAAAATAATTATAAAATATCTATAACCATGAATGAGTTAATAAAAAATCTAGGAGTGCTCGTACTCATTATCGGTGTGGCAGTTTTAGCTGTACCATTTTTAACAGGAGGTATGACTAACGGTATTCTACTGACAGGTCTAGGCTTGATTATCTTGGGCTACTTGGGCCATATCGCAATTAACAAACGAGTAGAATAACACACGCTACTTAGATTTAAAAGGAAATGAGAAAGGATGTGCCTCATTGTCATGGCACATCCTTTTTTTGAATCATCACACAAATTGAGGGATATACCCGAATCATTATGGAGTCCCCCATCCTTTATTAGGCTCATCCCCCAACCACAATTCCAAGACACCACCTTGCTCGAATACGCCGTGTGGCAATTGGTAGTTAGAATACACCTCACCATTCAAAGTGGATTTTTGAATGTAACAATTCTCCGGAGTATTATCATGTACCTTGATCTTGAATTCACGGCCTTTATAATAACGAGAATCCAGCCGAATCGTAATCTCATCAAAGACCGGACTTGTTATATCATACATAGGATTAAAAGCAGAACCTCCATCCAAACTAAATAATCCCATAGCCATCAATGCGCTAACACCGGCCATCTGCCCCTGATCTTCATCATTCTCTCCATAACCTCGCTCTGGCGTAATATCTCCATAGGTTCGTTTAGCGACCTGCCTTACCCAATATTGAGTTAACCAAGGCTTTCCCGCATGCGAAAAGACGTGAGCATTCGAGCAACCGGGCTGATTGGCATAACTCACATAACTAGACAAAAACTTTGCGTTTACAGACATCTCAAACGCATAATTCAGCTTGGTGACCAAACTATCACTTCCTCCCATTAAACGTGCGAGCCGCTCTATGTCATGAGATAGCCCAAACGTAGCTTGCCAAGCGTTTGCCTGCACAAATCCCCGTTCAGACAAAGGATTCAGATGTATCCATCCACCATCTTCCTTCTTGGGCATCATCAACTTCAACTCCGGATGAAAAGACGCCGGCCAACCTAACGATCGTCTCTTATAATAATCGGAATCGCCCCGTTTACCCATGGCCCACGCCATTTGACTTAAAGCCCAATCCTCGAACGCCCATTGAATGGTCAAGCCCGCATCTCCCGGACAATATCCATGCTTGATATAGAACGCAAGTTCCTTATCCATATCAAAAGCCAACATTCCACCTTTCCCATGATTCCTTTTCATGGCTGCGTATCCCTCGTTGGGAGACCATTTATGGAATATCCCTCGTTGATAAGCCGAAGTAATTAAGGAAGTAGCCGGACAACCGGTCATAATATAGGTATAAGAACCGGCCGCTGGTCCACGAGGCAACAAACCTCCATTCTTATCATATTCGATCAGAGAGGCCGAGAACTCATCTAACACCGAAGGATAGGCCAATCCCCATAAGGTATTCAAGTTCCACTGTGTCAACCATAACGCATCCGAATTATACATATGGAATCGAGACATACCCTTTTCGTCTTTAGGCAAAGTACGCACCTGATATTTAGGAGCGATCGTATGTATTCTCGTTTGTTTTCCGATACGTTTTCCCCCAGACAAATAATCCGGGTAATCTCCATTACTATCATCTATCTTATGCCGTCCTAACAAGACATGCCATAAATCCGTATAAAACTTGATTTTTTGTTGAGAAGAACCTCCTTGCACGTCAATCTTTCCCAGCCACTCGTTCCAAATATCTCGAGATTCAAGCCGAACCTGATCAAAGTTCCAATGCGTACATTCCCGTTCTATATTCTCGCGGGCGTTCTTCTCGCTGACATAAGAGATAGCGGTCTTCAACAACAACTCATCACCCGCCTTAAAAGAACCGAAACAAGCCTCCACACCAGAAGACGGAGACTGTTTAAAGGAAGAACCGGGCACGGTAATCAGTTCGGAAGAACCCGTAAAATGTCCAACTCCCATTTCCTTCTTATCGCCCACCCAACCATTCAATGCCTCGATTGGCTTATTGAATTGAACGACAAAATACACTTTCGCAACATCCACACCGCCCCATACACGACCGGCTGTATCAAAATATCCGGAGATCTCCGTATCACTCACTTTAGTCACATGAGCATTCAACAAAGTAGAAGTAGCGATATGACCTCCCAAGTTCACCAAAACCTTCGCCAAACCATCTTCCGCATACGTAAGACGATAAAGCCCCACTCGATCCGTAACGGTCTGTTCCACCCATATCTTGTAGGAATCCAAAAATAAACGATGATAGCCGGGTTGAACGATCTCACCCTCATGGGAGAAAGAAGAACGCCAAGCCTTATCCCCCCCACAGACATCTACCTCGTCTTTTACTGGCATCAGAGACAAGCCAGAAATCATCCAATTATGAATTTGCGGAAAACCTAATACCGTTGTAGAGTTATAATTATAACCTCCTCCTCCCTGATTGATATTACGGGTTAACGGAGCGGAACTGATCATTCCAAAAGGCAAGCTTCCAGTAACAAAGAAAAAATACCGCCCCTTAGCCGTCTCGATATACGGATTAACCCATGAGACATAATCTGTATAAGATTCCGGTGCGGGATAAACCTCTATCTCAGACAAACCTAAATCTCGTCCTTCCCCATCTGTCGCCTGAAAACGAAGCCATTCTATTTTTTTAGTCTCAAACGTCACCACTTTCGGTGCTCCATCATTAGGAATCTGGTTGACCGTGATTGAGCTTCCATCGCTAAAGAACAACGTACCGGCCGCCGTATGGCTGTCCTTATCTACCCGATCATATAATATGACTTGATTCGTATAAATGGGCTCTTCCCAATCCAATTGAATCCAAGGATAGGGATACACCCGCCCCCGGAAGTCCAACTTTGTTTTAGCGACCCACTCTCCTTTTCCTGCAATACGAATCACCTGATCCACTACATTCTCACAACCTTGTTCCTGCGTTAACGCAGAAGAGCAAGAGACTTTCGCCAAAGAAGCGATATTATGAGGAGTCGCAGATAGCTCACAGCAAACAACCCAACTCAACAGATATAAAAGAAATCTCAATTGTTTCATCTCCATACAAAAATAATAAAAAAGGCAGCCCAAACGGGCGCTGCCTTTTCTTTCAACCATTCATAAAACTTTAATAACCCGGATTCTGTTTCATTACCTCAGCACCACAAACATCTATAACAGATTGAGGTATAGGAAAATACTCATGCTTTCCTTTTACAAAGCGAGCATTCTGCAAGTGGGAACGGAATGTTTTTTCTTTCTCAAAATACACATTGAGAACCTCATCCGCAATACCCCAACGCACTAAATCAAAGAAGCGGATACCCTCATGAGCCATCTCTAAACGTCTTTCCATACGCAATGCTTGCACAGCCTCATTTTTCGACTTAAATGGCTCGGTATAAATCTCCACCTTATAATTAGCGGCATCTTGCGACTGATCATCCCACAGCTTGACATGCTGTGTATTCTTTGCACGCTCTCTAATTTTATTAATATACTTACGTCCAGTCTCCAAATCACCGGTCTCGATAGCGGCCTCAGCCCTCCACAACAGCAAATCCGCATAACGAATCACGTAAAAATTCAACGCATTCACATATGGCCATATCGGAGAGTAATGGGTAGAGTTCAACGATACCAAACGTTTCTTCGGGCTATACGGGCCATATACGCTAGCCTCTCTTGGAGTCCAATCATACACCTGTACATCCATAAACGGAATATTTGGCCGAGCCAAGGTATGATCCAAACGAACATCCACATAGTCGCTTTCCGCCACATCCTTACCATCATTATAAGGTAAGCCGTTTTCATTCGTCTTATAAGCATTTACCAAATTCTGGGTCGGCCGCAAGAATCCATAAGTTGGATAAGGACCTCCCGGCGGTAACAAACGATCGCCATAACTTCCGTTTTGATTACTGGACGCTCCATCGTTAATAGATAACTGAACCGCAAAGATAATTTCTGAGTTGTTATCATTCTCCGGCAAGAACACTTCCCTGAAATCAGGATACAGCGTATATTTCCCGGACTGGATCACCTCATCACAAGCACTTAGGCACTCTTTCCATTTCGACTGATATAAATACACCTTAGCCATATAAGCTTTTGCCGCCATTTTGGTAGGACGTCCATAATCTGATTGGCTTTCCGGCAAGACTTGATAAGCGGCAGAGAATTCCCCCAAAATCTTTTCCCATAGCTGGTCGGACGTAAACTCCATATTCGATTTCGTATGATACTCATTCGGATCAACCACCGTCTCATCAATCCAAGGGATCAAATTATAGATGACTTTCAAGTTGAAATAATAGTGTCCTCTCAAGAAACGCATTTCCGCCAAACGTTGCTCTTTGTTCTTTACCGTACTATTGCTCAACAAACGAATCGCTTGATTACAACGCTTTACACCCTCATAAAGAGCAGCCCAACGAGCCTCAAAATCGATACCCGTCGGATTGGCATTAAAGATTTCCATCAAGTGAATCTGGTTTTGGTCACCGGTACCTCCACCCCCTTTATAGGCATCGTCAGATACGACATCCCCAAACTGCCAATTCGAACAACCGGAGTTGATCGCATCCGAAGCATAATATCCATCCAATACCGCATAAGCACCTATCACGATTCCCTCTATGTTTTCCTCACTTTCTACCTGCTCGGGCATAAATTCTCCTACAGGCTCCTCAGAAAGAAAAGAATCGGCACAAGAGCACATCACTAAAGCCGCAACAACTAAACTAACTATCTTTTTCATCGTACATCAGATTTTCAATTAAAAATTAACATTAACTCCTAAGGTGAATGTCCTTGGCAACGGATATACGCCACGATCAACACCCATATCCAAATTTCGGTTCTCGGAAGAATAGCTCTGTAAACCCACCTCCGGATCAATACCATTATAGCCCGTTATCGTAAACAGGTTCTGTCCTTGTAAATAAATATAGGTACGTTTCAATTTCAATTTAGATGCGATCCGATCCGGCAAGGTATAACCAATCTTCAAATTCTTCAAACGAACGAAGGAAGCGTTATGAATATAATAAGTAGAAGGCCGGATATTATTATTCGGGTCATCCAATGTTACACGTGGTATATCCGTATTCGTATGATCCGGTCTCCAAGCATCCAGAATCGTAGAGTTTTTATTATACTGAGCTTGATTATAGAACTCACCCAAATAATTTGTCAAATTATAAACCTCGTTACCAAATACCCCTTGGAAGAACGCACTTATATCAAAGTTCTTATAATTGAACCCAAGCGTTAGACCCATACTGCAATCAGGCAGCGGGCTACCTACAAAATCACGATCCTCGCTATTGATTACTCCATCACCGTTCAAGTCCTTAAAGCGAATATCGCCAGGTTTAGCGTTCGGTTGCAACAGCTCGCCCTTATCATTCTTATAGTTTTGGATCTCTGCGTCGTTTTGAAACAAGCCATCTGCCTCATACACGAAGAAAGAGCCGATCGGTTGTCCTACCGCCGAACGAGAGGTCTCTTGGTCAAAGTTTCGTCCATGAAGTTCGCTGCTGGAAAGACCAATATAATCCACGCCATTCAGCTCTGTCATCTTATTCTTGATGATAGAGAAATTATATGCTACAGAGAAGCCAAAATCTTGATTGATCTGTTTCTGATAATTCACCTCCATCTCAAAACCCTTGTTATTCATCTTTCCGACGTTATCCCAAACCGTCATGTTCGTTCCTCCGATCGAAGCAGGTAAGGCTCTACGCCACAACAAATCCTTGGTGTCCTTATTAAAGAAGTCCAATGTCAAATTCAAGTCACCGCTTAAGAAACCTAAGTCCAAGCCAACATTGGTTTGAGTGGTCGTCTCCCACTTCAAATTAGCGTTACCATTACGAGTCTGCACAAATCCTAAATCCACAGAGCTTTGACTTCCATCAATCGGATAATTCGAGGTAGATGAACTACTCTTATAGGAATCGATCGTTGCGTAAGAAGGAACATCAGAGTTACCATTTTGTCCCCAACCGACACGAAGCTTCAAGTTATTGATAGCCTCCACATCAAAGAATGGCTCATTACTGATACGCCATCCCACCGAAGCGGCCGGGAAGTTACCCCACTTATTATTCCCCAAACGGGAAGATCCATCCCGACGCAAAGTGAAAGCGACCAAATAACGATCGTGATAATTGTAATCGATCTTGCCGAAATAAGAGACCATGCTATACTCCGTGGCAGACCCTGAGTTCTTTTGGGTTCCTACATCGCCCGCATCCAAGAAATGGAAGTTAGGATCATCCGAAGGGAAACCATCTCTCGAAGCCGTAAAATACTCATACCGGTTTCTCAACGACTCCATACCCAACAATGCATTGATCGTATGATCGCCAAATGTCTTGGTATAGTTCAAGGTATTCGTGAACACCCAGTTGAAGTTCCATGCATTCCGGTTAGACAAACCACTTAATTTCTCAGAAGCGTTGATCTCATCATATTTAGGGCTAAAAGAACGTCTGTATAGATTATTATAGTCTGCACCAAAAGAAGTCTTGAACATAAATCCGTCAAACAAGTGCAGCTCTGCGTACAAATTACCCACCAAGCGGCTCTTCTTATCCTTGTTATCCTTATTTCTATGCAACTTTCCCATCGGGTTAGGAATATCCGAAAAGACATTTCCCGCATATTCATCCTCCAAGTTCTTCACCGGTGTGATCGACTGGAACTTATAGGCCTCATACAAAGTTCCTCCCAACGCCGCATTATTGGAGACACTAGTACCCCAAGAATGAGAAAGAGAAATATTCTCCCCGATACGAAGATGGTCATCGAACAATTTATACTCGGAATTAAAGCGACCGCTCACACGCTTGAAATCGCTTAACTTCACCAATCCCTGCTGATCATAATACCCCAAAGAAAACAATTGATTGGATTTCTTATCGGCTTTCGTGAAGGAAAGGTTATAGGATTGAACGATAGCGGCACGCAAAATCTCATCTACCCAATCCACGTCATCAGAAAGAATCTTATGATCTTTATCCAGATATTCGGGCACAACCGCTTGATCACCGTTTCCATAAACATCGTGTGAAGGTGTCTTTCCGTCGTTTTTCATCGCTTGCCACAACATATCGCCAAATTGCCGCGCATTCAACATCTTCAATTGTTTAGCCGCTTTTTGTACACCGAAGTACGCATCTAAATTCACATTGAATTGTCCTTCTTTTCCCTTTTTCGTATTAATGATAACAACACCATTGGCGGCACGCGCTCCATAAATAGAAGCAGAGGAAGCATCTTTCAATACTTGCATGGACTCTATATCATTCGGATTCAAGAAATTGATTCCCCCATCCACGGGAATACCGTCAATGATATAAAGAGGGTCATTGTTACGAATCGTACTATAACCACGGATACGGACAGCGACACCACCACCCGGCATATTATCCGGCATCACGTTCACGCCAGATAATTTACCTTGCATCATTTGGTCTACGCTGGATACCGGTGTATCTTTCAAGTCATCGATCTTCAAGACCGAAACCGCACCCGTCAAGTCCTTTTTACGAGAAACGCCATAACCTACCACTACAACCTCGTCCAAGTTTTGCGAATCCTCTTTCAAAGATATCGTCAGATCCGTCTTCGAGCCCGGAGTCAGCTCCATAGACAAATAACCGATATAAGAAACGACCAGTACCGCATTATCAGGTACTTCCAACGTGAAACGACCATCAATATCCGTGATTGTACCAATAGAGGTTCCTTTCACCAAGACATTCGCACCAATGATCGGTTCTTGACTCGGATCCAACACGACACCTTGTACCTTACGGCCTTGTTGCTGTACGACAGGAGCGGACTCCACCTTACGCGACAAAATGATTTGCCTATCTACAATCTTGTATTCGACCCCCATATTGTCGAAAACCTGTGACAAGACCACACTTATATCCTTATTGCTAGCATTCAAACTGATAAGACGGTTCGTGTCTAGGACATGATTGGAATACAAGAAAGAATAACCAGTCTCCTGTTCGATCCGATCAATCGCTTGTTCTACCGTTGCGTTCTTCAGCGACAAGGAAAGTGTCATTCCTTGCGAAGAAGATGTTCCCGCATATAGCTGGAAAGCTGTCAAAAATGTAAATGCCGTACTAAGTTTCAGTATACGGCCCGAATTAGGTAAACACCGCGCAAGATTTCTCTTACGTAAATGAAATGTGCTCATAAGCATACAGATTTAATGATTACACAATATATTAGTATAGATTTCCTATTATCTTTGATAAACATCGATCCTCCGGCGAACAAACGAGGAATCCAGACGTTGCGAAGGCTCTCGTGATGTCCATTCGATAGGAGCTGTCTGTTTCAAATAATCCAAGATCTGTTCCAAAGTCTCCGTAGTGAAGGTCGCCCGATATTTATACTCCGCATTCCCGCTCTTATGCAATACGATCTCCACGTTATATCGTTTCTCCAATCGTTTCAACACCTTATCCAAAGAAGTATTCCGGAAAACTATCCGTCCTCCTTTCCAATCCATTTTCTCCTCCAGATTGGCCGCAGAAACACTGAAAGTACCGCTCTCCTTATCCAATACCGCCTGTTTGTTCGGCTCCAATCGGATACGTTCATCATTCCGGATCACGTCAATCTTTCCTTTTTCCAACACGGCCTCTATAAAAGGTTCGTCAGCATAGGCATTGACATTAAATTTTGTTCCATAGGCCACCACCCGTAAACCTTCGGAAGTTGATACACAAAAGGGATGTTCCGGATCGGCCTCCACCTCGAAATATCCTTCGCCGGAAAGTAACACCTTGCGCTCTTTCTCCTCGAACACCGACGGATAGGTCAATTTACTACCCGAGTTCAACCATACGACAGACTGGTCTGGCAACACAAACCGAGTAATCGTTCCGGGCAGGGAGTTAACCTCAGCATAAACGACAGGCTGGGACTTCTTGTCATATCTTGTGGCATAATACAAATAGGAGAAAAGTAACGAAGAAAATAACAACGGAAGCACCAATATAACTGCCGCACGAGTAAAAAGCTGCGACAAAGTTCGTCTGACAGCTTGCCGCCCTACCCGACGTTCCATTCGTAGCCATGCCTTTCGCACGTCAATCGACCGATACTCTAATATGTCCTCAGACAAGGCTTTAATTTCCTGTACCTGACGTGACACACTTTTATGTTCTACCTTTCTTTCCATATATTTTCTTCCTTTACTTATAGAGACACACTCTAAAGAAAAACACGACAGCGAAAATGAGTTTTTTTAATTTTGTTCTCTTCAAAAATATATACCTTTGCCCCATCATGGAAAGAAATCATACCAAGGCTATTAATGTCGATTTACTTTTAGCACAAATTACGACTGAAGATAATAGGCTCGCCTTCCACCGCTTATTCGAGTTATATTATCCGGCACTTTGTATGTACGCCAAACGCTTTATCACAGATAAGGAAACAAGAGAAGATATCGTGCAGGACGTGTTTTTCGCTATTTGGGAAAATCGCAGCCGTATCTCAGTAAAGACCTCCGCACGTAGCTATCTCGTCACTTGCGCCAGAAATCACTGCTTAAATTATCTGCAACGCAACCATGAAAGATATTATGAATCGCTCATCCAAGAACAAATCCCGATCTATGCGGAAAGTAGTGAGGAACTCTACACATGGGAAGAACTGCAAACGTTATTAAGACAAGCCCTTGACAAGCTACCGCAGAGCTATCGGCTCGCATTCGAGAAGAATCGTTTCGAGAATAAGAGCTATGGAGAAATCGCAGAGGAAATGCAAATATCCATACGAACCGTGGAAAGATACAAGAACAAGGCAACAGAACTTCTAAAGACAGAGCTAAAAGATTACCTACCTCTATTTATCGGCTGGCTTTTTTAACAGGAAGGGGTTCCCCCCTCCCCTTCATAGTCGTTTATCGTTGGTCCAACCAAATCTTTACCCCCTCAAGTAAAAGCTGGTTCTCATCAGCTTTCTGGGTAGAGAGCCGTAGATAAGTCTCATCCAAGCCCCGGAAATTCGAAGCGTCACGAATCAAGATTCCGTAATTATCTAAAAGGAATTGCTTTAAATCAGCGGCCGTGCCCTTCTTCAAACGGACAAGGAAGAAAGTAGTAGAGGTCGGGATTACCTCCAAGCCATCCAATTTACTTAATTGGTAAATAAAATCCGCGGTCTCACGCTGCCATTTACGGATCGGCAACGTAAATTGCGCCGGATGAATCAAGATATATTTACTTGCCTCGATAGCGATAGCATTTACCGACCAAGGTATGATATACTTGTTCACTTTCTCCGCGATCTCCGGAGAAGCGACCAGATAACCGATACGCAAGCCAGGGATATTATAAGCCTTCGAGATAGACTGGACAAGGATCAAGTTCTTATGCGTTTTCACGTCACTCGGCTTTAACATGTCTTCCGTCGTAAAAGCCACGTATGCCTGATCTATAATGAAGGTAGTCTGCGGATTCGCCGAGATCAAACGGAGAAGCTCCGTACGGTGGATCAGCTTTCCATCCGGATTATTCGGATTACAAATCCAACAGAAATCCTGTCCCTCCAAGGATAACTCTGATAAATCGTCCGATGTCGGGAAGAAAGAGATCTCATGCTCATGCAAACGGCAAGCGTCCTCATATTCAGAGAAAGAAGGAATAGCGATCATGGATTTCGCGCCTCGCCAAGCTTGCGCTAACAAATAAAAAGCGGTGATCGAACCATTCGTCACTACGATATTCTCCTCCTTGATCTCATACCGGCGGGCCAACAATCTTTTCAAGGTAGCGGCATCCGGCTCCGGATAACGAGTCAGCTTATCAAAATGCTCGATCAAATGTTCCTTCAGTTTATCTAAATTAGCTCCGTGCCACACATTCGAGCTAAAGTTTATCTTTACCTCGTTCTTTGCGTTATAAAAATCATCACCGTGTCCGTATAACATATACCTGCTTTTTAATTAATACCTTATCTGTTAAAACTGTCACAAAATTACGAATCTTTTTGGCTTTTCCTATCAATCGCCTTATAGATCGCATCCTGTATGCGAGTACGTATATCAAGCGATCCCAGTTTATTATTTGCCCGGCTAGGATTCACCCGGTTACTCAAAAATATATAAATAAGCTGGTTATCCGGATCTATCCAAAAACAAGTACCCGTAAATCCTGTATGTCCATAGACCGAGGCGGGAGCCAAAGCCCCACAAGGCGAGGCTTTCGGATTACCAATCACCGGCTTATCAAATCCTAGCCCTCTACGGCAAGTCGGGCTCTTGCTTTGTGTAAACAAACGGCTGGTTTCCAAAGAAAGATAGCGCTCGCCGCCATAAGTCCCTTGGTTTAGCATCAATTGGAGCACCTTCGCCAGATCATTCGCGTTCGAAAATAATCCGGCGTTTCCAGAAACACCTCCTTGAAAAGCGGCCGCCTCATCATGCACATATCCGCGAAGCAATTGACGGCGGACAAATCCATCTTGTTCCGTAGGTACAATTTGCAAGGTATCCATTCGCTTCAACGGATTATAAGTGGTATGCCAAGCCCCTAACCCGCTGTAGAAATCATCCCGAAGAAGCTGGTCCATCGGAGATTTCATCAGATTTTCCACCATCATTTTCAGCATAATGAAATTCACGCAACTATATACGTACCTACCTCTCGTACCCAAACGGGATTTCTTGATATCTTGAAGGATCGTATCTTTAAAGGAATCACTCACATAGAAATTACGGGCTACCTCAGTCGTAAATCCGGGTTTCCGTGTATCTGATACTATATCCGGAAGATATTTAAAATCATTCCGGACATACGTTTTAGCGTCAAAACGAACCGGATGCGTAGCGTTCTTCACCGAACTATATAAACTGCCTTTATAACTATCCTTATCAATGGCATCCAGATAGAAATTAATAGTTGGAGTCACTCCCGATTGATGGTACAGTAACTCTTTTATCGATAAATCCTTTTTATTAGACTCCTTCAACTCCGGTATAAAATCGGAGATCTTATTGTTCAAGGTGAATTTCTTCTCATCATACGCTTTCATGACCGCCAATAAAGTTCCCGCCGCCTTCGACGCCGAGGCCAAGTCATAGACCGATGACTCCGTGACCGGCTGCCTACTTTCGTAATCAAAATAACCGAACGATTTATTATAGATAATCACGCCGTCCTTCGCCACCAACACTTGGCATCCGGGATAAGCCTTCTCATCCAATCCCTCTTTAACGATCGACTCGATCACATCCAAACGGTCCGGATTCGCTCCCACCTCTTCCGGCTGATGATACCCCAAACGAGTCTTTTCCGTAAAAATACCAGTACCCGCATAATACAATCCCGGAATCGAAACCGGAAGTTTCCCTTTCGCCGCAATACCACCGAATATCACTTGGGCCGCATATTCCTGCGCTAAGGGAGTGCCCTCGTAAGCCAACACGACCGCCTTCGCCTTCTCGATCGACTTCTTATATTCCTTACAAGCATATGGTAAGGTAAAGAAAGCATAGACCAACTCTTTCTTCGCGGCCAACTGCCTCAACGCTAAACTCTCGGGAATGCGAATCGTATGTACGCCACAAATGATCACGTCGTATTTTTGCAATTTATTATAAACCTGCTGGACTTGGGCAGCCGTAGAACGCCGTCCAATGCTAAAGCAAGCGATCGAATCATATTCGCCCAGCATTTTCTGGAATTCATTACCAACCCCGTCTCCAATCGAGAGCGCCGCGATCTTTTTCTTATTCAACTGTTTAAGAGGTAAGATCGTATCCTCATTCTTCAAAACGGTAATAGCCTCCGAATTCAACTTCGCCGCCATCCATGCCGCATGCGGAGAGTTCAAACGTTTCGATAAGCCTTTTGTTTCGACCGGCTTATAGGCATTCAATCCAGCGATATATTTGTACCTTAATATTTTCAAGCACTTGGCCTCGATCGCTTCCAGATCCAATACCCCTTCCTCGATAGCCTCTTTCACGGCCGTAAAATCATTGATTGGAGCGGCCGGCGCGAGCAAGATATCATTCCCCGCAAGCAAAGCCTTCACCGAAGGATTATCCGTTTTCTTTGTGGAAGCCCCTTTCATCGCTAAAGCATCCGTAAAGCACAGACCTTGAAAACCGAGTTCTTTCTGTAATAGATCCGTCACTACCGCCTTAGAGAAAGAAGCCGGCTTATGACTTTTGTCCAATGCCGGAATATAAAGATGTCCCGTCATTATCCCGGCGAACCCATCATATATATAACGTTTAAAAGGAAGAAGTTCCACGCTATCCAAGCGGGCCCGGTTATGGCGCACGACGGGTAATGTCTCGTGCGAGTCCTCGGAAGTATCTCCATGTCCGGGGAAATGTTTGGAGACAGACAAGATGCCCGTACTTTCCAATCCTCTTGCGTAAGCAATACCTTTCTCCGCCACAGCCTCCGGATTCTCGCCAAACGAACGCAAGCCGATCACGGGATTATCCACATTGCTATTCACGTCCATATCCGGAGCGAAATTTATATGAATTCCCATTTCCCGGCACTGCCGTCCCACCTCTTTTCCATATTCCTCGATCAAGGCATTGTCCTCGATAGCGCCTAGCATCATGTTTTTCGGGAAACGGGTGGTTCCGCTTAATCGCATGGAAAGTCCCCACTCCCCATCCAAAGAGACCAACATCGGAATCCGGGAAGCCTTTTGCAAACGATTGGTCACCTCCGCCTGCGTCACCGGATCCCCTTTATGGAATAAGATGCCCCCGATCTTGATATCGTTCACGTAACGCATGAGCCGTTGCATATTCCGGTTATCGGATTTAGGATTTGCTATAACCATAAATAACTGCCCGATCCGTTCATCATAACTCATAGCGTCAAACACGGAATCAACCCAATGATTCATCTTTTCCTGATCCACCGAACGATAAAGGTTCGGGACTGTTTGCGCCCCACTCGATAAAAGGGAAATACAACACAAAAGCAAGATACCAATCTGTCTCATCACAACATTATCATTATTACTCTCCAAAAATAAGAAAATATCGCAATAGTAACGTGAATTGTGATAGGGGTTTTTACTATCTTTCCTGTCTCGTAATAAAAAATGAAGTACTTCATGAAGCTAATACTACTCATAATCTGGATTATCTTCGGCTTTCAATCAAGCGCTTGGGGACAAGCGCCGACTCTCAGTATCGAGGCTAAACAAGAGCCGATCCAAGAAATCATGAAAAAAATAGAGCATCAAACAGGCATGACATTCTCCTACGAACCTTCTATTCTCAAAGGCATTTCCCGGATCACATTCAAATCTGATAACCAATCCATATCGGAATGCCTTACCCGGCTATTCCAAAAGCTCCCTCTGTCTTATCAGATAAACGGCACCCACATCATCTTGAAGAAACGCCCCCACTCAGTAACCATCAGCGGATTCGTACGGGATAAAGCGACTACGGAGTATCTAATCGGGGCCTCCGTTTATGACTCTCGCACACAAAGGGGTACGGCTACCAATAACCACGGTTTCTTCAGTCTAACCTTACCGGTAGGGGTAGTCCGTCTGGAGACTTCCTACATCGGATACGGACGTTTCTCACATACATTCCAACCGCTCGAACGGGATACCGTGATGGAAATTCTGCTGGAAAGCGGTGAGGCATTGGCCGAAGTTGTCGTTACCGGTAGTAATGACACACAAAACCCGATACAAGCCCCTCAGATGGGAACGATTAAAATAACCCGGAAGATGATCAAGACCATCCCGACCTTATTCGGTGAGGCTGATGTGATCAAAGCCCTGCAAACCCAACCCGGCGTATCAGCCGGAAATCCGCTTTCCCCGCCCACTATGGGGGAAGGCTTTCCAGCGTAGTGGATGTGCATACTAAAGATGGCAATATGAAAGAGTACCATGGTAGCGCCATGCTGGGATTGACCTCCGGTAACTTAAATTTCGAAGGGCCGATCATTAAAGACCGGACTTCGTTCAACGCCTCCTTCCGTCGCTCTTGGCTGGATGCCTTGTCCGCACCGGGTTTGGCGATCTACAATAAAATTCAGAAAAAGAAGGGGGAGAAATTCAGCGCACGCTATGCTTTTACCGATCTGAACCTAAAAGTGAACCACCATATCAATGACCGGAGCCAAGCTTACGTTAATTTCTATTTCGGACAGGATTTCCTAAAAGGAGGAAGTTCTGAGTTCTCCGTAGGTGATGATATAACTCCTTTCGAGAACAAGGACTTTGGAAAGATGCGCTGGGGTAACATCGCATTGTCTTCCAGCTGGTCGTATGTGTTTAACAACAAGATGTTCGGTACCGTCACCTTGGCTTATTCCCATTTTCAATCCAAACTAAAACAAGAGACTTCACAATACTACGGAACCGAGGGTGACAAAGATTATTCTTCACGTTTTATCGAGACCTCAACCCGAAACGGTATCAATGATTTCGGAGTCCATGCGAACTTCGACTATATTCCTACCCCGGCACATCATATCCGTTATGGCACCGATTATCTTTACCATCGTTTCAGCCCGGAATATATCGAGGAAAAGACCTCCGAGAATTTGTCTCCGACCAAACGAACTACCGGAGACGAGCGCCTTTCAGCGAATGAGTTGGCTGTTTTCGCCGAAGATGACTGGGCGATATCTCCCATTGTCCGGGCTAACGCCGGATTACGCCTGAACATGTATAATATACAAAAGAAGACATATGTCTCCTTAGACCCTCGTTTATCCGTACGCTTCCTGCTCAAGAGGGATCTAAGCCTTAAGGCCTCATACGCCCGGATGAATCAATACGTACATCAGATCAGCGAAAGTTACATGAGTCTCCCTACCGATATGTGGATGCCGGTCAGCAAGAAGCTGAAGCCATTGGAGAGTGATCAAGTATCCGTCGGCGCTTATTACAATTTACACAAAGACTATTCCTTCTCGGTGGAAGGTTATCATAAATGGATGAATCACCTACTGGATTATAAAGATGGTTACAACTTCTTACCCTCGTTCGTCGGTTGGGAGGAGAAACTGGCCGCCAGTAAGGGGTGGGCCTACGGAGCGGAGTTTATCGCCCGGAAAGAGACGGGGCGTATAACAGGATGGATCGGATACGGACTGATGTGGAGCGACCGTCAGTTCGACGAGATTAATAATGGCAAACGTTTCCCCGCGAAATACGATAACCGCCATAAGCTGAATATCGTCGCAAACTGGAAGATCAACGAGAAATTGGAACTGACCGGAAGCTGGACTTTCATGACCGGAAACCGGGTTACGGTGGCATTCGAGAATTACGAGGATTTGGGCCTCACTCCTGTCCCTCCGCTCTTACCGGAAGGAGGCTTGGACTATTTCACGGAGCGTAATAACGTACGTCTCCCCGCTTACCACCGCTTAGATCTGGGGATTAATATTTATCGACCTAAAAAGAACGGCCATCTCGGTATCTGGAATATCAGCGTATATAACGCTTATTGCCAGATGAACCCGATAACTATCCATAAGCGGTCTTGGATAAACTATAGCCATTATTTCGAGACGTTATCGCTCTTACCGATCATTCCGTCTATATCATATACTTATAAATTCTAAAGAACATGAAACCTATATTCTATTTATCAATCTTATTATCCAGCCTGCTCCTAACCTCCTGCTACAGGAAGTTTGACCTAGAAGAATATCGTACTACACCGAAAATGGTGATCAACTCGGCCTTCTCACCGGATACGGTCGTAATGGCTAGCATATCCCGCACATGGTTCCACTCAGAGAGCAAGCCGGACGTGACGATTCGAAACGCCAAGGTAGAATTATACATAGACGGGATCTTCAAGGAGGAGATGTCTTGGAAAGAATATTCCTATTGGAAATCTTCTCGTTGGCTCGGAGAGGATCGAGGTGGATGGGTAACAGATACGCTTTATATATCGAATACGGTTCCACAGCCCGGACAAACCGTAAAGATAGTAGCTTCTACCCCGGAATATGGAACAGCCTCGGCGGAAGATAAGATTCCTTCCAAGACCGAAATCAAAGGCCTGCGCATAATTCCCCGTAAAGAAGCTACCGGCAACGGCGGTACCCTTGTCGATGGAGATGGGAATATCTCCTACATAGAAGAAAACGATGTGCTTATCTATCAAATCACTTTCCAAGATACACCGGGTAAATCAAATTACTATTCTCTACAGATATGGGGAGATGACGACCATCTTGGTGTCCTGTTGGACTTCTCCGTAGATCCCGTATTCACGCAACAACAAGGTATCTTGGATGAGGTTTTCGGCTCTTCGATGGTAAATTGGCGGGGACGGGTATTTTCCGACGAGCTGTTCGACGGGAAGGAATACACGTTGCAAGTAAAAGAACAACTCAGGTCCGATACTAAATATTATACCAAACGCCATATTCGTTTATATTCCCTGTCCGAACCCTATTACCAATATCTGCTATCTTTACAAAACATCGAGAATGAAGGTATCATGGGCGGACTTACGAATGTAGGTCTGGCCGAGCCTGTCCGGATCTACAGCAATGTGGAAGGAGGAACGGGAATCGCTGGTGGATGTCAATGGTTTGAATCCTTGGTAGACATAAAAGATTTAATCAAATAGCGAGCAAAAAAGCATCTATCTATTGCGAATCAAATATTTATTTCGTTACTTTGCACCCGCTTTACGTAATCTCTGTCGGGAAAGGTAGCCCGTTAAATTGCGTTTCATTATAAATTACAATTAAAAAGCTATAAACAATGGATTTAATTAAGATTGCAGAAGAAGCGTTCGCTACGAAGAAGGAACATCCTTCATTCAAGAGTGGTGACACGATCACGGTAGCTTACCGTATCAAAGAGGGTAACAAAGAGCGTATCCAGCAGTATCGCGGTGTTGTTATCCGTATCTCCGGTCACGGCGACAAAAAACGTTTCACAGTTCGTAAGATGTCTGAGAACGTAGGTGTAGAGAGAATTTTCCCGATCGAATCTCCGTTTATCGAAAGCATCACGGTTAACAAAGTCGGTAAAGTACGTCGTGCTAAATTGTACTACTTGCGTGCCCTTACCGGTAAGAAAGCAAGAATCAAAGAAAAGAGAGTCTAATCTCTCCGATTCTATTGCCATACGAAAAGCCATCCAACATTCCGCTGGATGGCTTTTTGTTTATCGTTTCTTACAATGCCTATCGTAAGCATCTAACAATGCCCATTCAAAGGAGCTTACGATGGGCATTATAAGAACCTTAGAATGGGCATTGAAAGAAATCATATATCCAAGTCGCCCACGATTCATGAATGAATATCGCTGACAGATAATTTGGATATGCTCTAAAACAAGGGTTCATCAAAAGTCATTTTCACGAGATACCACTCCCTTCCCTATAAGAGATATACTTCAAGTTCCACAGGAGATATACTTCATCGGTAAAGTAAGTACTACCTCTACGGAATTCCCATCTATAGATAATTTCATCCACGGATTTTATCGCATGAGCCGCTTTTTACATACATTTGAAGCAAATTCACCTAAGCGACATGGAAAAATGGATAAACAAATCGAACTATCGCAAACAGAAATAGAGCTAGCGTTCGCTTCCTTTTGTATAGAAGGAACCGCACGCGAATTGGGGCAGCCTTACCAAGAGGTGTTCGCACGCATGAAACGGGTAGGAATGATAGAGAACTATATCCTACCCAATTATGATATATTGCATACTGAAAGCCGCGAACACGTAATCGACAATATAGATGTAACTTACTTCCGACTATTCAATATACCCGATTCATTATCTGAATTATACAACTTACGATCCACGGATTTGTATTTGCGACCGAAATCTAAGTGGTAAGAGAATCCAATCTCGAAGCCCGGATAAATATCACCAAAACGCTGATCGGTCACATAGGGAGCGATCGCTGAATGGTTCTTACTCCGGTAACGGGCGGATGAGGTAAATTGGGTAGAGAAAGAAGCGCTTAACTGAACCTTCCCGATCCTATAACCGATACCCAACCTATTAAAACGATCGGCCTCACGACTGGTCTCACCCGAAAAACTATAGCTTCTCTTATAAATCAACAGGTTAAAATTAAAGTTCTTCACATCGCTATTCAAAGAGATCACATAGAAGGGATCCGTGTATGTATGCGAATAGCTATTTCCATTCGATTGGAAATGGTTCAAGCCTCCGGAGATATTCATGCGCAGATAATCGCCGAAGGGTGAATAATTCAAATACAGTTCTGGCGTAAAACGATGGAAACTCCGTTGGTTATCGTAGGTACGGATAAAAAGTCCCCGGCTAACGTCATACAGGGTCTCTTCCATGACCATGCGGGGCTGGTATTGGTAAGAGAAAGTAAAGCCGGCCTTGACCTTTGCCGTATTCACATGAAATTCCACGGCGTTGTTATGATATAAGAAAGGGGATAGACCCGGATTACCTCTACGAACCTGTAAGGAATCAATCCATTGCTCCACATTACTCAACTCAGACAAGGATGGGTTTACATTGCGCAGGGTATACCGATAACGAGCGGATAATACCTCATTGATAGTATAAGTAAGTGTTACTTGCGGGCGGAAATACCACCGATTATAAGAGCCCGAGTTTTCTTGCGATAGATAATTACGGGAGGCGCCCAAACCTACGTTATAAACTAACTTCTTCCAAGTTCCTACATATTGCGCGTACATATACGATTCGGATTCCGTCATATGGGTCGTATAATCACCGGAGCCGGAATACACGTTGTCCGTATAAGCCTGCGTATGTTTCAAACCGGCGGAAATACGACCGGTCTCTAGCTCTTTCTCGTAGATACCCTCTCCGATTACCGAATAGCGCTTTCCATCTACTCTCGTATAAATATCTGTCAAAGGAATACTTTCCAGTTCTTCCCGGTAGGTATGACGGCTATCGGTATTCGAATAAGTTCCCACGACATTGACAGCCAATGATTGTTTACGTGGTAATTTCCGGAAATAATACAAGTCGAGCGAGGGACGGGTATTCAAGGATTTATTATTATCGATAAGATCGGTCGTCATCTTGCTCTTGCTATTCCTTAAAAGGGCACTGCTATAGTTATGCGGATAGTCATAATAATAAAAATTCAGCTTAGCGTTCAAGAAATAATCATCATCCTTCGTGTAGTTATAATTCGCCGTCGTAGTCCAATACATCTCATAATCCCTCCCGGGGATTCCTTCCTGTGTTCGCTGGAAGGTACCATCTGGGGTATGAAAGATTTCCGTCCGGTCTTGCCATGCCTCTTTATACCGGTGTCCGTTCGCAAAACTGGATAAAGAGAATTCCGAACGTCCCCGGTTATACTTACCGTATATATAATCCGCCATCCAAAACGTGTTTAATTGATGACTTAAATCCACGCCGAGATTTCCTCCGGAAGTCCGCTTGATCGTTATATAATCCAAGACGATATCGACTCCTTCCCCATATCGCAAGCCGGGGTTATCGTGATATTCCACCCGTTTGATATCCTCCGGCGAGAGGGCCGCGACTTCTAAGGAAGAAGCCAACACGCCATTTATACGCAACTGAACGTTTCCATTCGCCATTGAGATACTTTTCGTATTCGGATCTACCCATAGACGAGGTAAAGACATCCGCCTTGTCAAATCCAAGCCATCCATCGAGCGCCGCACTTGGTCCTTGGAGGGGAATATAAGTTGACGGTCTTTCTTCCTTATAATCGAAGAGGCTTGAATGGTAACCTCATCCAAATCGATCGTTTTCTCCTCTTGCGCATTTACCAAAAAGGCAACGCAAATCAATCCCACAAATAATACTTGTCTTCTCATAAAATTCAAATTTGATTCGAGACAAATGTAAGGAGGGAAACAGCTAAAATCGATTTATACAGGCAAGAAACTAAAGTGCAAGGCATTATGCACATACACTGATTTACAAAGTATTAGCAAACGACTTAGAGAGAAAAGTTTATATTTGCCGTTTGAGCACTTATATTGCCGATGATATCCTCTTTCTCGTCCATACCCAGCTTATGGCGGATGTCCGTCTTGCGCTGATAGATCGTACGGACGCTTTGCTGGGTAACCACACTGATTTCCTTGGTAGAGAAGCCGGCGCATAACAAGCAGCAAAGCTGGATTTCTTTTTCCAGCAAACGCCCATCAGACAATCGGACCAGATGCGTATGGAAATTATCATAGACCGCATCGATAATCGGATACAGGTCATCCCATACCAAAAGCGTATCTACCGGGACATCCTCATTCGTGATACGAGTCATTTGCTGGAGCAATTCCTTATTTTGTTGCGTAGGAGTAGTCGCCATCAAGCGGATAACACCCAATTGCTGCAACAAGACCTTACGGAAAAAGGCACTATCGGGTTTCTCCTCCTCCGCTACGGATTGCTTGGACTCATTCAAGAGCTGACGCAAGGCTTCCAAACGCTCCTCCATATCAATCAAACGGTTCCTTCGGTTACGGATATATAAGAAAACTCCACCAGCTACCAATATGGAAAGCAAAGAAACGATCACCAAGATAGAGAACGTACGCTGCCGGCTCATCTCCAAGCGAAGATTTTCTCGGCGTAAACGATTTTGATCGACCAATCGTTCCCGCTCAGCCTTCTCCGTTTGGGATTTCACGGTATACAAAGAATCGCAATATTGCCCTAATCGGGAAATATCCACCGGTTTATTTTCCTTTACGCCCAATATAAATTGATAGGCATAATTCAGCGCATGCGAGGCTATATCATCACTGTGACTAAGTTCCAAGCCTAACGTATTCTTCTCGATATACTTCCGGGCAGAATCCAATTCCCCTAGATTGATCCAAGGCATAACATAGGACCCCGGGGTCTCTCGCTCCGGATATCGTTCTTCCAACAAACGTAAATAGCTGATAGAAGCCTTGGGATTAAAATCATACAAGAAATCCGCATAATTACGGGCAAAATGATGGGCATACCATTCGATATTCTTAGCCAAGGCCGAGTCCGCGGCCAAACGAAGATAATAATCCGCCGAGTCCCTCATTCGCAAGCGGCTATAACTCAACCCGGCCATATAATAGGCCATCTCCTTAAATCCAGCTTTTGGCGAGGCTTCCCATTCCTTCGAGTCTGCGATCGTTTCCCGATACAACCCCTCACCAAAGCTCAAGGAAGTCAATCGGTCATAAAAACGTACAAGGTAGGTCGAATCCGAACGGGAATAAGCGGAATCTATCGCCTCTCGGTACAAGGAACGTCTTTGTTCCAACCCCTTCCGGGAATCACCCATATAAATAGCCTTTACGAAATAAGCGGAAAGTAAAGGCTCCGAGGCATGCTCCTTATAATAATCCACGGAGTAGTCGATGAGCGAGTCGTTCACCAAACTGCGCCCCTGCAAGAGATGAAGCCAAGCGAGCCTCCGTCCATACTCAGCCTTATCGCTATCCGAAAGAGCAGAAAGCGTTACTTGCTCCTCCAGCAGCCAAGCGGCGCTATCTAAGTTATTCTCGTTTACCAACCGGTCCGCCTCCGCAAATTTTTCCCGGACGGATTTACCGCCACAGGAAAGCAATAGGCAGACACTGGCCAGCAATATGTAGACAAACCATTTCGTCATAGCGACAGAGATCCTAATTTCCGGCAAAGGTACATTATTTTCGGAAGCCCGGGCGATTCACCGATATTTTTATCCGTTTCGTCGATTCCTTTTCCCGCTCGGATAAGGAAGCCCTATCTTTGTAAGCAGACAAAGGGTTTATCTATGTTACAATTAAAAAGAAACGACTTATTGATCGGCTTCACGATATCCGTCTTGCTTAGTATTTTCGTGAACTTCGCCCTTCTAATGCGTAAATATGAGTTCGAGACCGGAAACCCGAGCATGGGTATCCAGCCTCCGGATCGCACCATGTATTATTTGCTAATCTGGTTCTTCGTGTTCTCCTTCATCTTATTTATTGTCAACAGCTTGATGTATAAGCTCGGGGACAAGCTTTTCCGCAGGAAAGAGTATAAAAGGGTATTGCTGGTTTGCGTAACTTGTATCAGCATCGCCTACGGCATGTTTCATCTATCGCCGGTTTTGTACACGGCCATTTTCGTAGAATGGCTTGGGGAAGATGGGCCCCAGCCAGCTACCCAGGATATCATGATCCGCATCGACCGGGACAGGATGGCTACGCAAATTATCAGGCCTGCCGAGCGCCGGGGCATACCGGTACCGCCCAATCCTTTCACAGTCCCTAACTCTTTCATGACGGAGCATCTTTTCGTCTTCCTTACGGTTATGCTAAGTTCCATACTAATCCGCCTGTTAAGCAGCAAGCAACAAATGAAACTGGAATATGAACAATTGAAGACCGAGAAGCTACAGAATTCCTATAACGCCTTGATGGGACAAATCAACCCACATTTCTTCTTCAACTCCTTAAATGGATTGAACGCCTTGATACAGAGCGGAGAAAAACAACAGACGTTGGCTTATCTGGATGAGCTATCCAACGTCTTCCGGTATATCTTGCAAAGCAACAAGAAAGAGCTGGTTACGCTAGCGGAAGAACTTCAATTCGTAAAGGCGTATACCTATCTGCTGAGCGTGCGCTACGAGGGAAAACTATTCTTCTCCATCCAAGCGGATACCCCTTACTTACTTTGGTATCTGCCGATATTGAGCGTACTCCCCTTGATCGAGAACGCCGTAAAGCACAACGTTATCAGCAAGCAATACCCGCTACAGATCGATATCTATACCACCCATGAGAACAAACTAATCATATCCAATAAAATACATCCTAAGTCGGAAGATAGCAAAGGCAGCGGTATCGGATTGAAGAACCTATGGGGGCGCTACCGGATGCTTACCGGAAAGGACATCCAGATCTCCAACCGCAAGGAATATTTCAAGGTCACGCTTCCTTTACTTAACAAACCCATTCACTCATGAAAGCAGTTATTATAGAAGATGAGACTACCGCCGTTAATAGCTTAAAGGCGATCCTAGCGCAAAATACGGTTACCCCGATCGAGGTGATCGCCGAGCTGGAGAGTATCGAAGAGAGCGTGGAGTTCTTCCGGACATCGCCTCATCCGGATATCATCTTCATGGATATCCATTTAGCGGATGGATCGGCGTTCAAGATATTCGAGCAGGTGGAGATAGATGCCCCGGTAGTCTTCACGACCGCTTACGATGAGTATGCGTTACAGGCTTTTCAAGTAAGCAGTATCGATTATTTACTGAAACCTGTCACGCTGGCCTCGCTGGAAAGGGCCTTGAATAAATTACGGCTGTTCGATACCGAGGAAAGGCTGGCGCATATCCGGCAAACGAACCGTACAATCCAGAGTCGCCACACGATCAAGAACTTATTGATCATGCTGGCCGATAAATTCTATCCGTTACCAGTTGAGGAGCTCCTTTATTTCTATACGGCCAACGAGAAAGTTACCGCCTATACCTTCGACGGAAAACAACATCCCGTAGACCGTACCCTCGACGCGTTGGGAGAGCAACTGGACGAGAGGCTTTTCTTCCGGGCCAACCGTCAATTCATCATTTCACGCAATGCCATCAAGGATATAGATCTTTGGTTCGGGAGCCGCCTGTCCGTCAACCTCACCTTAGCTGTCCCCGAACGTATTATCATTAGCAAAACCAAGACCCCGATCTTCAAGAAATGGATTCTGAGGGAGGAGGAATAATGTCTTTTCACCCCCCCGTAAGGCGATTCACCGACCCGATTATACCACTAATCGGCGCTTAACCTTTCTTCACCGAACTTTCCTGTTATTTTGCGGTACAACAAATAAAGGTAAAAACACTATGCTGAAATGTATCACTTTCGACGGAGACACCTCGACCCTGAACACGCTCATGGGATATTTCGAGAAACTGGACAAGGCTTTGGCCGATGTCCACCAAGCGCTGAGCAAGGAGCAAACAGAACGCCCCATCTTCGTCCGGGAGGGCAGCAAGATCATTCGCCTTCGCCGGGAAGAGATTCTTTTCCTCGAGGGGTACGGCGATTATGTAAAGGTACACCGTATCAATCGCAAGCCCCTGCTCACGCAAGTCAGCTTGAAGCGGTTCGAGGAGTTTCTGGACAGGAATCGTTTTTGCCGGGTACATCGCTCTTACATCGTATCCCTCTCCCACATTAATTATATCGAGCGTAAGCGGATACGTATCGGCGAGGAACTGATCCCTATCAGCGACTCGTACCTGCCTGTCTTGATGAATAAACTGTCTCTTCAAGAGTAATTAAAGTTTCACTTGATAAAACTTCTCGCTTAATGTATAGGTCATCGTAAAGCCCATGATATCCCTTCGCAACGCATTCCCTTGCAATTGGAGGCGATCGTAATAAAACGCCGTATTGATACGGCCATTCAAGACGGGTAACCCCAAGCCGACGCTTACCCGATACGCCCCGCCGGATTGCCCTTTCAACCGCAGGTAAGGCGTGGAAACGGAAACACCCGCTTTATAAGACATCCGTTTCCAATAACTGCTGGAGCTAAATCCATTCGGGAAATAGCATACGCCCAAGCGTAGCTCATGCGAATCCCGGAACTTTACCCGGCTATCGCCCGAGTTCAATACCCCGTATTGCCGGAACAGATAGTCCAACGCATACGTCCATTTCTTATGCGCCAATGAGCTACCGATACCTATATATTGAGGTAGATATTGTGTCACCCTTTTCTGGTTATAGGGGGTTTCCGTGCTGCTTCCCGTCACCGTCACCGTGTTTTTCAATGAGATCCGTTGCTTATAACCGTAAATGGCGCCGACCGTTAGAAAGGTTTCCCGGGCGATCGGACGATGATATTGTAAACCGAAATCGGCGTAAAAAGAGCGGCTGGACATCTCCCTTGACACTGTCATCGCACTTTGTATCTCATTCTGCGTCATATTTCCAAAGATAAAATTAAGATTCATACCGACCGATAGATGCTTGGTCAATAAAAATCCCTGGGAAAGGAAAGCCTTGGAAAGCCCGCCTGTCCCCGAAAACGTACTGGTTACAAAGGTTCCGGGAGATCCTTCCAACTCTTGAGAGGACTTAAAATAATACCCAACGAAACTATAAGGAGTTACCCCGGCGGACATATACCACCATCGCATGATACGCCCTCCCAATGAGAAAGCGGAGAAATTTCCGGTGAATGCGTTGCTAGAGCTCCCGTCTGAGCGGTATCGCTCATTCTTCACGAAGGCAGATGCCTCAGCGAACAACTTACAACTATCCAACGCCGTCAATCCGGCAGGATTCTCTATATTCATCAGCATCCCTTCCCGCATGCCGACAGTGACACCCGCCATCGAGGTATTTTGACCATATAAACCGGAAGCCATCTCACCCAGTCCAAACATCGAGTAAGGCGAGGAAGTCATCGTATTCTGCGCGGATGCGCTTGCCGCCATCAAGAGGCAAGGGTAAAGAAGGTATCTAGTAACTTTCATAGACCTTATAAATGAGTTGTAGGGTGACCGGGTTACGTCCTCCCTGATCGTTAAACGTCAAGTTCTTGAACGTGCCGGTGTAATCATCACTATTAAAAACCAACTGAAGATTATGCTTATACATGCCAAAGGCACCTAGCTCCTCTTGCATGAATTGAGTCACGTCGAAATAATAATAGGTGTTCTCGTTAAACGTATTGTCTTCCGATAGCGTACCTCGTTGAACCTCGGAACCGAGATAATCGGTCACGGCATCCGTCACCACATTATTCTCATCGGCGATATATAGGTAGAGGCTGTCCGGCAAGGTATTGTAATCCGAATAAGTACCTTGCTCGGGATAAATCTTAAGTAAAGCGCTCTCGATCTCCACTTGCGTGCCTTGTTGCATCAGATTATTCAAATACGGGAATTCCAGACGGGTATACCAACCCAAACCTCCGAATAATACGCCCCGGTTACTAAGCTCAGCCGAAGGTATCTCCACTCCTTTCATCGGATATCCTGCCAGATCCGTTCCACTACGGTCATGGTCGATATGATTGAACTGGGTATCCGTATTTGGGAAGAACCATAATTCCTTCTCCGTGGAAAGCTCATCGGATAAATGATAATGCAGGACTAAAGCGGCGGAGGAATCGGCTACCGTGAAAGTCAGCAGAGACTCGCTTCCCGCCAAGTCCGGCACGATCGCCACCCCCTTGAAATAGTCCTCAAAGCGCTCCTCGGACACCGCTTGATCCTGCGCGTGAAAACGAGACAAGAGGTCTTGCCCTAGCGCATCGGGAAGACGGACTTCCAGTTTCTCCCCGCCCTTCGGCTTCGGTTTAAATGAGCAGACCGCCAAAGCCTCGGGAGCGTAAGAGACACTGCTATTATTATATAAGTACCCGTTATCGTTTAAGACGATCTTCTCCGTTAGCTGATAAATCGAGAGGGTTTGTTGGAGGGTCGTGTCTCCTACAAAGCGACCGTCGAAAGCGAGAGACAGGACTAGCGAGTCCAGTACGACCGTCTCGTCCGGATCAGTCCCATAGCTCGGTCTCTCATAAGCGATAAAGCTATGCGACGAGACGACTCCCCATAATGGATGTTTGTACCGGCCTACCAAAGCGACGTTCTTACCGGATGTCTCCAACGAGTCGATCAATACCGAGGTCACTACGACCGTGCTGGTATCTATACGAACGTTTCGGAAAGCGGAGTCCACCAGATCGCTGCCATACGTACCGTTCTCGTCATAACAGGAAAACAGTCCCAGACAGAGCATCAAGCCCCCCCAAAGCAAAGAATGTTCTAACCATACTTCTATTTAATAAGCGAATAATCTTTTATCAATCCGATGGCAAAGAACGTATTTAGCGCAAAACCCGGCAAGATAAACCCATGAACCCACCGGTTTCCTCTGTAAACGGCCCGATACTGAAGATGAAACCGATTTCAAAACCATTCGAGGCCCTAACCTATAAATCCGGCTTATTCACCGATAAAAACCGTATGTTTACCGATTTAATTTGTGGGTCTCGTAAAACCCTCGTTCTTTTGCTTCCGTAAAAACAAAACACGTAGTTAGAATGATACACAAAAGGATTCTTGTATTCTTGATCGCTTTTCTTCCTGTCATCATCAGCGCTTGCAGTGATGATGATGACGATGATTTGATCGGTAAGTGGTACCGTGTCTCTGACATGGACGGATTGGCGCGAAATTACGCCTCCTCTTTCACGATCGGTAACAAAGGATATCTGATTTGCGGAAACGACGGAAAAAATCGTTTATCGGATTGTTGGGAATATGATATGGAACGAGATACTTGGACGCAAAAGGCGGACTTTCCCGGAACCGCCCGCAATTCGGCCGTAGCTATGGCGGTAGATGAAAAGGGATATCTGGGAACCGGATACGACGGAACCAATTACTTGAATGACTTCTGGGAATTTAACCCGACCACCAATACGTGGGCACAGAAAGCGGATTTCCCCGGCTCGGGCCGATATGGAGCCGTGGCCTTCGGGGTAAACGGTAAAGCGTATATCGGATGCGGATACGACGGGAATTACCTAAAAGACTTTTATGCCTTTAATCCAGTGGCAAATAGCTGGACGCAAACGATCAGTATCGGCGGGACAAAGCGTCAGGGCGCTACCAGCTTCGTGATAAATGGAATCGCTTATGTATGTTGCGGACAAAATAACGGCGAATATGTAGACGATTTCTGGAAATTCGATCCCAGCACGGAATCATGGACCCAACTTAGGGATATATCGGATTCCTCGGACGAGGATTATGACGATGATTATACGATCACACGTACGAACGGGGTTGCTTTCGTGATTGATGGAGCCGCTTATCTGACTTGCGGTGAGAACGGAAGCCTACGTAGCGACACTTGGAAATATTATCCGGCCACCGATCTATGGGAAAACGTGGCTAAATTCAAGGGAACTGCCCGTACGGCGACAGCATCTTTCTCCTCTGGTGAGAAAGGATTCGTAGTATCCGGCAAAAGTGGTACCACTCAATTTGATGATATTTGGGAACTTCACCCGAATGAATATGACGATGATGAGTACTAAGAAAGGACGGGCTTGGTTCGTACCGGGCCTAGTGGTACTGCCGGTATTACTGTTTTATTTATCTTTTTTCCGGGGTGAAGAAATGGGGTCTTCTCCCGGGCGGCAACTGGAGTTGCAAACGTTTCAATCGGGGGATGGCTGGGGGGTACCAGATTAGGATGAACGGAAAGGTGTTGATTTACCAACCCACCATTCCCTCTATTGATACGGTAATTGCGTTCCCGGATAAGGAAAGCACAGAAAACATAGGCACACTCGTATTAAATAAATTGGCCGGGAACAGGAACTTCTCGGTCTCTAGAGAAGAGATACAACATTCACTCTCTTATTTAGGGCAATAGATTTATAATCATTAAATGTTAGGGGCAGGCCGGCTATCGATTAGTAGGCTTGCCCCGTTTTTTCACTTCTTATAAGTCTTATAACCATAAACAGCTAAGGAACCCAATTCCTCCTCGATACGAAGCAACTGGTTGTATTTCGCCATACGATCGGAACGGCTCAATGAGCCGGTCTTGATCTGTCCGCTGTTGGTAGCTACGGCGATATCTGCGATCGTAGCGTCCTCTGTCTCACCGGAACGGTGGGAAGTCACGGATGTGTAGCCATTACGGTGGGCCATCTCGATAGCGTCTAATGTCTCGCTCAATGTACCGATCTGATTTACCTTGATCAAGATGGAGTTCGCGCAACCCTTCTCGATACCTTTCTTCAAGAACTCTACGTTTGTAACGAACAGGTCATCACCTACCAACTGGCATTTTCCGCCTAGCGTGGAGGTTAGCATTTGCCAACCGGCCCAGTCATTCTCGTCCATACCATCCTCGATAGAATCAATCGGGTATTTATTCACCAACTCACTCAGATAAGCGACTTGTTGCTGGGCGTTACGCTTAGCGCCTTTCTCACCCTCGAATTTCGTATAATCATACACACCATCGTGATAAAACTCGGAAGCAGCGCAATCCATGGCTATCGTCACATCCTTGCCCGGCTCATATCCAGCGGCTTTGATAGCGGCCATAATAGAATTCAAGGCATCTTCCGTACCATCCAATGCCGGAGCGAAACCGCCCTCATCACCTACAGCCGTGCTCAAGCCACGATCGTGCAATACTTTCTTCAACGCATGGAAAACCTCTGCGCCCATACGAAGCCCCTCACGGAAACTCTTCGCACCTACCGGACGGATCATGAATTCCTGAAAAGCGATCGGAGCGTCGGAGTGAGAACCTCCATTGATAATGTTCATCATAGGAACCGGCAACACATAAGTATTTGTTCCACCGATATAACGATATAAAGGCAGATCCAGGTAATTAGCCGCTGCCTTCGCTACTGCAAGCGATACTCCTAGCATAGCGTTAGCGCCTAGATTTGATTTTGTCTTTGTACCATCCAAATCCAGCAACTTATGGTCTATCTCTCTTTGGTTCAAGGCGCTCATACCTAAAATGGCGGGAGCGATTACCTTATTTACATTATCCACGGCACGAAGAACACCTTTACCACCGTAACGATTCTTATCGCCATCGCGTAACTCGATAGCCTCGTTCTCGCCGGTAGAGGCGCCAGAGGGTACAGCCGCACGACCAAATGCGCCGGAAGCCAAATGTACATCTACTTCTACTGTCGGGTTGCCACGTGAATCAAGGATCTCTCTACCCACTACTTTTACAATTTCCATATTACTATATTTGTTTTATTAGTTGTTCAATGATGTCTTACTTTTCTTTTTCACAAATATAACAATAGCCAAGCAAGGAATGTTCCTTATAACTCATCAAATTTATCAATTCGCTAATAAACAAAAAAAGCGATCCGTGTGATACGAATCGCTTTTCTTATATGATTGTAAAAAACTTGCTTATTCAGCTGCTTTTTCCTCGCTAGCTGCTTCAGCTGCAGGAGCCTCAGTAACCGCTGCAGTTGATTTTTTACGAGAACGTCTTGTTTTAGGAGCTTTCTTAGCGGCTGTATCCTTCAACATATTTTCGTTATAGTCTACTAACTCAATAAAGCACATAGCAGCGTTGTCACCTAAACGGTTACCAGTCTTGATAATTCTGGTATAACCACCCGGACGATCACCGATCTTCTGAGCAATTTCCTTGAACAACTCTGTTACAGCAAATTTGTCTTGCAAATTGCTAAATACCACACGTCTAGAGTGAGTTGTATCCTCCTTAGACTTCGTGATAAGTGGTTCTACATACTTACGTAGCGCTTTTGCCTTTGCTGTCGTAGTAAAGATTCTCTTATGCTTGATCAAAGAACAAGCCATATTCGAAAGCATTGCGTCACGGTGAGTATTTGTACGACCTAAATGATTGAATTTCTTATTATGTCTCATCGTTTACTTACTCTTTATCTAATTTATATTTTGTGATATCCATACCGAATGAAAGGTTCAAGCTCTCAAGCAGTTCATCAAGTTCAGTGAGCGACTTCTTACCGAAGTTTCGGAATTTCAACAAATCATTCTTATTGAACTTAACCAACTCACCTAGTGTTTCAACATCTGCGGCCTTTAAGCAATTCAATGCACGAACGGAAAGGTCCATATCAGCCAGCTTGCTCTTAAGCAACTGACGCATATGAAGTACTTCTTCATCGAACTCTTCATTGCCTTCAGTATCCGCTGTCTCGATCGCAATCTTTTCATCTGAGAACAACATGAAATGATGAATCAGAATCTTCGCTGCTTCCTTCAACGCTTCCTTCGGATGAATAGAACCATCTGTGGCTATTTCAAGAACCAACTTCTCGTAGTCCGTCTTCTGTTCAACACGGAAGTTCTCGATTGAATATTTTACGTTACGTATCGGAGTGAAGATAGAGTCGATAGCGATCACATGCATATCTGCGTTCGGGTCTCTGTTCTCATCTGCGGGTACATAACCGCGACCTTTATTAATAGTCAATTCAATCTGGAAACTTGCGGTCGGATCCAAGCGGCAAATAACCAAATCAGGATTCAAGATCTCGAATCCAGTCAGTTGCTTACCAATATCACCGGCTTTGAACACTTCCGAACCCGAAACAGTAATACTCACTTTTTCATTCTCGATGTCGTCTACGATATGCTTGAAACGAACTTGCTTCAGATTCAAGATAATGTTTGTTACATCCTCGATAACACCCGGGATTGTACCAAATTCATGGTCAACCCCGTCG
>ULRN01022397.1_pt1 | contig 60687 bp, 40 predicted proteins | sample 1955461 | NCBI WGS metagenome assembly ULRN01 (sample SAMEA4835683, study PRJEB28245) | human gut metagenome | biome: gut microbiome; material: fecal sample | place: Denmark | collected 2008 | reverse complement strand
GGAGCCGTAAACTGCTTTTTCAAAAAACTAGCCTTATCACCAGCATATCCAGCAACGGAGAGAAGAAGGCAAAGAGACAAAAAAAAGATACTTCTAAGTGTTTTCATACAACATTATATTTAAGTTATTAATAAATCACACATTATTATTTAGTTGTAGAGACGGGGCGTGCCCCGTCTCATCCCAGTAAAACAGTAACTTTAAGATACCATCAGACGGTGGAAGACGGGGCACGCCCCGTCTCTACAACTAAGGAGATTATATATAGAAACAATCACTTGCCCAGTTTAGGGGATTGTTTTCAATGTAATCTGCTATACGATTCATTTCAGCATGATCACGAATAATGTGATCATGGAAACGTGGTTGCCATGCAAAAATACGATTATTTTGATGTGCATATGCCGTGACAGCAGATTTAATGCCTCCAATCCCTATCGACAGCAATCCTTTATTCCCCAATGGTACTAACGCCTCATCTCCCGCCACAAAGACCACGGCATGTACATGATTAGGCATCACAACAAATAGAGGGATTTCAAGGTATGGATAATGGTTATTTGCATGCTCTAAATTATCATGAGTGAAGTGACCTAATGGATTCAGCGACATTTGCCCGCCAAGTACACAACCAAAATAACATTGTTTATGTGCTGTACAGATCGTGATAAAATAAATACCTCCATTGTAATCGTGCCAAGTGGCACGGGCAGATTCGATACGGAAACGATTTTGGTATAGGTTTGCCATAGTTATGTGTCTTAGTTAATTGTTCTTTATAGGCACAAATATAGCATATATTCTGGAGCGAAAGAATATAATAAAAAATATCTAGTTGTAGAGACGGGGCGTGCCCCGTCTCTTTCCAACAAAATGGTATTCTAAATTACTATCAGCCTGTGTAAGACGGGGCACGCCCCGTCTCTACAACTGGATGATTGGTTTTGTCGCTTCTGATACACCGTTCTCGTTGAAAGCCTCGATGGTGAAATAATAAGGCTGGTCGGTGGAGAGGCTTTTCAGAAGTAATTCATTCTTTCCGTATAGGAGCCATGAGTTGTATAGTTTATCGGGAGCGATACCCCAACGGATGTTGTAGCCTTGGCTGTTCTTGACAGCGTCCCAGGTAATCATAGCGTCACGGCGATCCGCTTGGCGAACGACCTTGAAGTTCTTCACGGCAGCAGGCTTCTTGCCCTCACCGATACCGAATACACGCAAGTCCGAGATCGCCAGATGAGGCGTCGGGACCTCTATGTTCTTATAACGAACATAACGGACACGAGCCGGATTATCCACTTGTACGTAGTCATTCGGGACATCCTTATAATTATTCCGGCGATCCACCAACGTTACCCAATCCTGCCCGTCCAAAGAGCCTTCCACCGCATAACGGTGGCGTAAACCGGGAATACGTCCATACATATTCGATTGATGATCGTGATAATTCACTTGCACGGCATACACCGTAGCGGGAGCCTCCAGATCGATCTCTACCCATTCGGTATCTCCATTCGTGCGAGCCATCCAGAATGTCTTACATTCCTCATCCGTCAAGTTGGCCGGAAGGAAATTGGCGGAAGTCTTGGGACGGTTCGATTCCGTGAATCCTTGCGCGGCGGGAGCGGAACCCTCCGCATACGAGGAAGCTTTCACCGGCTTTTTATAAGAAAGCAACATCCACCCCGTAAACTCTCCTTTCTTTCCCGGCTCGGCGGGAGCGTAATGCGGATAATCACCGAAGTTATTATCACAATACATAATGCCCTCCTTATCGAAGAAAGTAGGATACATGCAGAGGCGACGCTCCCAATTCACCGTAGCCGAGAGAGACATAGAGGCGAAATGCCAATAGTTGCCACCCGGCCCCACCAAGGTACTTCCGTGTCCGGCACCATTCATGAAACCACCGGGCTTATAGCTTACCGGGTTATGCGATTGGTACTTATACGGACCTAATGGGGAGTCCGCCACATAAACACCATCGGCATATACGTTGAATTCCGTACCGGGGGCGGCATACTGCATATAATATTTACCGTCGTGCTTGGTCAGCCAAGCACCTTCCATATAGCCCCCCAATACCGTATCGGTATGGTTCTCGCCAAAACGTTCCCAGCCGTGCTTCGGCATATCCAAGCCGAAAAGCTCGACCGTCTCACCCTCGATCAAGAAACGGTCATCCTTATTCAGTTTCTTGCCCCGAAGCGGATAAACATTGGAAGAGCCCCAAAATAAATAAGCTTGTCCGTCATCATCGATGAATAAATCCGGGTCTTGTAGGTCGTGGAGTATAGCAGGAGTAGCGTTCCAATTACCGGATTTCGGATCATCGGTATAAAGAACGCTCATGGAGCCGGACGGATCACCCATCACATAAAGCACGGAATCCTTATAATTATGAGCGGCGGGAGCGTTGGAACCCTGAGGATACCAGTTTTTACCGGGAGTGATAAAATCCCAGTTCAACAAATCTTTCGAATGCCAATAGCCATGCGAACGGGTTACGAACATATAATACTCGCCCCGGAATTCTACGACAGCGGGGTCCGCGCCCGAACGGTAAGACAGGTTGTTCGATGAGTTATAAATCATATACGTATAATCCACATTAAGCGGATTACAATACGTATTCGCCCGCATGGATTGAGCGGTGGCGGAACCTCCGGAAGCAGCCAAGAGTAGAGCGGAAAAGATATATTTTGATAATAGTTTCATGTTGATATGTATTAATTTTTACCGCAGAGAGAAAGAAGACTGATTCGCCTCGTCGGCAGAATTCAAGCCTACCCAAACCGTGAAATCACCCGGCTCGGCTTTCTTCTGCATATCGATACCATAGAAAGCCAGCAAAGCTTCGTCAATCGTGAAAGAGACTTGCTTCTTCTCGCCCGCTTTCAAAGCCACCTTCTCGAAACCTTTCAGCTCTTTAACCGGACGGGTCACGCTACCCGCCAAGTCGCGGATATACATCTGGACGACCGTCTCGCCATCCACCTTACCCGTATTCTCTACCTCAGCTGTTACCGTGATCTTGCCCCCTTTCGTGAAAGAGTTCTGATCCAGCTTCATAGAGTTCACGGCGAAAGTCGTATAGCTCAAGCCATAACCGAACGGGTACAACGGTGTGTTAGGCACATCCATATATCTGGATTTATAATCCGTATCCGGAGCTTCCGGAGGAACCGGGCGGCCTGTCGGTTTCTGGTTGTAATACAGAGGCAATTGACCTACCGTACGAGGGAAAGACATCGTCAGGCGAGCGGACGGATTATAATCGCCACTGATCACATCAGCCATACCATGACCCGCCATCGTTCCCAGATACCAAGCCTCCAAGATACCATCGACATGCTGATCCTCCCAAGAAAGATCCAAAGGACGTCCGTTCACCAAGATCAAACCAAGAGGTTTACCCGTCTTTTTCAATTCTTTCAACAAGGCTTGTTGAGCGCCCGGCAATTTCAAGTCCGTACGGCAAGCCGCCTCACCACTCCAGTTGAAATCCTCGCCCATAGCCGCCAATACGATATCCGCACGGCGAGCCGTAGCGATCGCCTCAGCGAATTTAGATGAATCATCAGTCAAGAGATCACATCCCTCGGCATAAATGAACTTCACGTTCGTACCGGCATATTTCTCGGTCAGACCCTCGAACAAGGAGATACTCTCCTCACGCTCACCCCGGCCGGCCCACTCGCCATTCTGGTTGATCTTATCTTTTACCATCGGGCCGATCAAGGCTACCGTAATATTCTTATCCTTCGAGATCGGGAAGAAGTTATTATCATTCTTCAAAAGGACGATCGAGCGAGCGGAAGTCTCACGAGCCTCTTGCAAGAACTCCGGCTTCATGATCGTATTCCTCTCACGCTCATTGTCCAAGTAACGATACGGATCATCGAACAAGCCCAAGAGGAACTTCATTTCCAAGATGCTCGCCACGGCACGGTCGATATTCTCTTCCGAGACTTTACCCTCTTTCACGGATTGTACAAGATGTTGACTATAAATACCCCCTGTCATATCCATATCGATGCCAGCGTTCGCAGCCAGTTCCCCAGCCTCCTTGTCATTTCGCACGATACTATGGGCTACCATCTCATTGATACCGGTATAATCGGTAACCACGAAACCATTGAAGCCCCAGTCCTTACGTAACAGATCGGTCATCAACCATTTATTACCCGTGCTGGGCACTCCGTTGATCTCATTGAAGGAGGCCATGAACGTAGCGACTCCCGCTTCCTTAGCCGCTAAATAAGGCGGCATATAATAATTCATCAATGTATTTTGCGACAACTCGGACGTATTATAATCACGTCCGGCCTCAGCGGCCCCATAAGCGGCAAAGTGCTTACAACAAGCCAAGACCGTATTTACGTCGGCCAACGAACGCCAATCGTTTCCTCCTTGGAAACCCTCAACACGGGCCTTCGCGATCAAGCTTCCCAAATACGGGTCCTCACCGGCTCCTTCCATTACACGTCCCCAACGGGCATCCCGGGAGATATCCACCATCGGGGCGAACGTCCAAGCGATACCGGAAGCGCTCGCCTCATCCGCAGCGATCGCCGCGCTTTTACGCATCCGCTCCAAATCCCAAGAGCAGGATTCCGCCAACGGCATCGGGAAAATCGTACGATAGCCGTGCACGACATCATAACCAAACAATACGGGTATCTTCAAACGGCTCTCGGACAGAGCCATCTCTTGCATTTTGCGTACACCATCTACCGTATATACATTAAACAAGCTTCCTACAAGACCTTGTTTCAGCAAAGTCTCATAATCCCCCGTCATAACCGGGCCGGTCACATCCCAGTTACAGGAGTATTGGGCCATCTGCCCCACCTTTTCCTCCAAGGTCATCAAAGAGAGCACAGAATCTACACGGCGTTCAATATTTTTGTCGCCGCTGAAGCTTTTCCAGCCACTTACAGCGGGTTGCTGGCATCCACCTAAGATAGCGGCAACGGCCGCACCAGCGATAAAAGTCGTTAACCTTTTCATTATTCGTATCTGTATTATTTGTTCCAAGTTACCTGCGCCGATTTCACGTCCCGGGAGTTCGTACCTACATAGATATTGAATAAGCCCGGTTCCCAGATGTATTCCAACGCGCTGTTATAAAATTTCAAGTCTTCCGGCGTAATCGTAAAAGAGACTTTTCGGCTCTCACCCGGTTTCAAGGAGATTTTCTGGAAGTTCTTCAACTCTTTCATCGGACGGGAGATGCTGGCAGCCGGATCGCCGATATATAACTGTACGACTTCCTCGCCCTCTAGCTTGCCCGTATTCGTCACCTGTACGCTGGCGGTCAATACACCGTTCTCTCCTTGCACACTCGTCTTATCCAATTGAAGATCACCGTAAGAGAAAGTCGTATAACTCAAGCCATAGCCAAACGGATACAAAGGATCGTTCGTGATATCCAGATATTTAGAAGTGAAATGATCATCTGGGTCCATCGGACGGCCAGTTTTCTTCGCATTGTAATACAAAGGAATCTGACCTACGCTACGAGGGAATGTAGTCGTCAATTTACCGGAAGGATTCACGTCGCCGAACAATACGTCCACCAATCCGCGAGCCGCGGCGGAACCTCCATGCCAAGCCTCAACGATCGCGGAGAATTGGCTATCCTCCCACTCTAAGGTCAACGGACGGCCATTCGCCAAGACCAATACTACCGGTTTACCGGTCTCCAACAAAGCTCTCAACAGCTCTTTCTGGCTCTCCGGCAAACTAATATCCGCACGGCTGCAAGCCTCTCCGGACCAGTTATTCGGCTCACCCATTACGGCAATGATACGATCCGCATCTTTCACTTTCTCAACCGCTTCCTTCACCAAACGGGTATTCTCCACCGGATCAACCTTCAAGCCACTGGCTTTCGCCAACATCGGCTCGTTCGTCAAATTACATCCCTTGGCGAAGATCACACGGGCCTTATTGCCAACCATTTCTTTCACAGCCTGCACTACGGAAGCCGACTTCGCCGTATCGATACCACACCATGTCCCGAACAACTCAACCTTCTTATCCGCCAACGGGCCTACCACGGCGATCGTCCCTGTCTTTCGCAAAGGTAACAAACCCTTGTCATTCTTCAACAAGACAATGGATTTGCCGGCGATATGGCGAGCCGTATTCATATGCTCATCCGTGAACGTATTCTTTTTCGCACGATCCGCGTCCAAGTAGCGATAAGGGTCCTCGAACAAGCCTAATTTATATTTCGCCTCCAATACACGGCGGCAAGCCTGATCGATATCCGCTTGAGACACACGGCCCTCTTCCAACGACTTCTTCAAGGTCGTGATATAACCATTTGTCATCATATCCATATCCAAGCCGGCATGCAAAGCCAAGGCCGATACGGTCTGCGTATCACCCAAACCATGATTAGTCATCTCGCCGATCGAATTATAATCGGAAACGACAAACCCATTGAATCCCCATTGATCACGAAGCAAGTCGGTCAATAACCAGCGGTTACCCGTAGCCGGAATCGCCTCTACCAAATTAAAGGAAGACATGACCGTGGCACAGCCAGCCTCTACAGCCGCTTTATAAGGCGGGAAATACTCATTAAACATCTTGATACGGCTCATATCCACCGTATTATAATCACGACCGGCCTCGGAAGCGCCATACAAGGCAAAGTGCTTTAAGCAAGACAAGATCGTGTTCTCTTTCGTCAAGTCATCTCCTTGATAGCCTCTCACCATGGCAGCGGCGATCTTTCCACCCCACCAAGGGTCCTCTCCACTACCCTCGGCGATACGTCCCCAACGAGCGTCACGGGCGATATCCACCATCGGGGAATACGTCCATGTCACACCGTTTGAGCTGGCCTCGATAGCGGCGATACGGGCACTTTGCTCGATCAACGTCGTATCCCAGCTACAAGACAAAGCCAATGGGATCGGGAAGATCGTATGATATCCATGAATCACATCCAGTCCGAACAAAAGCGGAATTCCTAAGCGAGATTCCTTAACCGCTATCTCCTGCAATTTACGGAACGTCTCCAGCTCCGAGCCTCCCGTAGCACCCAGCCAGCCCCGACGAATCGTCTCGTCCGCACCTTCCGAGCCACTCAAGATGCCGGGAACACCCCCACCGGACAAGTTCAGCTGTCCGATCTTCTCATCCAAAGTCATTTTACCCATCAACTGATCGATAAACGTATCCATCGCTCTCGTATCTTGAACGGGCTTTTGTCCGTATGCCGCAAGTGCCAAACAAGCGGCGAATGATAATATAATCTTTCTCATGTTATTTAAATATTAAGATTCTCTCGCATTATGGATCGTGAAACCCAATTTCTTCAAACCGTCCTGGATTTCCGGACAGCTCATAAACAAACGCCACAGAAGGCCCGTACGGTAATTCTCGATCATCGGGGTGATCGTACATTGGTCTATCGCCAGATAACGACGCGGATACCAATTCTCGCCTTCACTGAAAGCGTCGTAAAAACCATACTTACCCCAGATGCTATCTCCCAGATTGAAATAGAAATGCTTCAATGCCTTCGAGGATTCCTCCGGTGTATACGGATAACTGCTCAAGGCGGCTGTCGGCGTAATCACCCCATGATCATTGGAGGGCATATGCGCGTTATAGCCTTTCACGGAATAGCTGGCGGTCAATCCCCAGCAAGCGTCGCTATATCCCTTGAAGCCCTTCGGATTCTCCGCGCAATAACGGTAATCGATCAAGACGTGATTCCGGTTCAAGTCCCAGTAGTTAGCGTATCGATCCGACAAGCCTACCGGACATAGGCCGATATAAGAATAATGCGCCCAAAACAACGGACCGCCGTACTCCTCGGCATAATTATGTTTCAAGATCAAAGGTAAATCGTAAGCGACCGCATCGCTCTTGATCCCCCCTTTACGAGCCCATCCGTTATGATAAGCGGAAGCCGGGATCGGATACGTAGGCGAAGACGCCGCCAAAATATAAGTAATCAGACATTCATTGTAACCTTCCAAAGGAAAATTCATCTCCCATGCGTAATTCGGGCTCCAATGCCAATACAATACATCCTGCCCGTTCAAATACCAGGTCCATTCCATCTCACGCCATAGCTGGTCAATCTTCGCAGCCAACGCTTTCTCGCTCGCATTACCGTCCTTGAAATATTGGCGTACGCATAAGAGACCTTGCATTAAGAAAGCACTCTCTACCAAATCGCCTCCGTTATCCTTCTGGCCGAAAGGCTTTACCTTACCCGTAGGTCCATGCATCCAGTGAGGCCAGACCCCATGGAAACGATCGGCCTTCGCCAAGTAATCAGCGATTTGATGAAAACGGGCTACACCTTCCTCACGGGTGATAAAACCACGCTCGATACCTACCAACAGCCCGGCGATGCCAAAACCACTACCTCCGGTGGTCACGATATCAGCGTCGTTCTCAGGATACACGCCATCCGTATGGATACGCTCACAGGCCAGTCCGGAGGTAGGCTCCGCACCTTCCCACATATAATTAAAGTGAGCCTTTTGTATATAGGTCAAGAATTCATCATCCGACTGAAAATCCAACTTACGCTCATTGGGCGTAAACTCTGCGGATGTGTCACTTTTCTTGGCCTCATGACAAGCGGTCAACGAAAAGCCAAGCAACAGGGTAACAACGCCTGTACGGAAATAGGTATTCATAGATATATACATTTAAAATAGTTATCGTCTCAATACTTTACTCATCGGTGAACGGCCGCTCTCTCCCAATGCCTCGATCGAGAAATAATAGTCCGTATCCTTATCCAAGCCCCTGAAATCGTACATCGTATCTCCCAGTACCGTGATACTGTTGTACAATTTATCCGGCGCTATACCATAATAGATATTGTAAGCGTACGCCTCTTTTACCGGCTCCCAAGTGATCATCGCATTCCGCTTATCCGCTTTTGAGCGTTCCACCTTTAAATTCTTAACGGCGGCGGGAACTTCTCCCAAACCATTTCCAAAAATACGAAATCCGGACATAGCGAAGTTGCCCGAAGGCACATGTTCGTTCACTATTTTCAAATAACGGGTTTTCAAAGGCTCACGCAGCTCGATATAGTCGTGCGGAACGTCCTTGTCGTTATCGCTCTTATCGACTACCAATTCCCAATTTTGTCCATCTATAGAATGATAAATACGATATTGATGATACAAGTCCATCGCCTTATTATGCTGTACGGCTCTATGCTCGTAATAGTTCAACTGGATCGCACGTACCTCTTTCAATCCCTCTAAAGAGATCTGGAGCCATTCACCCGGCTCTCCCGAGCGGGCGGACCAAAAAGTACGCATGCTCTCATCCGTTACATTCTCCGGGACTAACGTACTATCCATGGAAGAGGCCATCACCGGTTTTCCATACGATAGCAACATCCAGCCGGGAAACGTATTCGCGATATCATCTACCTTCCCTTTCGGCGTAAGCAAAGGATAGTCGCCGAAAGCGGTGTTCGAATACATCACGCCATCCTTATCAAATGCCGTAGGGTACAAACCGATACGACGCTCAAACTTATATTTCAAAGAAAGCATGCAAGTAGCCACATGCCAGTAATTGCCATACGCATCCTCGAAAGTACCACCATGACCGGCACCTTGTACGAAACCTCCCGGCTTATAGCTCATCGGGTTATGTTTCTGATAGGTGAACGGGCCCATCGGTTTGTCGGATACATAGACACCATCCGCATAGACCTTGAACTCCGTTCCCGGCGCACCGTATTGGAAATAATATTTACCGTTATGCTTGGTCACGAAAGCTCCTTCCGTAAAAGGCGCCAAAGTCGTGCTATCGTCATTGTTCATCCCGAAACGTTCCCATCCGTGTTCTTCCGGGCGCAGCATCATGATCTCTTGGATCTTGCTGATCGGGTGGAAATCACGGCGATCCAGTTCCACTCCCTTTAAAGCGAACTCATTACTTGAACCATAATACATATACAAACGTCCGTCATCATCCAGCAAAAATGCCGGATCCCAGCTAGGAAGAGCCGTTTTCTCCACATACCGCTTGAACTTTCCACTTTTCGGATCCGTGCTGTACCAAATGGGCAATCCCTTATAGGTAGAGCCGGTATAGAATAAGGTATCTCCACTTACGAAAGCCGCCGGGGCGCACAAGTCGTCATCTTCCGGATAACGTTGGAAACCGGCGAATACAAACTCCCAATTGCTCAAGTCCTTGGAATAATAGAATCCGGCTTGGTTCGTGGCGAAAAGGAAATATTCCCCTTTATACATGACCATCATCGGATCGGCCGTAGAGCGGAAAGATCCATTCTTCACCAAATCCGGCAGATTCGCCCGGAAGCAGTAGCTCAAATTCATCGGGTTGCAATAGGTAGAGGGATGATCGGCCGTAGCGTCGAACCAGCGGGTGGCTTGCTGAGGAGCTTTTACCCGTACATCACGAGGATCGGCCTCCATCCGGATATCTATTTTCGTATCGTTATCGCCAAAGGTGCGATAAGCGTACTTCATCCCCGGATAATACACGAATAACTCATGATCGTAGCGGCTTGCTTGTATCTTATAATAGCCTGTCGCATCGGTGGTATAATGAACCGGGCTAGCCGTGAACATCACCGTAGCGCCTTCCAAAGGCTTGCCGTCCGGTCCGGTAATTGTACCTTCCAGAAAATGTTTTTGGGATACGGTAATATAGTAATCGCTTACCTGCCCTTTGATCACGATCACGGAATCTCCCCGCTCGTTTACTTGAGCGGCTGTTGGAGGAATCACAAAGATGGAAAAAAGAAGTGATATGAGAATATACTTATTGTCTATTTTTAAAGGGGCGATATAAGTCCCTACATGTTTTGCCCAAAACACGTACATGTTTTCGCTGAAACACGTACATGCTTTTCGGAAAACACGTACGTGTTTTTCCAAAGAGTTGACAAGCTTATTTATATATTTATGAATCAACATATTACATTATGATTAGTTATTGTATCTAGTTGTAGAGACGGGGCGTGCCCCGTCTCATCCTCTCAAAATTGTATTTTAATACCCATCAGTCTGTGGTGAGACGGGGCACGCCCCGTCTCTACAACTGGATGTTATCATTTTAGGGATTCTATGCTTTGGATACCTTTCTGGACATCCGGATGGCTCATGAAAAGGTTCCACAACAGATTCGTACGGTAATTCTCGATCATAACCGTTACAGGCGCTTGATTCAACCCCATAAATAAGGGAGATACCCAATTTACAGTCAAGTTGAAAGCATCCCGGAAACCGTACTCACCCCATAAGAAGCTGCCGTAGTTACGATAATAATTCCGCAAGGCTTTCATGGAAGCGTCCGGCGTATAAGGGAAAGAAGCCAGAGCGCCCGTAGGTGCCATCGTTCCGTTATCCCGGTGCGGCATCGGCTCCTGAGCTTGATAGTTCCAAGCGAAATCGCTGGCGGTCAATCCCCAACAATCTTCTCCATAACCTACATACCCCCCTTGGTTCTCGATACAATACCGTTGATTGATCTTTGCCATTTTCTGGTTGTTCTCGAAATAATTCGTGTACTTATCCGTGAACTTATGTGGATCCAACCCAAGATAGGAGTAATGGATAAAGAAAAGAGGCCCTCCATTAGAGACGCCCACTTTTAGGTTCTCCCCATAATAGGTATTACCATTCGTATACATCTTACCATCTTCTACACCCCCCCAACCGGCACGGTATTCCTGCGCATACTCCTCTTGGCTGGCCCAGCCGCTATAATACATCTCCGGAGAGATTCCGTATTTCGGCCCCATGATAGCCAGCATATAGGTAATCATGGTCTCATTCCAGCCGATCAATTTATGATTGATCACCCACGCCTGATCTGGAGACCAGTGCCAATATAGATATGGGCTGTCCTTAAATTGCTTATACCAGCTCCATTCCACGTTTTTCCATAGATTATCGATGCTCTTACGGATTTGTTTCTCCTTGTCATTCTCTTGGTTGAAATATTGACGAGCCGTTAACAGCCCTTGGAATAAGAAAGAGGTCTCCACCAAATCACCTCCATTATCTTTCGGGCCGAAGAAAGCGACCGTCTTCCCGGTTGTCCCATCGATAAAGTGAGAGACCGCCCCATGGAATTTATCCGCTTTCTCCAAGAAAGAAGTGATTTTCAAGAAACGCTGTACGCCCTCTTCCCGGGTGATAAATCCCCGTTCGATACCCGCCACAATCGCCATGATACCGAAGCCGGAAGCCCCGGTAGCGATCATATCATTCCGTCCGGGAATATTCTCACGGGCAAGACCGCTGTTCGGCTCCGCTCCCTCCCAATAATAACGGAAGTTCGCTTCCTGTACCATATCCAGCAATTGCTCGTCCGTCATTGGATAGGTAGTGGCCGAGACTGTCTGGGAATCATTGGATTCATTCAGCGCATAATCCACGGCTGTCACCTTATAATAAGCCTTTTTACCAACCTCTCCCAAGAAATCGGTATAACGATTCATCCAAGGGCGGCGGATAGCGACCGGTTGGTAAGTAACCCCGTCGAAAGAACGGTAAATGCGATAGTATTTTATATCCTCCTTCGATTGAGGAATCCATTTGATATCGATATGACGCTCATACGCCTTGGCTTCCTGCAAGACCGGAGCGTTTAAGGCACTTACCGACGGGAGGGAAGCCGGCAAAAGCTCTATATCGTCCAGATAAATCGTATATTCGTTTCCATCGGCCGTACCGGGACGAAGGGCTACGGCCGCTAATTTCTTGATGTTCGTATCGTTCACGGCGTTTAATCCGAAATCCTTCAAAGGAATAGATACGGAATGCCATACGCCGGGACGTGTATCTTTCAGATAATTTCTCAGGTTTAAGTATTGGGTATACGTGCTGTCCGCATAACGAATAGCGATATTTGGAAGAGCGGCAGCACTCATAGTCTCTCTCAGTTGTACTTGTAAAGAGAGCGTAGAGGGCTCACGAAAGAAGTCATTGCCACGGACCGGGCAATATTGTATCTCGCTATACCAATCTCCACCGGGAGCGGATACATAGGTAAGCTCCAAAGAATTGCCGGGTGTAAAAGCGACAGAGCCGGCAACCGGAAGATGATGTCTCGCATTTTTAATCCAAGAAGGTGAGGTATATTTCGCTTGAGAATAAAAGTAATCCCCTTTCATCAAGCTATTCTCGAAGAAAACATAGTCGTAAGGTTTCTCCACCGCTTGCAAGCTGGCGGATAATAAGAGAGTAGTTAGTAATGCGATGTGTTTCATGATGCTGATATTTATATAAATAAACGATATGATTTGAGATAAAATAGGCGGTGCCAAACGGGTTGACACCGCCTTGCCAAACTACAAAGGTCTAGTAAATAATGAGAATCTTATTATTCTGCTGTCGTTCCAGCCTCAAGTTCCAAGTTCGGATTCAAGTCGATCTGATCTTGAGGTATCGGATAATATTCGCTCTTTCCTTTCACGAAGCCCGGAAGCTCTTGAGCGGCTCTGTCTGTACGAACCAAATCATAGAAACGCTCACCCCACTCAACAGCCAACTCTACTTGACGCTCTTCCAAGATCTGATCAAGTGTAGCACCAGAGATAGGAGCCATACCGGCACGCTTGCGAACCAAGTTCAACGGAGCGTCACCATTCTGCCCCTTACGAACCTTCGCCTCTGCGTTCATCAACAAGACATCCGCATAACGGAATACACGGATATTATTGTTGTCACCATAATCGGTACGCCCCGGAGTCATCTGGTTCTTCGGAGTGTAAGCCTTACCATTGTAAGCGGTCGGCTCACCCGGCTGAGCAGCGGGAACATAATCACCATCACGCGTCGTTGCATCTGTCATCAAGAAAGTAGTCTCTGTACGCACAGTCTCTCCACGTTTAGCGAACAAGTTGCGGATCTTCTCAGTAGGTTCAATAAATGCCCATCCGGAGATAGGAGCCTCACCGCGAGGTCCTTGGAAAGCGAACCAACAATCAGTTCGAACGATATCACCACTACCATTACCAAAGTCAGTGAATTGATGCTCCAACAAGGACTCATTACACAACTTACCGGGGATCTTGAACAATTGATAGAAGTCTGGATAAAGTTCGAACTTACCACTATTGATGATATCCTCAGTCAATGCCAATACATCATCCCACTCGTTATCATACATTTTCTGCTTTGCCTTCAACATCTCAGCGGTATATTTAGTAACCGCTCCCGGATGCTCAGACTCATTCGGTCGGATAGCTGGCAAATTGGCAATACAAAAATCCAACTCGTCATAAATATATTTCTTGACATCCTCCTTCTTGCTCTTATAAACATTCAACTCCTGATTATTCAGCAAAAGAGGAACATCTCCAAATGCATTGACCAAATGGAAATAGGCCAAAGCTCGGAAGAAACGAACTTCCGCCGCATATTGCGTATTCAATCGCTTATCGCTATCATTCGTCAAATGCTGCGCATAATTTTCCAAAGACTCCAACGCAGAATTAACAAGCGTAACAACTTTATAACGATCCGACCAAAGAGCATTCAACGCCCAGAAAGTAGCTAAACGATCATATTGAAATTCACTGGCATACTGGTATTCAATCTGGTCAGTAGGAGAACCTCCTTTATTCACGTCATCTCCGCGAACAATCATACAACCATAAGTAGACCAGCCAGCCAGATAATTACGAGACTGACCATACACACCAGAAACAGGCATATACATATTTGCTTTATTCGTATAATCGATACCCCCCACCTCTACAGTATTCTCCGGAAGCTTGTCCAAGTAATCACTACAACCGGAAGTCACCAAAGAAAAGGCTAAAGGGATAGCCCATAAAATCTGTTTTTTTAATATATTTTTCATATACTTCTGATTAGCATTTAAAGATTAATAAATAATACGAAGACCTAACGTATAAGAAGATGCTAAAGGATATACACGCTCATCAAATCCATAAGAAGAAGATGCTGTCTCGCCTTTCTCGTTCTTGCTACCCATTTCCGGGCTGAAACTGTTTGCCTTGAAAATAGTCAAAGGACGATCAGCGGTCAAGCTCAAACGGATACTCGGCATCTTAAACTTACCAATCTCTTTCTTCGGGAATGTATAAGCTACTTGTACGTTCTGAATACGGAAATAAGAACCGTCTTCTACATAGAAGGAATTGAAGTTAGCGATATTCCAAGGCTTCACTGAACCTTTCGCAGACATATATTCGTTAGTAGAACCCTCGCCTGTCCAACGATTCTCGAACTGATCTAAATCATAGTTCAATTCAGAGTGCCAACGACGGTCACCACGCTTACGGTTTACGATCTGATTACCAGTTACACCTTGCATAACCATAGAGAAATCGAAATTCTTATAAGAGAATCCTAAGTTAATACCGTAATTGAAGTTCGGGATATAAGAGCCTAACGTTACACGGTCTTTATTATCAATCTTACCATCCTTATTCTGGTCAACATACTTTAAGTCTCCAGGCTCCAAACCGTTTGCTACAGCAATCGGATCTGCGGCAATCTCTGCGGCATTCTGATAAACACCCGCAACATCATATCCATAGTAAGCATTCAACTCGCCACCTACTTGAGAAATCGTACGGAACTCAGCAGAACCACCGTATAAATAAGATAAACCATTCAAGTCTTTTACCTCATTGTGTAAAGTTGTCAAGTTAGCTCCAATATAATAAGAGAAATCTTTACCGATCTTATCAGACCAATTCAAAGACAACTCAACACCCGTATTCAAAATCTCACCTCTGTTACCTAGCAAGTTACCAGCCCCCATGGGCAGCGGAGCATCGATTACGGCATTTTGAGTCAAACGATAATACCAGTCTGCCTCTACCGTCAAACGACTATTTAACGTACGGAAATCTAAACCGACATTCGTCTCATTCACGACTTCCCAACCCAACCAGCTGAAATAAACCAAGTTCGTATAACCAGGAATAGCACTTCCTCCAAAAATACCGGAAGTACCCATATCTTGCGTAATGGAAGCGAAACCATCACTAGCCGCAACCTTATCGTTACCTAACTTACCCCAGCTCGCACGTAATTTCAGATAATCGACCCATTTCTGATCTTTCATGAATCCTTCTTCCGAGATATTCCAAGCAGCACCTACAGAGGGGAAATACCCCCATTTCTCTTGGTATTTAGAAGAACCATCCGCACGCATCGTAGCAGACAACAGATATTTACCCTTATAATCATAAGATACACGACCGAACCAAGAAACACCACGATAGGTCGTACCGTCATCACCTGTCTTACGTCCATCCGCATTACCTTGATTCAAATAGTAATATTCCTCATGTCCACCCGGCACACCGGTAGCTTCTCCCCATAAATTACGCCAGTTCTCCTCACGTACAGATTGACCCAACATAGCAGTCAAACCATGATCACCGAACGTATCCGTATATGTCAATGTATTATCTACGATCCAACTATGATAAATATCATTCGTCTTACTCAATTTAGGAGTAGAGTTCAACTGAGTTCCACCCACCAAATACTCCGGCGTATAAGCTCTTGTCTGGACCACATTGATATCTTGGCTGTAAGCTGTCTTAAAGAATAACTTGTTCTCCGGCAAAAAGTCGAATTGCGCATAGAAAGAGGGCATTACACGCAACATTGAATTCTTGGAATCATAATACTCCGCTTGAGCGACCGGATTGTAGTAATACTCACTCAAACCGATCTGAGCGGGAGAACCATATTTCGTAGGATATGGATTCAAAGAGCTGTTCGCATCGTATACAGGAATAATACCCGGTGTACGGAAAGCAGCCAACCAAACCTCACCGTTCGGCAAGTTCTGCGTAGAGTTGCTCAAAACAACGTTAGCCCCTACCTTCAACCAGTCAAAAGCCTTATAGTCCGCTTTCGTACGTAAATTGAAACGAGAATAATCATTTTTAGAATTCAAGATACCATCTTGATACAAATAAGAAGTACCTACAGAATAAGTAGCTTTCTCAGTACCTCCAGAAATGTCTAAAGAATGGTTGTGAGTTAAAGCGGTATGTAAGATCTCATCATACCAATTGGTATTCGGAAGTGTTCCCCAAACATTTTTAGCGTTGTTTACAACAGCCTGTAAGGTCTCATTACCCATCTCACTGATCATGGTAGCGTATTGCTCACTATTAGCCATCTTCAAGACGTTTGTAGCTTTCTGGAAACCTACATAACCGTCATAAGTAACAGTAGCCGGGCGATTCAAAGCACCTTTCTTTGTCGTAACCAATACAACACCGTTAGCGGCACGTACACCATAGATAGATGCAGCAGAAGCATCCTTCAAAATAGACAAGTCTTGGATATCGCTGTTGTTCAAGAAATCGATGTTATCGAAGAACATTCCATCTACAACATACAAAGGTTGGCTATCCGTATTCATAGAACCAATACCGCGAATACGTACGGAAGGACCGGAACCCGGCTGACCACTATTCGTAATCTGTACACCAGGTACTTTTCCTTGCAAAGCACTCATCGGAGAGGAAGTAGCATGCTTCGTGATCTCGTCCGCTTTGATCACAGCGATAGGTGCTGTCAAATCTTTCGCTTTACTCGTACCATAACCAATAACCACAACCTCTTCCAGGTTCTGTGTGTCCTCAGCTAACAATACATTCACAACATTTTTTCCGTTTACCGGAACCTCTTGAGTAGACATACCTACATAACTAAATACCAAAGTGGCGTTCTTAGGTACATCATTCAAGGTATAGTCTCCATCCATAGAGGTTATGGTACCATTCGTCGTACCCTTAACCAAAACACTCACCCCGATAGCCGGGTATCCTGTGGCCTTTTCAGTTACCACACCAGTAACTGTCAGATTCTGCGCAAACATGGTAGTCGCCGCAAGTAACAGGCATAAACAAAGCATTAATTTAGCTTTCATTCATTCTAGTTTTAAAGTTGAACATTTGTTTTTACACTCATTATTAAATTTGAGGCAAATGAACGCTCAAACCTAAAAAAGGGCAAATTTTTGTATACTTCAACGCTACTGCAAGCTATACGCAAACAGAATATCACTACTTTTTTACTACTGCAATACATACTAATAAATTGATTATCAATTATTATATATTTGTTAATTCAAAAGATATATATTATATGTTATTAAGCACGTTTCACTAAAAGCCTGTTTAAAGATTAAAGTAAAGCGCAAATAGGATTTTTATTTGGTGGACCATATATCTTCCCTGACCAAATAAGATATACTTCTCCGACCAAGTCAATATATATTACTTGGCCATGGAAGTATATATTACTTTTTTGAGGCAATATTATCGCACCAGTTTTGCATTATCTCCAGATAAGGGCAAAATGACAGGAGGAATTTATAGTTATGATATTTCACTCAATAACTATGAAATTTCTTAATGGAACTGGATCATGAAATCCACCAAGCTTTGCCCCTCTGGTAGATTTAGTTTTTTACGTAGTCGATAGCGTGCCGCTTCGATACCGCGCACGGAAAGATTTTGCATACGAGCTATATCCTTAGTCGGCATATTCAAGCGCAATAAAGCGCATAATCGTAAATCACCCGGAGTTAAGTCGGGATATCGCTCTTTTAAATTCGTAAAGAACTTCTCGTGGATACGATCAAAATTAGTCTGGAAAATAGCCCACTCATCCTCTCCCGATATATTTTCATCGATCATACGGATTAGTTTCTCAAAGAATCGTTTTGTATAACTTCCAGTCAATTGTTGAGCTTGTATCTCCTTCTTCAAACCTTCCAAAAAATCATTGTGAGAGATAACGGATAAAGTAGCACTCGCCAACTCCTTACTCTTATAAGTAAGATCATTCTCCAATTTCTCGTTTTCCAACTTGATGATCAATTGCTCTTGTGTTTTTAATTGCTCCTCTTGCAATCTCATTTCTTCCTCATTCGCCTTTTTCTCACGCATAACAATCCAAATCGTATATATCCTTACAGAGACAACGACTATGCATAGAAATAAAGCGAAATAGAAAATCAAAGCCCACCAAGAACTGTAAAACGGACGTTCCACTTTGAATGGATAAGATAACGAGGAGAGTTCTTTTCCTTGATCGTCTCTCACTACCGCATGTAACACGTAATCTCCATACGGCAAATTAGAATAAGTTCGCCGAAAATCACTAGCACCTTCAGTCCATTCACTCTCAAACCCATCCAATTTATAATATATATGAAAATGACGGCCACTATAATCGGGATATGAGAACTCAAAAACAATCGTATTATAACTATAACTCAATGAGGATGCGCCGAAGCTCGGCGCATCCTCTCCCTTGCAAGGGAGAGGATTAAATTTGTTCTCATGCCTATTGTAAGCTCTTACCTGCGACAAACCCAATGAGACTTGCATCGTATCTACATGGCTTCGATGTCTATCATAACGAGCAATTCCCCCATTTAAACAGAAATAAGATGTTCCATCTGAAGCCACATAAATATTTCCCCGATCTTCTATCGTAGGATTATCAAATAAGGTAAAAGGAATACGCAATTTCAAGTGAAAACGCCCGGACTCATATCCTAACAATACATATTCCGAATTCCGGATAAACCAATATAAATCATTATTCAAGGAAACAACCCGATAGGTATCGCTTAACTCCGGAAAGTCTTCATTCAACAAATCATAAGGAACAATCTTTCCAGTCAAATCCTCATAGGTATAAAACTTACGTCCATCCGAAAAAACAATACGTCCGCGTAATTTCATCACATTAATCGTACCACTTTCATTCTCAGGCTCAAGTTTCCCTATATATTCCATCTCTTTTACACTCTTCAAATCCTCGTTCAAACGAAGCCGATAAATTCCTTTATACATATGGCTAGCCCATATATTACCTGTAGGGTCTACCTCAAATGATTTGATCAAATTTGAGAATCCTTCCACATTATGGCTGAATTGCCAACGATTAGTGGCCATATCCCGAGTAAAAACACTCAAAGGCCGGTAAGACATCTGTAACAATATCTCCTTCCCGTGGATAATGCATTTACGTAATACGGTTCCACCTCCATTAGGCCCCGGTATCTGAGTCGCTCTCAATCCATCTACCTGTAAAGTTCCCTTATTATGTCCGGCTATTAATTGGTTCCCGACATCCGAGATATACCAAGTCTGTTCTTGCGTATTGGGTACAAGCATTGGATAGCTATCATTTTCTAATAAAGCATAAAGACCTTGATTTGTTGCTAAATAAATTACGCCCTTCTCTATCACCATATCATGTACCATGCCGATCTGGGCCTCAAGCGGTTCATAGAAATAAATCGGGGAGTTCATCTGTACTTGGGCAATACCGTTGTCTAAGGCTACCCACAAATTATCTGTATTATCGGCAAACAACTTCAATACAGTATTATTAATCAGGCCATTCTCGCGATTGATATGCCACAACTTCTCCCCATTCTTATTAATAGCAACGATTCCATTTGAAATTGTTCCAATAACATAAGTGGAATCTTTCATCATAACCCCTCGATTCGCTATCCCTCCTTTCAAGATCTCATTGGCAGGAATATCCCATGCGGACAATTTCTTATGTATCTCATCATAAATATATAACCCTTTACGTGCCGAGACTAACAGTAATCTATCGTCGAAAGGCAAAACAGATACAAAGGAATCATTCAGCGCATCTTTAGGTAATAACTCTGTGAATTGGCCATCGTCCATCCGGCAAAAGCCTCCATCCATAAACTGGATATATAAGTGATTATCCAACGTAAAAATATACAACGGTGGCAAATTAGGCTCTCCCTTCCTTACTTTTTCCCCATCATATACAAAGAAATTGCGGAATGATTGAAAATAAATCTCACCCTTATACTCATTAATTGTCCAGAACTCATCATTATTCAGATAGACGTTCATCTCAGACGAACTGAGTGAATGATAAATCAGATCATTCTCATCATCCATCTCAAAATACCCGAACTCCTCGAAAGAGCCGACATAAATACGTCCGTCCTTCGATATATACAAAGCACGGACACCTAGATTATTCGGTAATTTCACAAGATCCCAGTGAATACCGTCAAAAACCAAAAGCCCCCGGTTATTCCCAATATACATCTTTCCTCCCGGGCCTTGGGAGACGGCCCAATTCTGGTTTCCCGCTTTGTAATCGCTTACGGAATAATTGATGATTTTAGGAATATAGGGTACCTTCGCATTCCCCGTTATACAAAACAACAAGGCAATAACGCAACAAATCAACATACGAACCAACGTCCTCTTAAGTATCTCCTTCACTATATATAGTACAGAATGTTATGTACCACAAAAGTAAATAAAAAAACATCACGTTACACCCTACTTCTTATAAACTCTCACATAATCAATCTCGAACACATGTGGAAAAAGAGAATCATCAATACCCTTTTGGCCTCCCCAATTCCCGCCGATCGCCAGATTCAGCAAGATATGAAAGCGTTTATCGTAAGGCCAAACTTCATAGCCTGTCCCCTCGTTCTTAAATGTAAAGTATAATTGATCATCTACATAAAGCCGGTACTCATCTTCCTCCCATTCCAAGGCGTACACGTGAAACGCTTTATAACAATCCGGACACGCAATTTTAGCATTTTTTTGGGTTCCGATCGCATGATTATATTTTTCCGTATGCGAAGAGCCTACGATCGTATCGGGATCATAACCTACATTTTCCATAATATCTATTTCCCCGCTTTTTGGCCAACCCCCATATTCCCAATCCGTTGGAAGCATCCAGATGGCCGGCCATGTTCCTCTTCCAGTCGGGAGTTTCGCTCGGATCTCAAAACGTCCGTACAACCAATCCCCTTTTCCTTTCGTGATCAAGCGAGCCGACGTATACGAACGACCTTCCATCGGTTCTTTCAAGGCCGTAATCCTCAACATCCCATCCGATACCCAAGCGTTCTCCTTTCTACCGGATGTATAATATTGAGCCTCGTTATTTCCCCATTGATATACATTACCTTCCGTATCATAAGACCATTTCGTAGAGTCGGGGAGTCCCGTATAGTCAAACTCCTCACTCCATATCAATTTCCATCCGTCCTTATCCATAGGTACAGACAAATCGATATCACTAGCATTCGCCAGACTGCTCAAGAAAACACTATATAGGATAAAAGCAAACAAAAGAAATGACCGTAACATAACAATATAGATTAAGATATAAAACAGAATTTTCGCAAATGTATAAAAATAGCATCAATAAAAGGCCGTAAAAATAAAATCTTTTACAGCTAGACTGAAAAGAGGTTACAAATAAAAAAAGAGATGCCAAAATTGACATCTCTCTCTGGATTGTTGAGTTGTCTCACGAGGATTCGAACCTCGACAGACAGAACCAAAAACTGTAGTGCTACCATTACACCATGAGACAATCCGATTGCTTTACTAAAGCGATGCAAAGGTAAGAATAAAATCTTACCTTGCAAATTTTTTGATTATTTTTTTACTTTGCGATCAACAAATAATAATTTTTCTTACCTCTTTGAACCAATAAATACTTATCGTCAAGCAGTGAAGAACAGTCGATTACAGTATCAACCTCCGCTAATTTCTCTTTATTAAAACTTACGCCACCACTTTGCACCAATTTACGCATCTCACCTTTGGAAGGGAAGATAGCAGCTTTCTCGGTACACAAATCGACAGCCTTGATTCCTGCGGCCAGTTCATCACGGGAGATATCGAAATGAGGAACACCCTCGAATACGGCAAGTAATGTGTCCTCATCCAATTTCAACAAAGCCTCGTGCGTGGAGTTACCGAACAAGATATTGGAAGCCTCCACAGCGGCCTCATAATCTTCCAAAGAGTGAACCATAACAGTCACTTCTTTCGCCAAACGTTTCTGCAACGGACGCAAATGAGGAGCGGCCTCTTGCTCCGCTTCCAAAGCGGCGATCTCTTCTTGGCTCAAGTCCGTGAAGATCTTGATATATTTGGCGGCGTCAGCATCGCTTACGTTCAACCAGAATTGATAGAATTTATACGGGGAAGTATAGCGACGATCCAACCAGATATTACCGGATTCCGTCTTTCCGAACTTACCACCGTCGGCCTTCGTGATCAACGGGCAAGTCAAGGCATAAGCCTCTCCTCCCAACGTACGACGGATCAATTCCGTACCAGTCGTGATATTACCCCACTGATCGGTACCACCCATCTGTAGGCGGCAACCCTCATGCTCATACAAATACAAATAATCGTAGCCTTGTAGCAATTGATAAGAAAACTCGGTGAAAGACATACCTACACTGGATTCGCGGCTCAAACGCTTCTTCACAGAATCCTTAGCCATCATGTAATTCACGGTAATATGCTTACCGATATCACGGATAAAATTCAAGAAAGAATAATCCTTCATCCAGTCATAGTTGTTCACCAACTTAGCGGCATTAGGAGCGTCGGAGTCAAAATCAAGGAACTTAGCCAATTGTTTCTTGATGCAATCCTGATTGTGACGAAGAGTAGCCTCGTCCAGCAAATTACGCTCGGCAGACTTCATAGACGGGTCACCGATCATACCGGTAGCGCCACCCACTAAAGCGATAGGACGATGACCGGCACGTTGGAAATGCTTCAGCATCATCACACTTACTAAGTGTCCGATATGCAAAGAGTCTGCCGTTGGGTCGATCCCCACATAGGCCGATGTCAACTCTTTCTGCAATTGCTCTTCCGTCCCGGGCATCATATCAGCGATCATGCCCCTCCATCTTAATTCTTCTACAAAATTCATCGTATTAATTTATATCGTATTACATTAATATATTTGTCACTTTATCTCATACGAGGCAAAGGTACGACTTTTTAATTGAGAATCGAAAATTGATAATTGATAATTATCCATTTAGGTGGAAGATAGAAACGTTTTTAGCGATTTGAATCCGCAGCTTTTCTTCCGGAATATCCAACGCTTCCGCTATATTTTGGTAGCCCCCGCGGATATCAATCGATTTATCATCGGTCTCCAAGAAAAGGAAATCAGGCCATGCGGCACGCAAAGCCGATGGATTAAAACGATCTCCAAAAGAGAGATAAAACCCCAAGCGAACCAATTGGGAGGCAAGTTCACCATTACCTCGAAAGCCATGGATAATCCAAGGCATCTCCGGTTTCAAGGCCTTTTTACAGGCAATGAGATCCGCCCACGCTTTTACGCAATGGATGATTAATGGCTTATGTGTTTCCTCCGCTAAATTGGCTTGTGCCAGAAACACCTCTTTTTGCAAATCCATTGGAGATTCGGCCAGTGCATCAAGTCCAGCCTCTCCGATCGCCACGACTCCCGAACCAGACACCAATACCCTAAGTAGGTCCATCTGCTCCTTTACATTATATATATACCACGGATGAATACCATATGAGCGAATAACCGTATCAGGAAGTGAACCCGGCTGCATATCACCCATTGGACTCACGATCCTATTTATAATCGCGATATCCTCCTTATGGAAAGGCATCTGATGCGTATGTATATCATAATAACCCATGGCGTTACGGAACCGGATCATAACCGCTCCCACCCCAAGGATGGCAACGAAGTATTCGTTTAACCGCAAGATACAATCCTTTCACAGGGCCATATTTCTTCAAGGCTTGCACCGCATATTCGGAACAAGTGGGCGTATACCTGCACGAAGCCGGTGTCATAGGAGAGATACAATATTTGTAGAAATAAACCGGCAATAAGAGTAATGTGGTAAAAAAGCGTCTCATTATTCTTTATCCCGAAGGATATGGATCGCTTTCTTCATTGCCTTTTCCATCGCAGCGTACGGATGGATCTCTTTATCAAGGTACAGGAAAGCGATTAACATGCCCTTATTCTTCGCTTCCAACGGTTCCAGTAAATCATATTTACGAACCCGGTAAGCCTCACGTACCTGTCGTTTGATCAAGTTACGTTTTACGGCTCTCTTAAATCTTTTCTTCGGTACACTCACTAAGAAGGAAGCACGGGCAGGCATCTCTTCCTCCATCGGTAAATAAACGACCCGCAATGGAAACGCCACGAACGATTGTCCTTTTTCGAATAATAGGTCAATGTAACGTTTCCACGACAGGCGTTCTTCTTTTGAAAGGGTATACCTTTTTGTCGTCATTATTTTTTACCGTCTTGCTGTTTTTTCAGATATAAATCCAAAGCAGCAGTCATAGAAGGGGCTTCCACCGTGGGAGCCTCAACGTCCAAACGCAGACCCGCATCTTTAACAGCCTTTGCCGTAGTAGGGCCAAAGCAGCCGATCTTTATATCGTCTTGCTTGAAATCCGGGAAGTTCTTCAATAAGGAAGAGATACCCGACGGACTAAAGAAAACCAACATATCATAATCGAATTTCTCGTCCTTCGCGAAATCATTGCTCACCGTACGGAACATCACCGCTTTCGTATAGTTGATTTTCTTCGCGTCTAACAAAGCGAATAGATCATCTTTATGTACATCGGAAACAGGTACTAGGTATTTCTCCTTCGCATGTTTGGCGATAACAGTCACCAAATCATCTGCCTTACCGGTCTGACCATAAAAAATCTTACGTTTTCTATAAACGATATACTTCTGGAGATAAACAGCGATCGCCTCTGTCATACAGAAATACTTCATCGTTTCCGGGATAGCCACACGCAATTCCTCGCATAAATGAAAGAAATGATCGATAGCCGTACGAGCCGTAAAAATAACGGCGGTATGATCCAAAACCGAGATTCGTTGCTGCCTGAACTCCTTGGAAGATAAAGGTTCAACCTTGATGAACGGGCGGAAATCTATTTCCACACCGTATTTTTCTGCAATATCGAAATATGGTGATTTCTCCGATGCAGGCTTCGGTTGTGATACCAATAATTTTTTAATATTCAATGCCATAGAGTACTTGACTCGATAAAGTTATACAAATAAATAATGCCTTCATACAGAAAAACTAAAGGCAATATTTCTTGGCCGCAAAGGTACAAACTAATATATAAAAAACTGCTATTTTTCCTGTGAAATATCCGTATGGTCTTATAAATTATCACAAAACGACACAGAATATAGAAAAATACAAACAACAAAACAGGAATCTGTATACTGCTCCCCACGAATACCAACCAAAGTGCCGGAATGTATAAACAAATCCCCCACGCTCCTATAATAGCGTTATAATTAGTCTTCCAAAACTTGTATTTCGGAGCGTCCGTAAAAACAACCCCCAATAAATAATAGAAACAGCGCTTACACCAATAAAACAGTATCAATACCATCATTATCAACCCAATAGATATCAACACCGTATTTTCTAGCAAATGGTTGAAATACCCATATGCCCTAGCGATAGCAAAAAGGCAAACGCTACAAAGAAACAAGGCTTGAAACGTCATGAAATTCCGGAAGAGCCATTCGCTCCCCCTCGTTACCTCAAATAAATTTTGACGTTCTTTCACATATACCACATCACGCATCATCTTCAGGAATAAACGATAATTGGTACGGAACACCAACGCAAAACACATAAATAAGACGAACAAAAGGCTAAAGACCACATCGTCCACCAATTGTCCGTCCCACAAACGAATCCCTACATATCCTTCAAATGTACCCATGTGCCGCTATTATCGGCACAAAGGTACATAATTATTTCAATAAAGCGCTTCCTTAATAATCTCTCCTACCGTAGGATGCGGGAACACAAACGACTTTAACTCATCCGATTTCATCCCCTTCTCAATAGCGATTCCGGCGATCACGATCAACTCCGAGGCCGGATTACCCAACATATGGGCACCGATCAACGTCTCATCCTCCGACAAGATCAACTTACAAACACCATTCCCCATCTCATTCTCCGCGACAAAACGCCCAGAGAATGCCATCGGTATTTTTTTCACGGTATACGAAATACCTTCTGCCTGCAACTCCTCCTCTGTCTTCCCGACGCCGGCGATCTCCGGATTCGTATAAACGACACCCGGAATAGCCTTATAACTCATCGGGCGCGATTTGCCCAAGAGATGATCCACGGCCACCTCCGCCTCGCTAACTGCCGTATGCGCCAGTAAGGAAAAAGCGGTAATATCACCGCAAGCATATACATTTGGCAGGGAAGTCTGCATGTACTCATTCACCTTCACCCCATTACGGAAAGTCTCCGGAGCCAGTGTCTCCAAGCCAAAACCTTTCGTAACCGGACGACGCCCTACACTCAAAAGGACCTTATCGCCATGTAACGTGAATGTCTCCCCGTCTTTCTCTACAGAAACCTCGGTTCCATGCACCCCGGTCACTTTATGACTTAGATAGAACTTAATCCCCCGTTTAGCGTATTCCGCTTGCAACATTTCGGACAGCTCACGATCCATCGGGCCTAATATCTTATCCAACATCTCCACGACATGTACCTCTACCCCAAGGCTATTGAAGAAAGAAGCGAACTCCATACCGATCACGCCTCCACCAATTATCACCAAAGAGGCCGGAAGCTCCTTCGATTGCAACGCCTCCCGGCTCGTCCAATATTCCGTCTCCGCCAATCCGGGTATAGGAGGAATTACCGTTTCTGATCCCGTACAGATCAAAAGGTTCGCAGCCTCGTATAGCTCTTCTCCGGCGGCGATCGTAATCGTCCCGTCGGCCGCACGTCCTTGGATACAAGCTTCCGCCGTAACCATCACCACGCCATGCTCCGTCATTTTCATACGGATACCGGCTGTCAGCTTTTTCACGACCTTATTCTTACGGGCGATGATTTTCGGGAGGTCAAAAGAAGGATTCTCCGCTTTCACCGCATACTTGGAAGCATGCTTGATATTATCATACGTCTTAGCGGAATAAAGAAGCGTCTTTGTCGGCACGCATCCCTCATTCAAACAAACCCCGCCCAATGCGTTTTTCTCAAAAAGAATCGTGGAAAGCCCACCCTGCGCCGCTCTCTCCGCGGCAGTATAACCGGCAGGACCTCCACCGATTATAGCGACATCGTATTTCATACTATTAGATCTATTTAAGTTGTATATTAGGATTTATCTTTCTCAACTGTTTGATAAAATCAGCCCGGTTGGTCGGAGATATGAGCATCCAAGGTTTCCCATTGCTCCATATGATCAGCCGATCCAACGAAAGGGCGTAGCTTGACACCGGCATCACGGTAGATTCCAACGCCTCTATATCAGCGATAGCGATCTTCTTCTTCGGGAAAATACTGCAATGCGCTATCAACATGTCATCTTCCGTTATCCGGTAATACGTATTAAAGAAAACATGAAGCACCCCCAACGCAGCGACCATCATACCCACTATAGCCGATATATTGGTACGCAAAAACGCGGCCACGCAACCAATTACCACCATGATAATCACCAGATGATACCACCATCCCACTTTTGATTTATATTCTCTTTCCATTTTCCGAAATTTGCCGCAAGTTAACGAAAAACGTCAAACAAAAAGAAAATTGCCCAATCTTTCCCATAAAAGAAAATACGCTGTCACTTCTCAGCAACAGCGTATCCACTTAAACCGGTTAATACAAATCATAAGATTGTAGTCGCCTTTTTTATTTTAATTCTTCCAATACCGTATAGGATTGTAATACGTTATTCTTATCATATTGTTCCGTACGCACTAAGCCTATATTCGGGCTGTACCACTCATAGCCATACCCAGTGATTGTCTCCTTTGATTTAGGGGAACGTGTAGCGATATTATATTTTACCTTAGCGCAATCGAACGTACCGGCAGGAGTTGTTATGCTTTCCGTTTTAATAAACTCACGGTCCTTAATGGCCATATCCTTACGATTCTTCCGGTTCTTCTTATCGTAGATCTTTACGGAAGCCTCGTCGAAATACACGTTATTCTTATCGAAATTAGCCGCATACGGATTTGGGTAATTTATAAAGTTCTCCGTGATATCCACATTCGTATTCATTTCCGATACCACTCCCGGATAAGAGAGCGTCTCTTTCGAGTCGAGGAAAAATTCTCCATTCTGGCAGTATGCCTTGATATCTCCTTTGTTCACGATCGTACCGGAGGGATTAGTATATACGTAGTCCGCTTCCACCTCTTGGCCGGAAGGCAATGTTTCCACCTCATCCACTTGATAACTCATAACAGATTGTAAGTTTCCCTTCGCGTCATATCCTTTACGGACCCATACCGTTCCCTCTGTTTGCGGAAAGAAGAACGTACAATCTTGCGCCATCGCTCCTCCCGCGATCAATGAGATTAAAGCCGTGTATAATATTTTCACCTTCATAATTTTGACGTTTAATTAATTCACTACTAAATACATGCCGGATATCCAATGCTTTGTTAGAACAGAGTGAACCCCTAAATGTTCAGAAGGTAAAAATTAAAAATAGCCAAAATATCGTAAGGCAGCGGTTATCATCCACTATCAATGGATACCGAATATAGCATCTTTTACGACGATAGAATCATTTACATCGTACCTATTATATAAAGTCCCTTCCATCTTTCCCTCAATATATGGCATCATGGACGATTCATGGTAACGAACACTATCCACATAGACCTTAAACGGTTTTTTTAAAGGACAATATTCCACCTTATTTAGTGAATCCGTTATCCGGATTTCAAACTAAAAAGACATAGAATTGAGACTCCATAAACCTATATTCTTGTAATTTAGAAATGGAATCGTACCCCCGCATCAAAAGTCAAACGAAATAAGCCAGAGTAATCTCCTTTATCGTAAGAGACATTCTCTTGCTTGGGTAAGGAACCTCCTACATAACCGATATTCAAGCCCACTCCCACATGCTTTGACAAAAGATATTCCGCACCTAATGAGAAATTATATCCTACACCGGATAAGGACTCGCTTATCCCCCTCGCCGATTCCCGGTAACTAAAATATCCTATACCTATTTTCTCTTCCACGATCCATCGGTTTATGATTTGTTTCATCACAAATTGAGGAGCGACATAAGTAAGCCCCACGTTAATATCTATTCCCGAATAAGTATAAGACGATTTATATCCCGAATACAATAAGCCAGCACCGAAACCGCTCCTTGATATCCAATCATACCCAACTTGCCAATCCAATCCGTTTTTGGGATGGCCAGACCCACCCGGTGGCAAATAAAATTTACTGGTCACAAAAGCGTAACCTATATTCGCATAAATCGTGTTATGCTCAAATGAAGACTTCTCCACGACAGCCTCTTCCTCCAAATCCAAAGCTTTCGATAGAGGAGCGGCCCGAAACGCCGCCGTGTCCGACACTAAAAGCATACTACCGGCTATCTGATGGCAACTACTACCCAATAATGAAGGTTTCCGATGGTCTGTCAACGCCAATGCGTTACCTCCCGCTTTTGCCGTTTCTTGTTTCGCCAACCAAACAACCTGATCATAATTACATTTAGTAGACACTCCGTTATCCACTACAGAAACATTGCCGATCCTCTCTGCCGAGGCAGGAACAGCCTCCCCCAGCTCATACAAACGAACCTTATCCGCAGTTACGCTTGCCGGGTAACTTTTAGAGATATTTGTAATGACTTTGGGCGCACATCCCGTCATCAAAAACAGAAAAGAGACAAATAAGACAGACAAACATTTAATCATTTTCATTTTTTCATTTATAAGTTCAACATCCACTCTTTAAACGACTCATATTCCCTAATTATAAAGGAAATTCATATATCTTTTTACCATCCAAACTATAGATGAAAAACTTTTCACCTACCCTAAACATCTTGGATGAAGTATATAAATAAGCTTTCTTCTCACCCTTTGAATTAACCCACAATGTTTTGTCTCCCAAGAATATCAAATTATCCCCATTTGGTAAAGCCTTAAACGTACGCAACTTAGACAAAGGATAAGTTTGTAAAACATTCAGTTGCTGGTCTAGCTCAACCATTTCATTCTTATCAGTAATCAAACAATAAATCGAATCCGGGCGTTTATATCGCTGATAAGATGTACTATCCTCAAAATCCTGCAAGAAATAAGAAGAATTGGTAAGATATAATAATTTCCCGTTTACTTCGGTATTCCATGATACCTCACTCAACAAGGAATCCCCAGATAACGAGTACTTCCGGATATGATCGGAAAACAAGACCATCAGAGCATCCTCTTCCCAATTTATATCAAACTCCTCCACCATCTCTTTCTTATCCGAGAGCTGGCGGAACCAAACCTTCTCACCCTTTCGTTTATCGAAACAGGCGATAAACGGCCAGCCAACCTTCAGTCTTAAGTATTCGTGAGCATAAGCCTCAGAAGTATCAAAAATAGTATTTCGATACCCAGTTCCCATATTAATCATATAAAGGCTATCCCCTCTCGCAAACAAATGAGAGCGAGATCCCATTCCATCAGGTATCGGATACCCCCATTTAGGTTGCAACTGCCGATCCAGGCAAAACAAATTCTCCCGGCTTGCCACGTAAAAAACCGTGTCGTCCGATAAAACATTCGATACCAGTTCCATCACCTTCTTCGGCCCAGTAGGCACTGCCGCAAAACCGGTTAAGACACCCGTCACCACACCGAGCGCACCAAGAGCGACGGCCTCTTTATAATCACTTGCCCCAGTCGGCATGGCATAACTCGGCCCTTCCCCATTTCCCATGTGAACCAGATGAATCCCATCCGAGACAATCAATCGAGTAGAGTCATCCAGTAAACCACTCTCATTCCATCCATATACATGGCTCATTTTTCGGCTCCACATCTTTTCTCCCGTCGCAAGGCTATGGCCTTCCAACTCGTTAGACACCCCGTTCATATAACTGCCTTTATAAGCCAAAAACATCCGGTTCTTAGCGTCCACCCAATAAGGAATCATTTTCTTTTTCTTCCAAACCTCATTACCTGTTTTCAAATCCAGCAACGATGTAGCCTTCCCCATTGTCACGAACAAAACTCCCTCTGAAGTCAACTTCGGATCTTGATTAAAATAATTGACAGGACGTTGCCATAGCATCCTCTGATCAGCCAAGGAGTAAACGGATATTCCCCCCTTATTTTTCAAGGAAGTCTCATTTTTCGACAAATTCCGATACCGGATAAAAAGCAAATTATCCGTCGAATCCACATCCACTCCAAGAATCCAGCCGGGTAAAGTTAGACTTTTAGCTATGACAACAGAGCCATCCTCATTGATACCCAATGTGTCCGACAAAAATGTTTGAGATTGTACATCTAATGAAATACAACAAACAAACAGCAAGAAAATTTTGATGATCCTCATATCTCCACAATAATTATTTGATACAATTTCACTTTTGATATTTTTCTAACGAAATACAAGTCACATTATTATAATTAGATTCCTCTTCATGGAAAGTTTCATAAAAAAATACATTTTATGTAAGCCAAGTTTCAATTTATCTTTTACTCAAAATTTGAAAATTAGAGCCTAAAGAAACTGTATAACAACAAATAATTTCCGTATTATTTATCTAATCAATCATTAAAAAAACACCATTTATATTTGCAGTTTTTAAAACGAACCATGACGATAATCGTCTAAAGAAAAGGCAACAGGAACTACATATCTGATAGTTACTGGCTTATATTTTCGCAAAGCAGGTACATCAAACTTTAGCAAACGAGAAACTCTTAAAGCCTCTAAATCTAGATCATTTCTAACACCACGGACTATTTTATGATCAAATGTTACACCTAAAGTATCAATCATAAAAGCGACTATAACCCGCCCTTCTATTGAATCCTTCAAGGCCGAATTTGGATAATCCATATTATTTTTAATAAAAGCCATTAAACTATCTAAATTATCCTTTCTGTCTATTTTTTTTAAAAAAACAGGTGCTTCATCGATAATTGTTATCAATTCCCCATCCTTTGCTATATATTGAGAAAAAACATTTATACTTACCAACAACATTATTAACACAATAAATATTCTTACCATCTCCTTGGAATTTTATAAATTAAATTAAATCCGGGATATTTAGGAGTAGAAACACCTAAACTATTTAAAATAGATTGATAATAATTGACTCCAGAAAAAGGAAAATCTACTTTTGGATATAATCCTTGATTTCTGAACAATCCCATATATCCATCTATTTCCTCTAAATACATATCCATTCCTATTCCTTTTAAATCATCTGGAATCTGCTTTAATAATTGCTTATTTACAATTTTATCAGCATGAACAATCTCCTTATAATAAGTTGCTTTTAATACATCGTAATCCTTAAATGCATTATTCCCATAAGAGATTTGCCCAGTTTTTGAATTTGTTACTCCCCAATAATCGCCTTTCTCGGTTTCATAATATTTGGATTGTATTTTGTTATTATACTTCCCTTCAAACCCAAAATAATCAAGCGCATCCTGTTGCCAAACACCACCTTCCGCCGTATATTTACCGGCAGCGAAATCCTTAAATACGCTTTGATTGGACTTAAAGCCTTTTCTTTTCACCAAGTTTCTCATATTATCCGATGTCAATGTCGCAAATGATGCACCTGAAATACATCCCCATAACATACCTTTCCCTACATTTGTTCCCCATAAAGCAGCATCCAAACTGCCAACCAAAGCACCTTGAGCAGCGCCAAGACCAACATTTGCCGCAAAACTCATTCCTGCGCCACCAATAGGTCCCATCAAACCACCAACACCACCAGTTATCGCTCCTTTCCATGCGCCACTCCAGAAATTTTGCCCTTGAACTGCGCTCTTTACACCACCTGCGGCAGCACCAAGTGTAGCGCCCCAGCACATAGCATCCAAAAAGACTCCAACACCCGGAATCAATGCAGAGAAGAAAAACTCCCCGTTAGGGTCCGTATAAGCCAACGGATTATTCAACGCATACGTATAGCCATTGAACGACTGCGTGAACTCCGGCGCTTGCACGATCGGATCCGGGCTTAAGAAGCGGCCCAGCAAAGGATCGTACAATCGGGCATTCATATTGATCAGTCCGAACATATCCAAATGCTCATGACCCGTAAAGCCACGGTCAAATTTGAATGTCGGTAAGTTCACGTAATTGCTCCAGTTTGAAGCATCACGCCTACGTCCCCAAGCATCAAAGTTCAAACGTTGGACCTCATTACCGGAAGCATTCGTTATCAACCAAGGAGAACCTAGATGGTCATTATGGAAATAATACATCCCCGCATCAGACGAGCCTTCCGTATAGACCGCCGCAATCTGGCCTCCGGCGTAAATGTAATAATTTTTCTGCGTTATAGAACCTTTTTGTATCTCTTCATAAGGACCACTGTAATATTTCGTGAACACTGATGAGTTATTCTCTTTGTATAGACTCTTGATACGTGTATTCTCGCCGTTATAAGTTAACGTATAGACTTTATTTCCTTCCGTTAGTTGAATGGGCATGCGGACACTATTATATGTCACTAATAAATCTGAGTTATTAAATTCTGCTGCCCCATTAAAGTTTACACTTTTTACCGCATGAGGATGATTAGAGTCATATTGATAACTTCCAACGTTGACTTTAGAAGTGATATTACCGTTTGCACTATAAGTCACACCTGTAGTCAACCGATTCATATCATCATAAGTAAAACTCTCTGATAAAGACTTATACAGATCCTTTCTCTCTCTGATATTTTGATGAGTATCAATACTTGGATAACTGATGTTCAAAAGAGTAGAAGATCCCTTCTTTGCTTGAATAGAAGTCGGCATTCCAACCGCATTGTACACATAACTTTCTTGTATACTATTGCCTAACGTGGATGATAAGAGTTGCCCTTTTGCATTTTCATTGCCCTTCTGCCATACCGTAGTATTACTAGACAGCCAAATCATTTTATATAGATCCCCATTTACATATTCGTATTTGATAGACTTAGAATTTGGGTATGTCATAGTTTCCAACTGTCCTTTATCATTATAGGTATAGGAGAATTTAAACGATTTGCTATCTACGGTTTCCGTCTTAGATGACAATCGGCCATAAGTCCCGTAACCATATTCCGTTTTCACACCGCCATAAATAACAGATTTCACTTGATTCTTATAGGTAGGATCATAAACATACGAGAAAGATTCGGTACCTCTTTTATAGGTTTGTAGTCGCCCGCTATTCTCATAGATATATTCTTCCGCCTGTCCCCTAGCATCCGTTTGTTTTTTCAGATTTCCCCAACCATCATAACTACAAAGTATTGTACCCGCATTAGGATCTATCAATTTTGTACGTCGTCCTAATAGGTCGTATTCCATCGTGGAAGTTGTGGAACCACACACAATTTTAGTTGGATTTCCGGATGGTCCGTATGTATAAGTAATAGTACCTCCCGGATCTGTTACACGTTTTAATTTGCCTGCCAAATCCGTTTCACGGATAGTTGTATATCCTTTAGTTCCATCATTAATTGTCGTTTGATTTCCTGAATAACTATACGAAATTGTACCTAGAGGAGTAATTTGCTTACTGATCCTTCCAAAACTATCATATTGGCTAGCATGATATTGAATAGAAGAAGCACCAGAATAATAAGGTTCAGACACTTGAGTAGTTCGTCCCAATGCATCGTAGGTAGTAACCATATAGACCTCTTTACCTAAAAAATTCTTATAACTCGATTGTATTTCACGCCCTAAGGCATCATACCAAATTTTCATCACTTGACCATCTCCCATTGTTTCTGTTCGAAGTATAACCGAATGATTCGGACTGTTATTGGTCCATGCCCAATTAATCATAGCGGTATTTCCCGTAGCAGATTTTTGGGATTTAGTCTTTATCTTTCCAAAACCGTCATACGTATAAGTATAAACATCTCCACTTATATCTGTTTGAGAAACCAACAATCCTGTAATTGCATCATACGTAGAAGATTCTATTTGTCCCAATACATTGGTATATGTTTTTAAGAAACGGCCATTATCGTACGCATACGATTCAATTCTAGAAATACTACCTACCGTTTTTGTTTTTGATGTAACATTTCCAAATCCATCATACTGAAAAGTTACTACTGTTTTATAAGCAGATTGGTTCGGTTCTACTGTCTGCGTTTTCAACAAGCCATTCGCATCATACGCATAGTCTACAGTATTTGTTTGAGAACTACCATTCACGGTGCTTACACTCACACTACGAGTCAGTAATCCTAACAACCAATTCGCCGTATTATTACTATATGTATTCGTTACTTTCTGAATATCTCCATTTCCGTAAGTAGCTGTTTGTGTCAATACATTTCCATAGGCATCATAAGAGTAGCTAGTCGTTACCGACTGAGTCAGTTTATTAGCTGCCGGTTCATAAGACTGTTCTTTCACTGATGTAGGATGGAAAGCAAATGAACCCGAGAAATCCGTAGATTTCACTAAGGTATTCACATAATCCACTTGAGTTAACTTACGATTTGTTGGGACATAAACTTTCTCTACACTTTTCGTAGCCGCTTGATAATAATCACCTGAAAATTCTTGGGTAACAGTAGTTTTTATAGATGTACCCAAATCATTCATGATCGTTTTAGCAAATCCCAAGAAACCACGTCCTCGCTTACAGACCTTTGCGTTCTCATAATTATAGGATATGCTATTAGTTCCACCAATACCATTGCTTGTACTTACATTTGAGACTAGTTTAAAAGGAGCAGTAAAAGATAAGCAATCGTATCCTGCAACAGTAGATGAACCACCACTCGATACTGTTTTCGTATAGATAGAGGTATCCGCCATTTTTTTATATGTAACAGTTGTTATATTACCATGAGAATCAGTTGTCGATTTTAACAAATTAGAAAAATCCGCATTGGGCATATATAATTGATAACCATTCCATGAGAAAGGAGCAGATACGACTAAAAACCCCAACTTTCCATCAGCTCGTGTGTCTAATGGATAAAAATTCCATTTATCTGAACCATAAGTATTAACACTCGAATATTCCTTGAAATTACGTCCACTATCATATCCCAAGTAACATTTAAGTGGAGTTGTACTACTACCTGAAACTTTATCAACAGCAAAGAAATCATCACATCCATCGCCATTCAAATCACAAACGAATATATCCTTTGAATAAGTAGTAAACTTTTTAGGAAAAGAATAACTCTCAAATCCAGCTCCTGTAGATAATAAAGTCTGCCAATTACTCCATTCTGTGTTATTCCATCCGGTTAATAACATATCTATTTTACGGTCACCATTAAAATCACCAAAACTAATTATATGATTTTTATTAGGAAGCGTACCGGTACGGTCTTGTACCACAGAACCAAAGCCATTATTATAATAATGCTCATAGCCATTCTCTTTTAAGTTCATAACCTCAGCCAGACCATCGCCATTAAAATCCCAGACCTCAACCCGATCCCAGTTCGTTTTCCCATTGATAATTCCTGATTTTATAGTATTAAATGCTATTAGGTTCCCTGCAGAAAAGCCAGACATACAAATTTTAAAATCATGTAATCCAGCACTTTTACTGGTATAATAGACAAATAAATCCATAGCACCATCTCCATTAAAGTCAGCCACTCTCACTCCGTGCGGACGAGACTCGGTCGTCACACTTGGCCCTGCTATAAAACCATTACCTGTTCCATAATATACGAAATAATTCTGATAAGTAACAGATGCAACCGCAATATCTCCATTTGAGGGCACAAGAGAATCTGACAGGCTTGAATTATCATTTAAGTTTGATTGATCATTCTCAAAAGTCAGAACAGAACCGTCTTGATTTTCATTTGAAGATATAGAATCGGACATTACACTTTGGCTAATAGTTTCCCGTCGAGCGATAAAATCAGTAATACCATCTCCATTAAAATCACCCGGAATAATCTCTTTAAAATCAGCAGGTAAAGATCCGGTACCAGAATAAGTAAATCTATTACCATTGGAATCAGCTAAAAATAATCGCCAGCCTGTCCAAGTTGCGTCAGGCGTAGGCGATGCGATAAAATCGGTTCTTCCGTCCCCATTAAAATCACCCAAAGATATATATGACTTATTTACATAATTCGCCGCATACGTAGACTGATCATAAACTACTTGTGTTTGTTTGAAGTCTGTATTCTTATACCAACTAAACGTAAGGGGTTTTAGTGTCTCGTTATTAGTTCCCGTAACCGTTATTTTTGATAGTAAATACGTATAATCATTCCCATCATAATTATATGACAGATTATATTTACGAAACAAAGAAGTGCCATAATAGACACCAATCTCACTTAACAATTTACTTTCCTTAAACTTACTTCCTGCTATATAATTTAAATTAACATCATAATTACGAGCCGTATATGTAAACTTTACAGAACAATAAGGAGTACGGCTAGCACTTCCCGTATAATCGATTTGTTTCAGTCTAATTTCTCCACTGCTTTCATTTTTATCATATGTATATGTATAGTAATTACCAACACGATCTCTTACTTTATTAACCATCCAAAAAGAGACTTGGTTATTATTTGGAGACTGCGCACATAACCTTGAATCAGCAGTATTTCCATATTCTAAAATTAAACCCTCTCTCGTTCTTACCTCAAAATGCGCAGAAGATGTATTTGCTGATATAATATTTATCTTCGAATAAGGATTTATCTCTGTCCGGTATTCGCCTGTAAGACTATTATACATCAAACGATTACCATCTAGCGTATATTTATCCGTACTATTAAATTCTATATCATTAATAGCGCCGTCGTGAAAAATAGTCTTACTAACACGAGTAATCGAAGATAGAGCCGATACAGAAAAACCTTTTCCCATTATTCCATCACCCGAAAAGCTATTATACACTATAGAAATATTTGGCTGTAAACCCGCTGTTCCAGGGGGAAGATCTATCGGTATATTATACGTTGCATTTCCTATTGGCCCTATATCAAAAGAACCTGACACATTCGATGTGTTCTGGGCCAAACCATGTAAATACAAAACGAATGAAAATAATATATATATGTGTCTTTTCATCACATTCACTATAAAGTTGTTGAACTAATTATTTGCTCATAAAAGATCAAAACCTCACTCTTTATCTATTACGATAGTCTCCTCTTGAAAGGTACTAGTAGCAGAAGAAAAAGAAGATGTTACCGAACTAAACCTTCGTGTAGTCCTATTCCCGGAAGCGTCATAAATATAATTGAAAATTATCTGTTGAGATAACTGCATATTTAAGACACCTCCTGACTTCACCTCAAAAGGCCCATTAATCGTCACTTCTGCTGGTGCAGAAAGAGATAGATTTCCACTACTTGCCACAGTCACGTTTTGTATCGCAAGTGTAGTACATCCTAAAATAGACATCCCAGAAGAGACAGTCTGGTTAGTAAAAGTATTCATGCAAGATCTCGTATCAACTCCTTGTGACAACAAGGATGAATACAGGCAAATAAGCATTACTAAAATTAAATATATTTTTTTTGATCTCATATAAACTACAGACTTATATATTTTTTAAGAATATCCGCTTTCTTCCCATCCACAAAAAGAGTATAAATAAACGTTCCATAACCAAGTTCCGAACGGCTTACTTCTACCACATTACTACTTCCATTATCCAACTTAATAACTTTCACGGGTTTACCTGTGACATCAAATATCTGTAGACTAGCAGACACAAACGTCGCCGGTAAGGTATAAGAGACAGAAGCACCTTCCCTATTATATAATTTTGCGCCATCCACAGCACTTATATTACTTGTGGAAGTCGTGTTCGAACGTAATTGAGATTGTACCTCCGGCGATAGTAGAGCTTGCAAATTATCAATCACCTCATTCTGTTGTTGGATCGTTTGTTGCATCTCCTTGATACTTTCTACGATAAGCGGAATAAAACCTATATAATCTATAGACATCATCCCGTTTTCATCCGTTTGTACAAGTTCGGGTAATACCTTTTGTATGTCTTGAGCCAAAAAACCAATTCGTTTACGACTAGCCTCCGCTGCCTCTCTTCGATCTATCTCTGCTTGGATTTGTTTGTCTCTATTTATCTTTGCGATAGTAGCGGCATCCATAATCTCCTCTGAATCGGAGGAACTTCCCGATATCCCATTATCCAATGTGGCAGAGAACTTAGACTCATCCTGCTCCCTATTCTCCTCAAGTGTAGAGAGGTTGTATGAATAAGAGACCCCATTCACTTGCTCTAAAAGAGCTAATGGATTTTGCAGCGACTCTACATTTTCCTTCAAGCGAGCGTCTGAAGTTATATTCACTCCATTCACACGAAGATTCGTATTGAACACGAAATTAGTATTACTAGCCGGATTGTAATACGCCACGACATTGTTAGCATAACCATTTGTAGTCATATAAATACCCAATTTCCCATGCAACCAAAGTTGATCCGTATCCGTGGTTCCATATTCTCCAGCAAACACATTCCAACCTTGATTTGCATATTGTCCAAAATCACCAAATGTTAATTTCGAACCTGCGCGTGCATCCCCTATCCGACCATATATCTGCATAGAGGTTACATTTCCTAAGTCCTCATTATTGTCTTTTAAAAGGCCTGCTTGTACTCGTCCATTTGAAAGAACCCGGAGTTGAGCATTTGCGTTTGATACTAAACTAATTAAAATTAAGAAAGAAAAAAGTCTTGTTGTTTTCATATAAGTTGTTCTAAAATATAAATAGATAAACATTCAAATAATACTTCTAAGGAACCCAGTACCATATCCAAACAATTGCGTAAAAGAGGCTATTACGGATAGCGATCCTACACGTAAATCACATTTATTGCGGAACATTGCGTCTACAAACAATAAAAGGGCATAAATAATAAGAGGCACCAGAAACAAGCGGCAAAAGAATGAACAGATAACCAATAGACAGACTGAAAACGTGAATAATGCCGGTAAGCAATGTACCAGCTTCAATGAGCCGGGATGTTTCCGGTTCAATGCGATCCGGGCCTCTCCGGAATGTCGCACTTGACGAAAGAACTGCGTGAGATCCGTCCGCCTTTTATGATAAACCCATGCTGAAGGAAATAGCCGGGTCCGATAACCAGCCTCCATGATCCGTATGCTAAAATCAATGTCCTCACCATATCGCATGCCGGAAAAACCGCCCAGACGCTCATATACATCCCGCCTTATTCCCATATTAAAACTACGGGGATAAAATTTATCCAACTTTTTCTTCCCGCCGCGGATACCACCGGTCGTCAGGAATGAGGTCATGGCGTAATTGATCGCCTTCTGGATCGGGGAAAACGAGGCATGCGCCTTATCCGGGCCACCGAACGCATCCACCGGATAATGATTCAACGAGTCGTGTATATGCTCAAGCCACGTGGAGGGTAGTACCACGTCAGAATCCAGTATGAGCAGATACTCGCCACGCGCTTGCCTAGCGCCATGATTACGCGCCATACCCGGGCCGGAGTTCGAGATCACATAATAATAAAGATCCAATCGCCCTTGGTATCGCCCAACAATCTCTTTCGCCGGTATCTCCGAACCATCCTCCACCACGATAACCTCAAAATGGACATAGGTTTGCTTGCAAAGGCTTGATAACAGATCATCAAGCTCATCCGGCCTGTTATAAACAGGAATTATAATGGAGTATAATCGCATATCTTTTGTATAAAAAAGATTGAGGATACCCTCAACAGACAGTATCACTCAATCTTATCAAAAAAACTATAGCTTCAATAGAAATAAATATTATTGTACCAATAGCATACGTTTCGTTGAGATCAACTGTCCGTCTACTACCAAAGAATACATATACATACCTGCGACACCTAGATCAGAAAAGCTTACCATTATACTACCTTCTCCCCGGGTAGCGATATCGAATTTCTTAACTTGAGTTCCTTGCAAATTGCAAATAGAGATAAAAGCGGAACGTGCGGATGTAGGGATCGTAAAGGATATATTCGTGGTAGAATTAAACGGATTCGGCGTATTTTGATTCATTACCGCATTCGAGAGCAAAGACTTACTCGTCAAATTCTTGTTATTCTGCAAATCAGACAAATTAGCTTTTTCATCCAATTGCAATTCCAGTTGTTGGATAGTAGCGTCCAATTCTTTTACAGCCTGTACTAAAACGGGTATAACAGCCGTGTAATCCACCAAGCTATCACCTGTGGAACTTAACGTCACAATCTCTGGCATAACCTCAGCTACCTCCTGTGCCAAGAAACCAAAAGCTTTAGAAGGTACGGCTTCTGCTGATCTCAATTGCGATGTCTCACTTTTCCAATTGTAAGATACCGGTTTTAACCCCAATATGGTTCCTAATCCACTATTTAAGGGAGTGATATTGGTTTTCAACCGAGCATCCGAAGATTGATAAACCCCCTTTACTTCTATATAATTATACTGGGAGCTTTCTGAATCATAGAAAACGACCTTTCCTCCTGTTCCTGAGATACGAGGATTAGCGACCGCAACTTTTAATTTCAAAAATGTACCCGGATAATCACTCCCGTTATAATACAATTTTTGTCCCCACGTCTGTATGTTCGTGTACTGGGCTTGGACACTGAATGATATTAGCAGGCATAATATGCCTAATAAAGATGTAATCTTTTTCATGGTCTTAACTTTTTAATTAATAACTATATTGTACTTGCAAGTATTTATTTTTACAGATAGATGGATTATCAATCACTTACAGATTTCATTCTATTTCAAATGTACCGTAAAGATAATCTCCCCATTGATTTGTCAGATTTAAAGCATAGGTTCCACATTCTAAATCGATACATATATATCCAGTATTCTCCGCTAATATGGTTTTCTCATAGATCACCGAAGAAGAAGAATCCATTATCCGGATTGTTATATCCGATCGCAAAGAATGGCTCTTAATAACCAACTGTCCATTTTCTACATAAATAGTAATAGGTATATCTGAAGAGACTGAACGCTTCCCCTCATTCCACTTACCATTTTCATTATCTGGACATCCCCCGATAATTCCTGCATACATATTCACTGCGATCAAGTTACTGACTAAAAAAACGAGCAATAATCTCGAAATTTTATTTGTTATTTGTATCATAAGAATTTGTTTTAGTACAAATATGATACTAATTTCTTTCACTACCCACAAAAAGACGTGGACAGCATCTATACTTAATACATAAAGAAACAATTGATTATCAATCAATTAAAAAAATCAAACAAGATAAGACATGGACATACCATCATTTCAATATTCCTTAATAAACTGATCTAGAGAGAAATCATCCTTTTGAGAGACAAGAGCACTCTTTTTAATCCGTTGCTTAATTCGTTGCTTCTGTTTTGTTGAAGACGCAGAATTGATCGCCATGCAAGTCGCTATCTCCGATGTTGTAAACCCCATTTTTATCAACCAACAATACTGCATGTCCAGTTCCGTAAATTCAGGAAAATCCTTTTCTAGACGATCTGCATATTGATTGTATTGTAAATTCACCCAAATCCTTATTACTGACCAATCCTCTTCTTTTAGAAAATGAGGACACGAACGAATGCGTTTTAGTCTATAAAAATAAGGAACTTGATCACCTAATTTTACGAAATAAGAAGATAACGATTGTTTCCCTTTTTCTATTTGTTCATGAAGTAGCCTATTCTGTTTTTTGAGATCTTCATTAATCTTATTGAGTTCAACAACTTTCGATTGCTCCAATGTTAAAGAGTCTATACAAGCATTATTTTTTTCTATTAATAATTCATTCTCTTTAATTTTTTCTTCATACACATTTATTTTTTCTTTTATAGAAACCAACAATCTTTCCTTTTTGAGTATATATCTCTGATAAAATAAAATGATTATTAGCAAACAAATAATTAACAACAAAGCTATTTTTAAAATTTGTGATTTTTCCATTTGCAGGGAATTCGCAATATTCAACAATCTCTCATGATCATATCTTGCTTGAAGTTCAGCCAGATCATATGTATGAGTCAATACATATATCGAATCAGAATAAATACGGTATTGTTTATTGTAATATATGGCATCTGTATATTTATTTTGCTCTTCCTCTATTTTAGATAAAAAGTCATAGGCTCCTTTTATCGTATACAAGTTATCTGTTTCTAATGATTTAAGAAAATACACTTTCGATGAATCTAACTGACCAGCATCGAAAAAAACATAACCTAGCCCATAATAAGCTTGAGGTAATTCTCTACATGATATTTCTTGTTTTATATCGACCTCTTTTCTTATATATTGTAAAGCATTTTCATACAGTCTCAGTTTCCCATAGACAAACCCCAATTCTCCCATAGCCATAGCTTCAAGTTCTAAATTTCCTAATCTTTTAGCATTTTCCAATGATTTACCAAAATAGAATAAGGCACTATCCATCTCATTTATATGCACATAAGTTCTTCCCAGCTCCGATAGAGCATAAGATATCCGTTCTCCATTTCCTGATCGTAATGCGTATTGATAAGCATCCTTTAATTGTACCAACGATTCTTCATAAAGATCTTGATAACGATACGTATTTCCTAATGATTGGCAGATCAGATAAGTAAAAAGCGGCTCATCCAACCTTGTCATTATATCTTTAGACTTTAAAAAGAGAGGTATCGCTTCCGTTAACTTTTTCTGATCCTCCAATAATTGTCCCTTATAATAATACGCTTGCGCCATCCTTTTCAAGTCATCCTCCTTCTCGAAATAATCCATCGCATCTTGAACCAACTTATCCGAGGAAGGGATATTCAACGAATCCGGAAGGCGTTTACCATATACCTTATCCCGAGCTTGTGCCAACAATAGTGCCCAAGTAGCATAGTTCTTTCCGCTAGAGAGTGATGATTGAGGCATAGAACGTAATATAGATAATGCGCTATCCGGATGCTCCCACATCACAGATTCCGCACGAGATAATTCCGCAGGTAATGTTTTTTCTTGGCGCATACAAGAAAAAAGGGTAGCGAAAAGTAGCAAAGTCAATCCTAGTGTTCTCTTCATTTAGATTACAGTTTACAACTTAAACGCAAGTTATAAAATTTATTTTATAAATGCCACTAAAATATTTGTTTTTCAATAGTGATTTTGAGATACAATCAGCCAGCAGGGAGACGCGGCACACTACGTATCTACTAGTTGTATTATGTATTTAAAATATTAGCATATAAGCATTTGAAGTTTTTTATAGTAAAAAACAAAAGTTTATCAAGCAGAAAACTTTTGTTTCCCTATATAGAAACTAAAGTTTCTTCAGCACGAAACTTTTGTTTTCCCTAATAGAAACTACTTTTACATATATAGGCACTACGACACACGAACCTAAACGATAATTTGGTTTCTTGCGTTTTCTATCAAAACATGGTAGATAAAGAATGATAATTGTAGATATTTTCTATCTACAACCACTATATAAGATGTTTATTTATAAGGCATATAAGAAGGAATTGTAGATGTGGTAGATATTAAGTGTTTTTTATTAACTGGTAATTTATGGAACTCGATTATATAATCCAACAAGTTCTTGTAACTTTGCAGCCATTTTAATTGAAATCCCGATTGAATATGAAGAACAAATACGAGGCTAGGCTAGGTACGGAACGTATGCTACCGCTGGTTTTCAAAATGGCGCTTCCGGCGGTAGCGGCCCAATTTGTCAACTTACTTTACAATATCGTGGATCGTATCTATATCGGGCATATTCCCGAGATCGGGACAAACGCTTTGGCCGGTATAGGGGTGACCACCTCCATCGTGATCTTGATCTCCTCTTTCTCCGCTATCGTGGGAGCGGGCGGTTCGCCGTTAGCGGCCATCGCTCTCGGACAGGGCGACCGGGAACGGGCCGGAAAAATAGTGGGAAATGGATTTATATTGCTTATCCTATTTACTATATTCACTTCCCTCATCACCTATACCTTCATGGAACCGATCCTGCTTTTTACGGGAGCATCAAAATATACGTTAGGATATGCGGTGGATTATCTCTCTATTTATTTACTGGGCACTCTGTTTGTCGAGATATCCACGGGCTTGAATGCCTTTATCAACGCGCAAGGGCGTCCGTCTATCGCTATGTGCTCGGTTTTGATCGGGGCTTTATTGAATATCGTATTAGACCCTATCTTCATTTTCTGGTTGGATATGGGGGTAAAAGGCGCCGCGCTCGCCACGATCCTATCGCAAGCTTGCAGTGCCATATGGGTATTGAGCTTCCTTTTCTCAAGACGTGCCTCCTTGCCTTTGGAAAGGCGGTATATGAGACTGGACCGAAGAATCGTACTCTCGATGTTCGCTTTGGGAATTTCTCCGTTCATCATGGCCAGCACGGAGAGTCTGGTCGGTTTCGTCTTGAATAGTAGTTTGAAAAATTTTGGCGATATCTATGTGAGCGCATTGGCTATCTTACAGAGTGCCATGCAATTCGCCAGCGTACCGCTGACCGGTTTCGCCCAAGGATTCGTACCGATCATAAGCTATAATTACGGACATGGAGACAAACAGCGGGTGAAAGATTGTTTTCGTATCGTGCTAATCGTTATGTTCTCTTTCAACTTGATACTCATGCTATTCATGATCTTATTCCCCTCAACCGTAGCCTCCGCTTTTACAAGCGACGAGGAGTTGATCGATACCGTCCGTTGGGTCATGCCCATCTTCTTGGCGGGTATGACGATTTTTGGCTTACAACGAGCTTGCCAGAATATGTTCGTAGCGTTGGGACAAGCTAAGATATCTATCTTTATCGCCTTGCTTCGTAAAGTAATCCTCTTGATTCCTTTGGCATTACTATTACCTCATTTTATGGGGGTAACCGGCGTATACGCGGCAGAAGCCGTATCGGATGCCACGGCCGCTATTTGCTGTACGTTGTTATTTATATGGAAATTCCCGAAGATACTAGGGAAAATCAAGCAAAAAGAAGAAAGGGCTGCCCAATAACGGACAGCCCCCTGATAAAGCCTTAAAGATTAAAATGAATCGTATTAATATCCCGGATTCTGTGTCAAGTTAGGATTCAGGCTAAGGATATCGGCATAGATGGAGAATACCGTTGTATATCCCGTCTTATCCTCTTGATAATCCAGTGAGCTGGCGGAATGTTTCACGCCTACATAGCGGTCTACCGTAGCCTCGGTAAACTTGCCGAAACGGATCAAATCCTGCCGGCGTACGCCTTCCCACGCCAACTCAAGCATACGCTCGTCTAATAGCGTATCCAGCGTTACGTTTTGTAGCGGTTTGGCGCCTACACGGTTACGAACTTGGTTCACCTCATCGTCTCCATTCTGTCCCAGACGAATCTTGGCTTCCGCCTTCATCAGCAACGCGTCGGCGAAACGGAAGATCACGCAGTCATTTCCATGCAAGTTTCCACCATCCTGAGCATTCTGGTCGAACTCATATTTAGCCATGCGGGCACCGGCGGTCTTCACCAACAAACCATCGGAGGCATCCATGTATACCTTCGGGGCGTTCGGCTCATATTTCAAAGGAACTTTCTGTCCGTCCCATTCCGTATAGATCGTCTTTCCGTCCGGGCCGGTCACCTCGCCCGTAAAATAAGTAAGCTTACAACGAGGATCCTCATCCGCCGTACCGAACTTAAATACGTTCATCGCCTTCACCGTAGCGCAAGCGCCATTCCATCCGGATTGGCCGTAAGCCGTAGCATGATCATAATGGCGGGTACGTACCAAATTGTAGTCCTTAGCGTCCGGATAAGCGACTGGGTCCATAGGAACCGTGAAAATATTCTCAACCGAGGTCTCGTTCGCTACGGCGAAATTCTCAGAGAAGTTTCCCTGCAATTTATAGCCCAAAGCCTCCAGCTTATCCACATAGGCGATCGTAGCTTCCCAAGCGTTCATCTCTTTACCGTCAACGGTAAACTTGATGTTCTTTCCATCCGGACGATTGCCGTCCGTCCAATTGTCGTCCGAATAAACCTCCGCGTTCAACGCCAACTTAGCCAAGATCATATAAGCCACCGGCTTGGTAATACGTCCGTAATACTCACCTTTTTGGTTACTGCGGTTATCTGAAAGATAAGGCAACGCCTCCTCCAACTCCGAACGGACAAAGTTAAATACAACGCTACGCTCAGATTGCTTTACCTCAGACATCGGTGTCGTAGAGGAAGTTACCAACGGAACACGAGCGAACAAATCCAACAACTCATAATAGAAAAACGCACGGACCGCACGGACCTCTTCCAGATAAACCTTGAAATATTCCACGTCCGGTTGTTCCTCGGCAAAGGCTTGCAACTTATCAACACTCTGGTTACATTTTCCGATCTGCTCATACAAGAAATCCCAAGAGTTCTTGGTCAAATCATTCATCGTGCCCCAACGGTGTAAGAAAATATTCTGCCATAAACCGCCATCTTCCCAGTCGCCAATACGGCAAGGAAGCATAGCCTCATCGCTGGAGAAGGTATTCAAGTCATATACATGACGGTCGTTACCCATGATCTTAAACATATTATTGTACAAGCTCGCAACCGTGTTTACATAGACCAACGTAGGGCTTTGGAACGCGGTCTCCTCATCAAACGCGTCTGTAGGACGCTCTTCCAAAAAATTAGAACAGGAAGAAAATGCCGCGGCGGCAGCGGCTATCATAAAGCTATATATAAATTTCTTTTTCATGACTCTTTAAATGGATTTAGAAGTTAACACTCAAACCTAATGAATACGTACGGGATAACGGATAGAAACGTTTGTTATCCATACCTAGGTCATTATTATCTTTATCGACCGTCGTACTGTTAATCATCGGAGACAAGCCGGAGTAACCCGTGATCGTAGCCACGTTGTTCACCGAGAATGTCACACGGATATTCTTCACGTATTTCTCGATCTTCTTGCAATCGATGTTGTAACCCAACGTAATATAATCGATATTCAAATAATTACCCTTTTCCAACCAATAATCAGAGATCGACTGGTCGTAGATCTTGCTTTCCGGAGCCTTAGCCAACGCGTTGTATGTAGGGAACTGGCTCAAGTTCATATAAGCTAGCGATGTACCATTGAAGATCTTATGACCGAAAGCGCCGTTCATCTGCGTCATCAAGTCAAAGCGTTTGTAGCGGAAGCTGAAGTTCATTCCCAGATAATATTTCGGCATGGCTTGTCCGGCGATATAACGGTCGCCACCATCATTGGTATCCAAACCCTCTTTTCCATCGATCGTCTGATCCAAGTTGTAGATATAGCGGCCTTCGATAGCGTTTCCATTCTCATCCAAAGCCGGAGTCAAGCCCAAGCAACGAGGAATGTAGAACACTCCGACAGGCTGGCCTACCATCTGATAAACCACACGGTTGTTTCCTACGAAACCGGCACCACTCATACTGGACAGATCCATATATTGTTTCGCCTGCAACTCTTGTCCCATATAAGAACCGCTCAAGGAGTTCAATTTATTCTTCTGGTAAGAGAAATTCACGCCCATGTTGAAATCGAAGTCCTTTGTCTTCACGATACCGCCGCTTACGGCCAATTCCACGCCGGAGTTGGTCATCTCTCCCAAGTTCGCCAATAATTCCGGATATACGAACGGAGGAACCGGAACCGCGTATTTATACAACAGATCCGTAGTCTTGGAAGTATACCAATCGGCGGTCAACGTAAAGCGGCCATCGAGGATACCAGCGTCCACACCCACATCGAATGTCTTTTTCACCTCCCAACGCAAGTCCGGGTTCGAGTTACGTGTAAAGCCATAGGTAGCGGTAGAATTTCCATTGACGGAAGTCACACCGTTCGGGCTCATCAAAGCCAACGAGTTATAAGCCTCGATAGCGTCTTGGTTACCGGTCAGACCATAACCCGCACGTAGTTTCAACTGGCTCAGCCAATCCACGTCTTTCAAGAAAGCCTCCTCATTCAACACCCAAGCGGCGGAAGCGGAAGGGAAGAAACCCCATTTATTATTCATACCCAATTTAGAGGAACCGTCCGCACGTAAGTTCACGGTGGCGATAAAACGGTTGTCATACATATAATTGAAACGACCCATGAATGAGGCCAGACGATTCTCGTTTTGGAAAGAAGTCACGTCTCCGTATTTCACCGTACCACCTGCTTTCAGGTTGTTATAACCGAAATAATCCGTCTCAAAGCCACGGGCACCGGCGCTAAATCCCGTATAATGATATTTTTGTCCCTCTACCAAGGCCAAAGCGTCGATATGATGTTTCTCGTTCAGATCCTTATTATAGGATAACTGGATATTACCCATCAAGATATTCTGCTTATTATCCGCACGGTAACCATGAGCGTCGGAAGTCTGCGTAATCGCCTTCAAATCTTTCGGGATATACTTCATGTTCTCCTTCACGTTATACGTATAAGAGCCGAATGCGCTCAGTTTCAATCCGTCCAGAATCGTCCAAGTCAATTTACCGTGTACGTTCACGTAAGCGTTCTTCTCACGATCCTGTATCTCAAGGCGTCCCAGTGGGTTCTGGATCTCGTTCGCGTAGGGATCCTCATCCCATTTGCCATCCTCATTCTTATGCGTAGGGAAGGTTGGGTTGTAAGTGGCGGCCGAATAGAAAGTCTTCTCATAATCGTTCGTATAATCCACTTGTTTCAAGGAACCGAACATACCGAACTCGATTTTCAACTTATTGTTGAACATATTCTGGGAAGCGTCCAGTTTAGCCGTATAATTCTTCATACCGCTATTCTTGATAATACCCTGTTGATCGATCACGCCTGCAGAAGCACGATAATTCGAATCGTCGTTACCCGCACCGAAAGAGATGTTATGATTCTGCGTATAACCCAACTGCTCGATCTCGTCGAAGAAATTCGTATTACCTCCCATATCCAGCGGAGTCATGCCTAACGCCTTCGCCGTAGAGCGGAACTCATCGGCGGATAACATCTTCAAGTTCTTATAAACGTTACTGATACCGAAGTTGCCGTTATAACTCAACGTCTTCATACCGTTCTTACCTTTCACCGTAGTCACTACGATTACACCTGCGGCACCACGTGAACCATACTGAGCGGTCTCGGAAGCGTCCTTCAAGATCGTGAACGTCTCGATGTCGGCGGGAGCGATCGCATCCAACATGCTCAAATCACCGAATACGCCATCGATAATCACCAAAGGATCATTACCACCGGACAAAGAGGTCGTACCACGTACACGGATAGAAGGCTTAGAGGCAGGGTCGCCACCCGTCTTGGAGATTACCACACCGGCAACCTTACCTTTCAAGGATTCCAACGGCGTATTCACCACACCTTGGTTCATATCCTCTTTCTTGATACGCTCTACCGCACCGGAGATCGTACGTTTGCTACCGGTAGCGTAACCTACTACTACCACCTCGTCCAACGCCTCTACATCCTCGTCCAGAATGATATTCAGGTTCTGCTGTCCATTTACCGGGATCTCTTGTGATTTATAACCGATATAAGAGATGGTCAGAGTCCCGTCTTTCGGAGCTGCCAACGTGAAATTTCCGTCCATATCGGAAATCGTACCATTCGTTGTTCCTTTCACAAGGACACTAGCTCCAATAATCGGATCGCCGAATTTAGAGTCTTTCACTACACCTTTTACGGTAATGTCTTGAGCATAACTGCTAAAGGAAAGAAAAAGTCCCAAAAGAAGTAGGAACAAACCTCTTTCCCGCAAAGAGAAGAAATGCTTTTTCATGCTTTACAATTTAAGATTACTAAATTAATTTTATTTATTTCGTTTGCTTGATAAAACAACCAAGAGGGGGAATCCCCCCCTTGGCTTAGAATAAATTTTAACAGGAACAACTCGATTAAGTATTTCAAGACAACAAATATTCCAAATACCTTGTTATAGAAAGAAATTAATAACTATTTTTGTAATCAATATAAACAAGATCACCAAACATCAGAAAATGTGTAAGACAAAGGCATATACAGAAAATATGGATGCCATGAATGAATCGGTCGCTTTCCGATTCGACTTCTATAGTATGCCATCATTTAAGAATAATTTTGTAGAACTCTTGAGAAAGAATTTACCTGTCCAGCAATTCACGGAAAGGCTTTTAACCGAGGAGGAGAAACAAAAAATCAACATAGATGCGATTTCATACACATTAGATAATTCCATAGAAGAGATTATCAGCAAGAAGATATACAAATTCGAGCAATTCCATATGGCTAATTGTATGGCAGAACTATACATAGGGCCTTATTTCCTCTTTCTCTATTTGAAACGTAAGAGAGAAGAGCAGGTACGTTTGAAGGAATTAGATACGGTTTTCAATTTGCTAAAAAGTAAAAGTAGCGAGTTGAACTTATTAAATACGACATGTATTTTATCTTTTAATAAATATTTAGGAGAGAACGACTTATGGAAAATATTCGATAAGGACGCATTCCCATCGTTAGATACCGAGACAATGACAGTGGGAAGGTACGCGGATAGTCACTTATATGGAAATATGAATGTAGAGCTAGTAAGAGTCATTTCTAAAGGCTTTTATGAAAAAGAGGATGGAGAAGTAATCGATCCTTGTTTTTATGTGAACATAATAGCGAATGGTACAATTCCTCAATTATCCCTACAATCAGACGATTTTCCTATAATCCTATCTAAATTGTTTAATCAAAGCCAAAATGAGGCAACCAAATGTTTTATAAACTGAGCATAATTATGAAAAGAACAAAAAATGAGCATAACGATAAATTCACGAAAGGAACTTTCACTCCCCAAACAGAGATGACACCGATCGTCTCTGGGGTAGTACGCAGTGTCAGGGTAAATGTATCCTCAAATCGTCCTTTTTCCACAGGTACCAAAGCTTATCGAGTAAGTAAATTTTAGAAATGCTAAACTTAACTTTTCGTGTAAATGATTTTCAAAATCTATGGTTACGTATATATACCGTGGGATATCCGGTAGAAGGAGAAACCATACTTACCTTGATATGTGATGGCGATAAGATTTTATACACATCATTAACAGACTGCTATACCACCTCTTATAATCACATAGAAACATTGTTAAAAACAAATGGAAACCCGCACATCGATGCTTTTATATGGACACATCCCGACAAAGATCACTCTGTCGGAATCCAAACCTTATTAGAGATGTATGACCCAGCACACAAAGCCTTGATTTATCTACCGGAAGGGTTCTATACGAATTCCTCTTTTCCGGTCTGTGAGGAGGCTCAATCGGCTGTATTGTATTTGAAAGAAAAGTATAATACCGGACAAAAATATCAAATAATACCTGTCAGTCTATCAGAAAATGAGAGTAGAAGCCTGATTAAAATCAGCTTCTACGAGAACATAAGCGACCGAACAATCCATTGCAAATATTTTTTCATGGCACCTTTCGGAGGATTAGTTTGGAGGAGGGTGTCGACTGACGCTCATACCCCAAATGACTTATCAATCGTATATTCCATGTATTTCAATGGAGTAAACTTCTTATTCTGCGGAGATTTAGCAGAGCAAACCATCCAATTTTTAGATGATCAATACTTACAAAATGTTTATTTCGTGAAAATACCTCATCATGGATCAGGCGAACCTAAATCATTTGTGGGAAAACTAGTTGAGATGAATGTAAAAAACGCTGTAGCGACAACAACTTCTTTCCACACTACAAATCCTAAAAAAGAGATACTTGATAACTATAAAACGATTAGCTCCGAAATAAACTGTACAGGCTCTAGCCATGTATCATCAGAAGAATATGGGTGCATTGAAACCTCCTTCAACATCAAAAATCTAACAAACAATACTACATTATCGGGAAATGCTTACCAATATTACAAATCACCCCAATAAATTGTCTTTTTTACCAAGGGCGGGTAAAAGCGGGCCTAGTTGTTATATAATAAATTGATTTGATCATAAAATAGAATACTTTTGTTACATTTGCCTCAATCTTTTATCTAAAGTGGTATGTGTGAGCAATTGTATCTAACGGATGATCGTCTTCTTTTCGATAAGATCAGAGGGGGCAACGCAAAGGCGTTCGAATACGCTTTTCGCAAGTTCTCTCCCCGTTTAGAGGCATTTGCCCAGAAATACACCAACGATACAAACGAGGCGGAGGATATCGTACAGGATGTATTCTTGAAATTATGGGAAAGAAGGGAGTTGCTGGATAGCATCTCGCTGACCTCTTTTCTTTTCATGATGGTAAGGAATAGTTGTCTAAACTATTTAAAACACCGTCAGATAGCCGATTCGGTACAGCAACGGATACCGGATACCGAGACTGCCGAGCGATTATACGCGGCGGACTTCGTACCCGACCCTTCCTCCTTGCTGATCCAAAAGGAACTGTCCGACTCGATCGATCAGATTATGGAGGAACTGCCGCCCAAATGCAAGGAAGCGTTCGTTCTCAGCCGTCTGAACGGCTTGAAAAACCGGGAGATAGCGGAACATATGGCTATTACGGAGAAAGTGGTGGAGAAACACATTACCCGTGCCTTGAAACGATTCCGGGATGGATTAAGGCGTTATGCCTTATTACTGGGAACGCTTCTTAGTCTTTGGAAATGGTAATAAAGATTTAGTAAAACAGGAAAATGGAGAATAAACGATTCGAACATATAATTACACGGTATCTGAAAGGCAAGGCGACCCCGGAGGAAGAAGCGGAGTTGCTTCAAGCCATCCATGCCTCAAAGGAATGGGAGGCCGCTTTCCGGAAGCGAACCGCCGAATGGAATCCTTTGGAAGAGGCTGAAGCTGATCCGGAAACGGACCGGAAATGGAATCGGATCGCTTCTATCATCACGCCCTCGGAATCTCAATCGCAAACCGAAGAGGCACCGGTTATTTCCTTGGTCTCAACTTCTTCCCGAAGAATATGGTTCTCGATAGCAGCGATGGTCTTACTATTGCTTGTATCCGGAGTTACCGTCTATTTCTTGAATCAAGGCGGAAAAGCGGGAACAGGAAATGCCGAATGGCAAACGATTATAGCTGCGCAAGAGGATCGTTCGATCCTTTTACCCGATGGTAGTTCCGTTTATTTGAGAGTAAATTCCGAGCTGAGCTATCCGGAGGTCTTCGCCTCTTCCATACGAGAGGTCAAAATCAAAGGAGAAGCCTTCTTTGAGGTTACTCCCAATAGCGAGCAGCCTTTTATAGTAGATGCTTCCGGCTTATCGGTCAAGGTACTGGGAACCTCTTTCAGCGTACAGACCTCCGATCAAGGAAACGAGATCTCCGTGATCTTGGTAGAAGGAAAGGTGAGCCTGAATAACGCACATGAGAAAGAATTGGTACAGTTGCATCCGAACCAAAAAGCCGATTATTTCGTGAATGACGAACATTATACGGTAACGGAAGTTGATAGTGAACGGCTTACCTCGTGGAGAAAAGGGATCATCTTTTATGATAACGCTTCCTTAGATGAAATCGTACGCTTGATCGAACAAACCTATAAGGTCTCACTCATGTACACACGTCCGGAAAACGATGATCAACGTTTCTCCGGCGCTTTTCTAAAGACACAAAAATTAGAAACCGTATTACAACAAACCAATAAACTCACGGGTACGAACTTGATTCTTATTCAATGAAGAGATACGCACCACTGCTGTTAACCTTTCTTTTTCTCCCGTTGCTCTTCTCCTGCTTCGATCTGGAAGAAGACCTATACGACCAACTGGAGAAAGAGGATTATTATGCGGATTATGAATCTCTAATGGCCTCCGTACTCCGTCCTTATGAGCACGCGAAATGGGCGGAGACTAATTTCTCTTTCTGGCTGCAAGAGTTATCGGCGGATCAACTCGTGATCACCCAAAAACGAGAGCATTGGGAAGACGGGGGCGTATGGCGTATGATCCACCAACATACATGGGACACGTACGAGAAAAACAGCGAGCAAATGTGGAACGCTTGCTACGGAGGTATCGGATATTGTAATAATACATTGGCGGATATCCAAGAGTTATCATATGATAACTTCGGACTCTGCGAGTCCGACAAGCGGCAGCATATCGCCGAGCTTACCGCTTTACGGGCTTATTTCCAACTTTTACTTCTGGATGCGTTCCGCATCCCCGCGATCTCCCTCACGACAGAGGAAGAGGTTGGTTCAGCCACCCCACAAGAAAATTTCCACTTTATAGAAGAGAGCTTATTAAACGCCATCCCCGATTTACCCAAAGCACCCTCCAAGAATTACGAGGGACGTATCACCCAAGGAGCGGCGGCCGTATTATTGATGAGGCTCTATTTTAACGCGTCTTGGTACATCAATATACCGATGTGGGAACAGACCGGAGCGCTTTGCGAACGGATTATCAACGGAGAGTTCGGCACTTACTCTCTCACCTCGGAATGGACCGATTTATGGAACGCAGGCAATCAAGATTGTCCGGAATTAATCTGGTCTTATCCCCAGTCCCGGCAAGTAGGGTATGACGATTTTTACTATCTGTTTTTCATGCACTACCAAGCGCCCGAACGATTCGGTTGTGGCAAGGATTTGCCGGCGGCCTATAATGGTTGTCACCTCAGTCCCTCTTACGATCCATCCGGCAAGCCCTACCCTTATACGTTAGGACGCACGTTTTCCAAATTTCCTGATACGGATCTCCGGAAGAAGAACTTCAAGGTACTCTCACAAGGCATTTACGAGGGATTATTCCTCTTCGGACCCCAACAGATATACAATAGCGACCAGCTTCAGTATGGCGCCGAGGAATGGGGAAATTACCCCCTTATTTTCATAGATCAAGTAGCACGTTATTCCGACCATCTATCCGATACGGAAAAGAAAACGCTCACAGATAAACAATTATCTTCCGATACGCCGTGGATCATACAAGATAAAAGATTCACCTCCCTCGCATCCAATATCAAGACCGGCGAGGAGAATACAGGTATCCGTATCGTGAAATATCCGCTTTATCCATCCGGAGACGTGGGGCTGATGGCGAATAATCTGGTAGTGTTACGGCTAACAGAGGTTTATTATACGCTGGCGGAAGTTTCCTTCCGTCTGGGTAATCCAGCCAAGGCCGAGGCGATCTTGAACCAGATACGCAAACGATACTATGCGCCGGAAGACTGGGAACAAGTACGCTATCCGGAAGATGGCTCCGTCCTTACCGCACAGGAATTATTGGATGAATGGGGACGTGAATTTCTAGCGGAGAAACGAAGACGTACCGATTTAAACCGGTTCGGCCTATTCACGACCGGTATCTGGTGGGATAAGCAACCCTCCGATAGTTATCGCCGGTTCTATCCGATACCTGCCCGGGCGATATCGGCCAATCCCTTATTGAAACGCTCGGAAGGATATATCTATTAACCGTTTAATCCCCCCTATGCAAATCAAGATATACATATCATTCTTAATAACGGCTCTGTTCCTTTGCGTCCCGCATACACGAGCCCAAGAGATCGAGGTTCCCATCACCTTGAATGAACATGGGACTCAATTAAGGGATGTATTGCGGAAAATAGAGCAACAATCCCCTTATCTTTTCCTATACAACGAGACTCAGTTGGATATGAAACAGAAAATCAATGAGAAAATAACCTCGCCGGATATCCGTAAAATACTAGACCGGCTATGCGGACCGATCGGGATACGCTATGAGATCATGGACGTACAAATCTTGTTGATGCCTAAGATCGATACGGGGAAGCCCAAGCCCTATCCAGTCCCGGTTACGGGTTATATCACGGATGAGAAAGGGTCTCCCATGGAATTTGTCTCGGTAATCGACCTTCTTTCCGGTAAAGGAGGACTAACGAATGAGGAAGGGTATTTCCGCTTCTTTACGGATAAGGATTCGTGCCGGCTACAAATCTCCCATCTGGCCTATAAGCCGGAGCTAAGGACGGTGGGGCCCGATAACCGTCATTTACAGATCCAATTGATACCGGCCGTCTTTAATTTGGACGAGGTGGTAGCGATCGGCTACGGAACCTTGGCACGCAAGGAACTGACATCAGCCGTGGGTTATGTATCCTCGGAACGGTTTTTATCCGGGAAGGTCAACAATCCCATCCAAGGCATCAAAGGGTTGATCGCCGGAATGAGCATCTCGGGATCTTCCTTGTCCGATATAAACTCGATACCGGATATACAGATACGGGGCGCCGGGTCTATTTTGGCCGGAAACAATCCGCTAGTCGTGGTAGATGGGGTACCCGGGGTATCCTTGAATAGTTTATCGCTAGCCGAAATCGCCTCCATATCGGTATTAAAAGACGGATCTTCCGCCGCCATTTACGGATCGAACGGGGCTAACGGAGTGATCTTGATAACGACCAAAAGCGGTAAAAGCTCGGATAAGTTGCAGGCCTATTACCAAACCTACCTAGCGGCCGCTCACGAATATAATAGACCTCGTATCCTTTCGCCCGAAGCCTTTGTAGCAGCCGGGAGAGACGCTGATCTAGGGTATCATACGGATTGGCAAGCCGCTTTGATACGCTCCTGCCCCTTGGAACAAAATCATGATTTATCCATTCAAAACGGATGGAAAAGCGGGGCGTTCCGTATCTCCATGAATTACAGGGACGGACAAGGGCTAGACATCGTATCCTCCCGCCGGGAATACGCCTTACGTACCCATATCAGCCAAAACCTCCTCTCCGGCTATCTGGAGCTAACCGTATCGCTCGCTTACAAAAAACAACATTTGCGCCTAGGTAACCATACAGCTTTCCAACAGGCGATGCTAGCCAATCCTACCGCCCCGATCTATACCGATGAGGAGGAGACGGAGTATCTCTATCCTTCCGGTTTCGAGCGGGATAATCCCGTAGCCTCACTAAAAGAGGAAAACCGGCAACAAGAGAACCAGTTTATGACCGGCTCGCTAACCGCACGGATCAACTGGAGCAAACCTTTTTACTCCACCATTATGCTTGCCGAGAACCGGGAAGAGAGTGAGGAAAATGTCTATTGGACCTCACGGGCCAAAGAATCCGTAGACAATAACCGGAAAGGGCGAGCGGATCGTACCTCTTCCAAATATGTAAACCGGACGCTAGATTGGACCAATCATTACGATAATACGTGGGACCAGCACATGGTCAAAGCGATGATAGGCTATTCATTCCAACGTTGGGATCATTCGGGAATGAACGCCGGAAACGCCGACTTTCCTACCGACTTCTTCACATGGAACAACATAGGCACCGGTTCTTACCTTACCGATGGAAAAGCGACTTTAAGCTCGTTCAAGAATTCCAGCAAGTTGATTAGTGTCTTTGCCCGGTTTAATTATTCCTACCGGGACTTATTGATGCTTTCCGCCTCGTTTCGCAGGGAAGGTTCCAGTAAATTCGGGGCGAATCATAAATGGGGCAACTTCCCTGCCCTTTCGGGTGGTATACGCTTGAGCGAGTTACCCACCTTCCAAACGGAATGGTTGGACGATCTTAAATTCAGAGTTGGTTACGGGGTATCGGGCCGCCATAATTTCTCCCCTTACCAATCGCTAGAGACGTACGCCGGAGCGGGTAAAGTCATGGTAGATGGCAAATGGATACAAGTATTCGGACCTAGCAATAACCCCAATCCGGATTTACGCTGGGAAAAAAGCCTGCATACCAACATAGGCGCCGAGGCGATCTTATTCAACTCCCGCCTCATGCTCTCCTTGAATCTATTCAAACGTACGACAAAAGATCTCCTGTTTGTCTACAACGCGATCAAGCCTCCCATGATCCATGATAATATTACGACAAACGTAGGCACTATCGACTCCAAAGGATTGGAATGGGAAATGAATTGGCTACCTGTGCGTACAAAGAATTTTCAATATTCGGCAAGCCTCACGGGTAGCCTATTGAGCAGTACGCTGAAAAGCCTTTCCAACAACCAATTTAAACTAGGCTATACGTATCTGTATGATCTCCCTGCCCCCGGATTACCCGGCCCGGCTATTCGTTTGGAGGAGGGAAAGCCAATCGGCTCCTTTTTCGGTTGGCGCTATGCCGGAACCGACTCCGAGGGTAATATCTTGGTATGGAGCAAAGACGGGAGAAAGATCCCGACTACCGAGCGTACCGAGGAAGACAAGGCTTTTATCGGCAACGGCGTACCGAAAGTGCAGCTCTCTTTCAGCCATACGTTTACTTGGAAGAATTTCGATTTACGATTGTTTTTCACCTCTTGGCTGGGGTACGACCTGTTGAATCTGAAACAAATGTACTACGGGCTACAAAACGTACCGGTTACCAATCTTTTAGAAGACGCTTATACCCGTAACGACGCCATCAAGGGAGACAAGATCTATTGCGATTATTTTCTTGAGAACGGTAATTTCCTGAAATTAGAAGAATTGACCTTGGGATATAAAATTCCTCTCCCAGACAATAAATGGATTCAATCGTTACGCTGCTATTTCTCGGTAAATAATGTATTTACACTTACCGGATACACCGGAGGCGATCCCGCTAATATCAACGTGAATGGCGTAGAACCCGGTATCGAGACCACTTCCATCTATCCTGTAGCCCGTACTTTCACGCTGGGATTGTCCGTCCAGTTCTAAAGACATCCACTGCAAGCCGGCTTGCAGTAGTACTGCAATGCGGATGCAGCATCACCGCAACGCCTATGCAGTAATTTATTTTCAACGAAAAGCAAGCGCAAAAGAAACAACCTAATCAGTTAATCCCTAACTTTGTGAGCCTAAACAATAGATAATATGGTACAGAGATTCGATTACTTAGTGATAGGCTCGGGGATAGCCGGTATGAGTTTCGCACTGAAAGTAGCCAATGAAGGCAAAAGCGTG
>ULRN01028599.1_pt1 | contig 61713 bp, 43 predicted proteins | sample 1955461 | NCBI WGS metagenome assembly ULRN01 (sample SAMEA4835683, study PRJEB28245) | human gut metagenome | biome: gut microbiome; material: fecal sample | place: Denmark | collected 2008 | reverse complement strand
CTCCTTACAAAAATAGATATTTGTCGCATATAACAAAACAAACACATATTAAATAGTCAAGGTTAGTCTAGGCAAAAAATTATTACTATCGTTTAAAAGCTAATCGGATTAGATTGTTTTCCCTGATTAGCTGTTGCATAATCGCAAGGCTTGATCGAGAGATCAGGCCTTGTTATTTTCTGGTTTGTAGCGAGAAAATATCGCTTTCGCGTTATCTAAACGTTCTTTTGATAAGGGTTCCACCCCTTTTAACGGATAATCGAGGCCTAATTGCTCATATTTATAGGTTCCCATCGTATGATAAGGCAACAATTCCACTTTGCGAACCACTTTATATGAACTGACATACCGAGCTAACGCCTCCAGCCACTCGTCATTATCCGTATATCCGGGGACAATAACATGGCGAATCCAAGTATCTATGCCACGTCTCTCCAATTCATCCAAGAACAGAAGCGTATTATCCTGCTTGACACCCGCCAGTAACGGATGTAAATCCGGGTTTAAGGTTTTGATGTCCAATAACACTAAGTCCGCATAATCCAAGACTTCCCAAGCTTTTGAGGTACATACGAAACCAGATGTGTCCAAAGCTGTGTGAAGACCTTGCTCTTGGCACAAACGGAAAAACTCTTTCAGAAACTCCGGTTGCAATAAAGGTTCCCCACCGGTAACAGTCACCCCCCCACGGGCGATAAAACTCTTATACCGTAAGACTTCCGTCAACAGCTCACCGGGAGTCATCTGATATTTCACCTTCCCTTTCGGGTTCCAAGTATCCGGGTTATGGCAATACAGGCAACGCAACGGGCAGCCCTGCATAAAAACGACAAAGCGAATTCCGGGACCATCTACGGTCCCGAAACTCTCTAATGAATGTATCTTACCTTTTATCACTTACAGTGAATGGTTAATGGTCCTTGAAATAACATCCAACTGTTGTTCACGAGTCAGTTTCACGAAGTTTACCGCATATCCGGATACACGGATCGTAAGTTGCGGATATTTCTCAGGATGTTCCATAGCGTCGATCAACAAATCCTTATCAAATACGTTAACATTCAGATGCTGACCTCCATCCGGAGTAAAATAGCCATCCAATAAGCTAACCAGATTATTGATCTGCACTTCACGCTCCTTTCCCAACGTAGCCGGAGAAACAGCGAAAGTATAAGAGATACCGTCGTGCGCATGCTGGAATGGAAGCTTCGCTACCGAAGCTAGCGCAGCGATAGCACCTTTCGTATCACGACCGTTCATAGGGTTCGCGCCCGGAGCGAAAGGAGTTCCACCGATACGGCCATCCGGTGTCGTACCAGTCTTCTTACCATATACCACATTAGAGGTGATCGTAAGGATGGACTGCGTAGGTTTCGCATGGCGATAGGTCTCGTGCTGACGCAAATATTCCATGAACTTCTCGGTGATCTCTACAGCGATACTATCCGTACGATCGTCGTTATTACCGAAAGGAACATATTCGCCCTCACGTTCGAAATCAACCGCCAAGCCACGCTCGTCACGGATCACACGTACTTTCGTATCACGGATAGCAGCCAACGAATCAGCAACGATAGAAAGACCGGCGATACCTGTCGCACGGATACGCTCTACGTCCCCATCGTGAAGCGACATCTCGAATGCCTCATACGCATATTTATCATGCATATAATGGATTATCTTCAAGGCGTTCACATACACTTTCGCCAACCAGCGCATCATTTGCTCATACTTAGCCATCACCTCATCGTATTCCAGATACTCGCCGCGAACCGGCTCGAACATCGGGGCTACCTGTACGCCGCTGCGCTCATCCCGTCCTCCGTTGATCGCATATAATAAACATTTCGCCAAATTCGCACGGGCTCCGAAGAACTGCATCTGCTTACCGATCTTCATAGGAGAAACGCAACAAGCGATACCATAATCATCTCCATAATCCGGACGCATCAAATCGTCGTTCTCATATTGGATAGCCGACGTATCGATAGAGACCTTGGCACAGAAACGTTTCCAGTTCTCGGGAGCGTTCTTAAACCACAGAACCGTCAAATTGGGTTCTGGTGCCGGACCTAGATTATATAATGTATGGAGATAACGATAGGAAGTTCTTGTTACCAAAGAACGGCCATCCACTCCTTGGCCGCCCAAGGACTCTGTTACCCAAACCGGATCACCGGAGAACAAATCATTGTATTCCGGCGTACGTAAGAAACGAACGATACGCAACTTGATGATCAGCTGGTCTACCAATTCTTGCGCCTCCTCTTCGGTCAACTTACCCTCACGGATGTCTTTCTCGATATAAATATCCAAAAACGTAGAAGTACGTCCGATAGACATAGCCGCGCCATCTTGGTCTTTTACCGCCGCCAGATAAGCTAAGTACACAAACTGAACCGCCTCACGAGCGTTTTGTGCCGGACGAGTCACATCAAAACCATAGCTAGCGCACATTTTCTCGAACGCTTTCAAAGCCTTGATCTGTTCGGAAATCTCCTCACGGCTCTGGATGATCTCTTCCGTGATCTCTTGGATATCCAAACGATTCAAGAAACGCTTTTTCTCCTCGATCAAGATTGCCGTACCATACAGAGCGACACGACGATAGTCACCGATAATACGTCCTCTGCCATATGCGTCGGGCAGACCGGTGATGATAGCCGAACGACGTGCGGCAATCATCTCTTCCGTATATGCGGAGAAAACGCCCTCGTTATGAGTTTTACGGTACTTCGTGAAGATCTCTTTCGTCATCGGGTCCAAATGATAACCATAAGCTTCCAAGCTATTCTCAACCATACGGATACCGCCTTTCGGGAAGATACCACGTTTCAGCGGAGCATCGGTTTGTAACCCAACGATCACCTCATTCTCCTTATCAATATAGCCCGGGCCATATACATCGATCCCTTGAGGTAATTTTGTCTCGGCGTCATAAACTCCCTTTTCCCTCTCGATCTTAAACATCTCGGTCAGCTTGTTCCAGACCTTACGGGTCTTCTCGGAAGAAGCGACTAAAAAGGAATCATCCCCTTCATAAGGCGTATAGTTACTCTGGATAAAATCTCTTACATTGATCTCTCTTTTCCAGGTCTCACCCTTAAAGTGATCCCAGCACTCATTCTTAAATTTCATAAACAATCTAATCTAATACCACATTTTTATCGGTACAAAGGTAGAACTTTTATCCGCATGTTCCTGTAACATTTGCGACACCCCCTCTAAAATCCCTATAAATTGCTATTAAAAATATACAAGAAGAAAGGAACGAAGGTGAAATAGTCTACGAGATGGAGGATAGCGGGATAATCTACGTACCGAAATGATATGCAATAGATTACAGCGCCAACAAGATGCACGGTGTCATCTTTATCGAACCGCTGATATTCTTGTCGCACAAGGTAGCCACGCCCAAAAAGTAGATCCGGCACCAAGAGTTGAAGTGAAGCCGACTTCTCCCCCTGCCGCTTCCACGATAGCCTTGGATATGGCCAAGCCCAACCCAGTCCCTTGGGCGAACTCGTTCAACTTCTCGAAGCGGTTGAACACTTTATGATGCAATTCCTCCGGTATACCGATACCCGTATCTTCCACATAGATCCGCAGGCCATTCCGCTCGAAGCCATACCCGGCTTTTATAAATCCGGACACCGTGCATTTGGCCGCGTTGGAAAGGAAGTTCATCCACACCTGCTTAAGCCGATTACGGTCAAAAGACGCCCATGCGTCAGGATCGGTATCCCCCATCCGCAACTCGACATCCGGGCTCTTGATCCTCGGAAGGATGGTAGCATATAGTTCCTCGCAAACCTTCCCAATATTGAACCACTCACTCCTATACTCCAAGACACCGGACTCGATCTTGGAAAGGTCTATGATATCGTTGATCAACCGCAATAACAACTCATTATTGGATTGAATGATATTGATATACTTTTCCTTCTCTTCCGGGTCGTCGCAACTCATCATCAACTCGGAGAAACCGACGATAGCGTTCAGCGGAGTCCGTATCTCATGGCTCATATTGGCGAGGAAGGCAGACTTAAGGCGATCGGAAAGCTCAGCTTTATCCTTCAAGGTCTTCAGCTCCTCGATCATCTTTTCCCATTTCGTATTATTGATCGTAATACCCGTATAACGGATCACGCCCCCTTCCCGAGCCTTCTCCACTTGTATGCCGGTGACCAGCAAAGTCTGCCACTCCTTATCCCATTTCGTCTTGGAACGGTATTTAAAATTAAAGTCCTTGTCGACTCCCCGTAGCATATGGTTCATATAATGGCGAACACGCTCCACGTCATCCGGATGGGCCACGTTTATATACGCATCGTAGGAGATCTCTTTCTCCGGATGGTAATCATTCACAGGATCATTGAAGACGGTATATCGCTGGGTCCGAACATCGAAATCCCAATAAGATATTCCCACCGTCTTAAAGGACAGCTCTATCTTATAATTCCTTTCCTTAAGCTCCCGGTTCAATTGCTGTATCTTAGGAATATTTTGGCGGAATCCCGTGAAACGTACGATGTGACCATTCTCGCCGTATTCGAACGGCACGCTAATGAAATCACAATATTGCCACGTCTCATCATATTTCGTTTGTATCCGGCAAGTAAAATTAATCGTATGATTCTTACCTTCCATCATCGATCGCATGGCATCCTCGAACAAAGGACGGTCCTCAGCATGGATCACCTCCAGATACTCGGGTATGGTCAACAGCCTGTCCGCCGTATAATCGTTAAGCGGATCATTATAAGACTCGAACACCTGGGCACGCACGTCAAAATCCCAATGGACGATATTGCTGACTTTCATGGCCAGCTCACGCTTAGCGATCAGGTCTTGCGCTTTCTTCGCCATCAAGATCTTATCCGTGATATCCAATTGTGTCCCGACAATTTGCAACTTCCCTCGATGCTCAGCCGAAAGACGCATCCGGCTCTCATAATGGCGGTATCGCCGTTCCTGCTCGTCATAGAATCGCAACGTGATCTGCCCTTGCTCCACCTCCTTGTTTATCAACCGCGAGAAAAGTTTCAGCAATGGGGATTGGTCATGCGGGTGCAATATAGTCAACACCTCTTCCATCGGCATATTCGACCTCGCTATAGTACGGCCATATAGTGGGCTGAAAAGTTTTTTATGCACGTCATATATCCAAGAGGTCATATTGGCCGCCTTCATCGCCATCTCTAGGTTCTTTTTACTTTCCTCAGTACGATATTCGGTCTCCTTCACGAGTGTCACGTCGTTGGCGAGTAGTATGTGCCCGATAATATGTCCGCTCTTGCCTCGTATGGGGATAATCTTGGCCTCGTAGATCATCGAGTTCTTATTGTGGGAGGTGAAATAGGAATCGCTGTTAATCCGGTCAAAATCATACTCAAACTCCAAGGTTACCTCTTCACCGGATTTAATCCTTGTATACAATTCAGTATCTACATAAGGACTGTTAAACAGATTGACGGTATTCACCACCGTACTCCCGTCATCGACTCCATATATCTTCAACGCATAGTCGTTTATACTGCGTAAAATCCCATGCGCGTCATAGATCTCAATCCCGATCGGCAAACTGGCATATATACTCTCCGTGAATAAACGTTGCTCCTCTATCAATCCAGCTATCTCTTTCTCAATAGATGCGTTATCATTCTCGTGAGAAGTTCTTCCATATTGTTCCATCTGTCTTTTTTATTCGTATCCTATCCGATATTATCTTCGTACAAATGTAAACAAAAAAGTGAATTTCTTTTAGTACATTCGTAAAGATATTATCTTTGTAATTCAAACAAACACTAAATCTTAAAAACATGAGATTCGCAAGGCTTATTCAGTCATTAACAAGTCTCCTTCTATTGATTGCACAAACAAACCTATTTGCCTCAACCGTGCTACATCAGACCTCTATGGTTGACCTCTCGAACAACGCCATTATCTGCATGCATCAAGATCAAGATGGCTATTTATGGCTCGGGACTTACGACGGACTTAACTTATACAACGGAAAAGACACATATGTATATCGTTTCGAATTAAATAACAAGAACTCTCTTTGCAGTAATATCATTCACAAAATATCCGATGCTGAACCCGGCTTTTTATGGATATCAACCTCTTTAGGTATCAATAAATTCTCACTAAAAGAACGGAAAGTCACCGAGTCTTTCCCCGGATACATGGAATGCGATCTATTAGCGTCCGATTCATCCGGCATCACGCTCGCTATTTGTAAGGAAAACAGGATCTCTTGCTACACCCCATCTAGCGATGGGTTCCGGGACCTGCCGAGAGAAGGAGTAGGCCCTCAAACCGTACGCACCTTATTCGCCGGGACGGACGGACATTTTTATTTATTATTAGCCTCGGGCATACTGAAAAAGTTGACTCCGGATTTCTCCGATACTACTTTTAATTTGCTATCGGAAGAACGCCAATTCCATAATAAACCGATCTTATCCGCATTTTACGAGAATAATCATATTTTCATTGTAGATACCGACAATAAATTATATCGACAGCATGTAGACGGAAAGGGGAAAGAATTCCTGTTCGATCTGCCTGAAATGACAAAACAATATGGTAACATCATCAAGATATGCACCTTCCAATCCAATGTGTATATCGTTTTCCGTAACGGCAATATTCTAGACCTAAGCCAACCGGAAAACACGATAAATATGGGCATCGGTATCTTTTGCCTAATGAACGATAAAAGGCAGGAGATTCTCTGGTTGGGAACAGACGGGCAAGGTATACGGATGTTTTATGACAAACCCGATCTTTTCGGCTCTATCTTACTCAACGATTTACCGATTAATATACAGAACCCCATACGTTCTTTATATACAGATGACGATCAATCCCTTTGGCTCGGGACAAAAGGAGATGGTATTGTCCGGATACAAGCGTATGACACTTACCATAACAAAAAGATGATCCCACAAAGCGCTATCACGCATTTCACCACCGCCGACGGCCTATCCAGCAACCGGGTGTATTGCTTCCAAAAAAGCAAGTACCATCCATGTATCTGGATTGGCACGGAAGGCCCGGGACTGACCTATTATTCGTATACAGAGAAACGAATAAAAACGATACCGCAACGAGAAAACACCACCCCTCTACGCTATGTCCACTCTATTTGCGAGGTAGATGATTCCACATTATGGCTAGCGACAACGGGTAACGGATTGCAAAAGGTTACCTTACATATAGATAAAGCCGTACCTACAATCGGGAAGGTACAAACCTTCCCGTTAAAAAACGAAGAGAACATCTGTAAAGAAATCCAATCGATGGTATATGACAACGACTCTACCCTGTTCCTCGGGAGCCGTGGCGGTTACGGAGTCATTCGTTTCAATATTTTCAATCAAGGATATGAATTCCTGCAAACCAACAATTTAAGAAACCCGGCCATTGGAGACGTGCTTTCCGTATGCCAAACCGAAGATTCCACGTTTTATGCAGGCGCCAGCTCCGGTCTCACCCGAATTAAATTCAGAGGGGGAAAGATGCGTTTACGCCAATTCGATAAAAGCGACGGGATCGTAAACGACATGATCCATGGTATCCATGAGGGGAACGATAGCTGTATCTGGCTCAGTACCAACAAAGGTCTCACCAAATATAATCCCCGGAACAACTTTTTCCATAATTATCATCAGCCTTACTTTAGCGTCATGGAATTCTCTGATGATGCTTATTGGAAATGCCCATACTCCGAGCGCTTATTCTTCGGAGGTATCAACGGATTGGTCTGGGTAAATAAACAAACGGAGCCGGAGCATACCTATCAACCAGAATTGAGTTTCTTTGAGTTGCAAATGGATAAACAAATCCTTCCATTATATAAGGACATCAGCCGGAACGGTGTAACGGTTCCGGCTGATGTCCAATCGTTAACGATTGCGTTTGTCGCTCCGGATTACATCAACGGGGAGAATTACGAGTATTCGTATCAGTTACTCAACTATAACTCCTCTTGGAAAGAATTGCAAAAGACAAACAAAGTAACTTTTATGAACCTACCGTACGGGGAATATTTGCTGAAAGTCCGTTATCGCAACGATGTCATTGATTCGTCGGCAAAAGAATACACTCTACCTATCAAGGTATTACCTCCTATTTATCTAAGCTCGTTAGCCATTTTCACGTATCTTTTTATCGGTACGGTTTTGCTCATCATCGCCACCTATCGTATCCATCACCAAATACTAAAGAAACAGAAGCAGATCGCAGACAAGATCAAGGAGGAGCAAAAAGAGAAGCTATACGAGTCCAAGCTAAATTTCTTTACCCACATTACGCATGAGCTATGCACCCCGCTTACCTTGATCAATGGCGTGGAGAATTATATCCAAGCCTATGCCGCCACCTCAAAAGACAAGACATTAGAAAAATACACTTCAGTCCTCCGGGAAAATGTAGAGGAACTGAACGGGCTTATCCAAGAGATCCTTGATTTCCGGAAAGCGGAAGACGCAGGATTCAGTCATACGCACATCCGGAGAGTATCCGTATCCTCTCTTTTGCGAACTCAATTCGAATGGTTTTACCCACTATCCGAGCAACACCAAATCCAATTCAAGATCGATGCTCCCAAAGAGCTTTATTGGAATACGGATCCCGTCTATTTCAAGAAGATCCTAGCAAATCTGATTTCCAACGCATTTAAGTATACGGAAGACGGGGGCACGGTTCGTATCTCCTTACATGAGGAGGAGAACTTTCTCGTCCTTAAAGTTTACAACACCGGCAAAGGAATCGAGGAGGCAGACATGCAAAATATTTTCGACCGATATCGTATCCTTGGCACAATGGATAACGATGATAACAGGCAAAATACGACACGGAATGGCCTCGGCTTATTTATTTGTCACAGCCTCGTACAATCCTTAGGTGGTAAAATCGACATAGAGAGTGAGGTCGGCCAATATGCTGAATTTACAGTTACCTTACCTTTTGGCATCGTAGAGGAGACCTCAGACAACACGATAGACGAAGAGATTCCCGTATCGCTTCCTTCCCCAAACACGGATATACAAGAGCCGCAAATCTCACATACGGCACAAAAAGAGACGGAAGATAAACCGATGATACTCGTTATCGACGATCATAAAGACATCGTCTGGTTAATCACGGAAACCCTCTCTTCCAAATATCAGGTTCAAGAAGCTTATAATGCGGAAAAGGCTCTGGAATTCCTCAAACAATACACTCCGTCCCTTATCATCACCGATATCATGATGCCTAATATGGATGGATTGGAATTGATCTCGCTTATCAAAGAAAATAAATATACCCGCCATATCCCGCTTATTATCGTCTCTGCTAAAATATCAGACCAAGAGCAAGCGGCAGGACTTAATATCGGAGCGGATGCCTATCTAACCAAGCCTTTCTCGCCAACAGTTCTCCTATCCGTCGTGAATCGATTGATGACTAACCAAAGAGAATTAAAAGAGTATTTCTATTCTCCGGAAAGTGCTTATCAATATACGGAAGGGCAATTATTACATCAAGAAGACAAGGAATTCCTTGACACCGTAACCTCTATCATCAAAGAAAATGTCAGCAAGGAAGGACTCGGTCCCGAGCTGGTAGCGGACGCATTGAATATAAACACTCGCATCTTATATCGTCGTTTCAAGAAAATATCTACTATGACGCCGAGTGATTTTATAAAGGATTATAGGTTAAACTATGCAGCGCAATTACTCGTGAATACCAACATGAGCGTTCAGGAAATTATTTATAATGTAGGAATTTCTAACAAATCATACTTCTATAGGGAATTTGCCCGTAAATATAACATGACACCTAAGGAATACCGCACAAAAAAGACATAAATCACTGATTCCTAAACAGTGTCATAATCTACCAAAAGAGTATCATAATCTGCCATATGCATTTCATGACACTTCTTTGGCATTTCAAAGCACTCTTCAATTCGTTAAGACCTATTAATATTGCTGTCGAATAGCAAAGCAAACCGCTTGTGTGTATTCTTCCTTCGGGAAGCACATTATTAACTTTTAATTTAATGTTTTTATGGAAAAAAAGAGTGAAGGTAAGACGAGGAAATGCCTGACTTTATTAGGTGGACGAACCTCTTTGTTACTTTGTTTATCTTTAATGTTTCAGTCCTCTTATGCGGCCGGAGATTCTACTGTTCCTGAAATGGGAAACATGGAGATTCATCAGATCGCACAGCAAAGTTCAACCATTAAAGGTGTAGTAAAAGACCAAAAGGGCGAACCTCTGATTGGCGTTAGTATTGTTGTGAAAGGAACCACGAACGGAACAGCTTCGGACTTTGACGGAAATTTCACTTTGGATGTGCCGGATAACAGCACATTGGTATTTTCCTTCATCGGCTTCAAATCCCAAGAAGTTCGTTATACCGGGCAAAAAACATTGAACATAGTCTTAGCTGAAGACTCTGAGACACTAGACGAGGTAGTAGTCGTAGGTTACGGTTCCCAGAAGAAAGGTGAGATCACCTCATCCGTTACCAGCGTGAAAGCTTCCGACTTTAACAAGGCACCGGTAGTGAACCCGATGCAATTGGTGGAAGGACGTGTGGCAGGTCTGACCGTATCACGTGGTAGTACGGACCCTAACGGCGAGGTTAAAGTACAGATGCGTGGCGCCTCTTCTTTGAAAGGTAGCAACGAGCCTCTGGTTATTATTGACGGTATGCCGGGTAACATGACTTCCCTGAACGCTATCGCACCCGAGGATATCGAGGCTATCGACGTATTGAAAGACGGTTCCGCCGCGGCTATCTACGGTACCCGTGGTAATAACGGTGTGATCATCGTAACCACGAAACGCCCGCAAGCCGGGACTACGCAAGTGGATTACTCCGGTTATATCATGCACGAGGCGGTTTACAAACGTCCGGAAGTCTTAAATGGAGACGAGTTCGTAGCTTACGGAAAAGAGACCAACAACGTCAACATCCGCGACTTTGGCGGACGTGACGATCATTACGACAATCTATTGAACAAAAGCAACTTCACACATGTGCATAACTTGACCGCAACCGGTGGTAACGCCAAGATGAACTACCGCGCATCCTTGAACTATAAGAAGAATGAAGGTATAGTAAAAAGCACGGGGCGTGAGACGATCAATGGTTCTATCGCCGTGAATCATCGTGCGTTTGATGACAAACTACAGCTTTCTTTCAACCTAGCGAACTCTTTCGTGAAAGTGGACGCAGTTTCCGATGATGTGGATAAGGTAGGAGATATCCCTAATTACGGCATATTATACCAGGCGATCCGTATCAACCCGACAATGCCTATTTATAAGGAAGACGGCTCCTTCTGGGAAACCTATAGCGGATACGAGGATTTCAATCCGGTAGCCCGTATCTATCAGCGTACCAAGAAAAAAGAATTCAAGAACTTATTGGCGAACTTCAAGGCTCAATACGAGATCATCCCCGGTTTGACAGCCGCCGCTTTCTTCGCTATGGAGAAGAACGACGCATTAACTAACGATTATAGTATGCGTGAGGAATATAGCCAATATAAAGACGGTACAAACGGACGCGCCAAAAAGGAATATTATCAGAATACCAACCGTACCACTGAATGGACAGCAAACTACAATACTTCCATCAACGGCGTACACAATATTACCGGCTTGCTGGGATACAGTTACCAAGATTTTGAATACGAGCAATTCAGCGCCGAGAACAAGAACTTCTTGACGGACGTATTCGGCACCAATAACCTAGAAGCCGGCGGTTACCTGAAAGACGGTAAGGCAGAGATGAAAAGTAAAAAAGAAACCAGCAAACTGATCGCCTTCTTCGCCCGCGCCAACTATAATTACGACGGTAAATACATGGCCAGCGCCTCTATCCGCCGTGAGGGTTCCACGAAATTCGGAGCGAACAACAAATGGGCTTGGTTCCCCTCTGTCAGCGCAGGCTGGATGATCTCTCGTGAGGACTTCATGGAGAGCCAAGAAGTGTTCGACGTATTGAAATTCCGTGCCGGTTTCGGTATCACGGGTAGTTTGCCTACCGATCCGTATATGTCTCTCGCTACCTACGGTACAGGCGCTGGAGCTTGGAACGCTTACACCGGTTCATGGCTAACCGCCACTTACGGTCCGAATATCAACCCGAATCCAGATTTGAAATGGGAGAAGAATGAATCCTTGAACGTAGGTTTCGACTTCGGTTTGCTGGGCGGACGCTTGAATGGAACGATCGATTGGTATAGCCGTACGACTCGCGACCTTATCAGCAGTTACAATGCCCAACAGCCTTCTCTGATCTACAACACGATCACCACCAACGTAGGCACGATGAGAAACAGAGGTGTGGAATTAGCGTTAAACGCAGAAGTCGTTAAGACGAAAGATTTCTCTTATACCGCAAACTTGACATTCTCATACGAGACCAACAAGTTGACGGCCTTATCCAATGAGATTTACAAATCCTCCTACGAAGATCAATACGACCTTCCATCTCCGGGTAACCCGGGTAAGGCATTCCGCCTTCAAGAGGGACAACCGATCGCTTCCTTCTTCGGTTATGTTTGCGATGGCATCAACGAGGATGGAACCTGGAACCTACGAGATATAGACGGAAAAGAGGGCTTATCGGATGCCGACCGTACCTTTATCGGTAACGGTTTGCCGAAGTTCAAGGCGGGCTTGCAAAACACCTTTACTTACAAGAACTTTGACTTCGGCTTCTTCCTACGCGGCATGTTCGACTATGACGTATTGAACGAGGGAGCTATTTATTTCGGAACCACCGTCAATATTGACCAGTCCGGAACGAACGTATATAAAGACGCTTTGAATAATAAGGTGACAGAACAACCGTTGTTCTCTTCCTACTATCTGGAAAAAGGAAACTTCTTGAAGATCGATAACGTGACACTGGGTTATACATTCAACTTCAAAAACAATAAATATGTGCGTAACCTACGTATTTATGGTAATGTCACCAACCTAGCGACTATCACAGGATACTCTGGTTTGACCCCTGACGTAAACGTAACAGGACTACAAGCGGGTATTGAGAAACGCGGAGCTTATCCTACCACTCGAACATTCACGTTTGGCGTGAACTTTGGGTTTTAATTAATTAAGAACGATATCTTTTGAAAATGACAAATAATATGAAAGCATTAAAGAATATATGCGCGATTACTTTATTGTTCGGAGCTACCGCATTTACCTCTTGCACGGATCTGACAGAGGAAATACATAGCTCGGTAATCGCCGACAACTATTATAACAACGCAAATGAGGTAATGGCTGCCATGATGCGTCCATGGGGACATTTTTGCGGAACAATGCAAGTGGCTCAATCTCCTTGGTCGTGTAACGAGTTATCCTCAGACGGTGCCGCATGGCCTCAAAAAGGTCGCCACGGATATGATAACGGCGACTGGATCCGCTTGCACCGTCATCAGTGGATTCCTACAGATAATCAAGTAGTCGATGCTTGGAAAAAATTATTTGAAGGGATCGGATACGCTAATAACTTCTTGACCGATATCGAGGGATTGGATTTCGAGGCACTTCAAGTTCCTATGTCCAAGGCACAGGCACAAGCGGAGATGCGTGTGTACCGCGCTTATTGCTATTGGTATGTAATGGATATGTTTGGGACAGCTCCCATCAGCGAAAAGATCGGAGAAGTCAATCCTTCCTCCAAATCTCGCACGGAGCTATTCACTTGGGTTGAGAAAGAGTTAAAAGAAAGCATTCCCTCCTTGTCTGAAAATAAGACAGAGACCTACGGCCGCGTATCTAAATGGGGGGCTTATGCTCTATTGGCTCGCCTGTATTTAAACGCAGAAGTTTATACCGGACAGGCTCGCTGGGATGATTGCATCTCCATTTGCGATGAGTTGGCTAAAGGAGGTTTCGCATTGGATAAGAAGTGGAACGACACTTTCCGTGCGGACAACGACAAGCGATCTACCGAGATCATCTGGTCGATCGTATATGATGAGGTATATGCCAAAGGAATGGGCTGGTATCAACGTTGGTTGCATTACGCGCACCAAACAGGTTGGGATTTGCAATCCGGCCCTTGGAACGGCTTGGTGACGCAGCCTACCTTTTATGACTCATTCGCCGATAACGACTTGAGAAAGGTTGAGGGCTTCTTGATCGGTAAGCAATATCCTCGCAAAGTAGATGAAAACGGTAATTACTACTACGACACGACCGCAGAGCCTTTGAAAGGTTCAGAGGAGTACAACGGGCAGGATTTGGTATTCGTAAACTACATCAAGTCCATGACCGAGGGCGAAGAGAACAGCGGCGCTCGCTCTATCAAGTATGAGATCCAACCGGGTACTACCGGCGATATGAACAACGACTGGGTAATGTTCCGTTATTCAGAGGTTGTCTATAATAAAGCGGAGGCTTTGATGCGTAAGAACGGAGGAAAGGCAACGCAAGAAGTGGTTGATATGATCAACAACGTTCGTCAAAGATCTTTCAAGGCAGAGGATTGGGAGAAAGCAAAATATACGACCGCTACATTGACCATGGATGAGTTCTTGGCCGAAAAAGGTAGAGAGTTCGCTTTCGAGGGAATCCGTCGTACGGATTTGGTTCGCTTCAATAAGTTCGTGACAACCTCTTGGTGGGACAAGACCGCATCCAACGAGCCGAAGCGCAATATCTTCCCGATTCCGCAGAAACAATTGGACGCTAACGAGAACTTGGCTCCCAACGAGGCAAACTCGTTATTCTAAAACATCAACATTAAGTATAGTAGAAATCCATTATTAACAAATTAGCACTTGACAATGATAGAGGACTACTATACTTTTTTGATCTGAAAATATAAAAGGTTATCTTTGGCATCGTCGAAGGTAACTTTCGGCATCATCGAGGGTAACCTTCGGCATGGTCGAAGGTAACCTTTCATATTTCAACCTTTTCCTATAAATTATACGACATGATAAATCTCAAGAAATCGATGTGTTGCCTCTTTCTGGCAGCCAGCTCAACAGTAGCGATCGCACAGACTAATGTAGTCGATCTTGTAAACCCGATCATCGGGACAAATGGAATGGGACATACGTTCCCGGGCGCTTGCGTACCCTTCGGACTCGTGCAACTCAGTCCGGATACGGATACCATACCGCACAACGTAGACGGTAAATACCAACCTCGCTCCTACGAGTATTGCGCCGGCTATCAACATAAGGATAGCAGCATCGTAGGTTTCAGCCACACCCACTTCAGCGGTACCGGGCACTCCGACCTAGGAGACATCCTGATTATGCCTACCACCGGAACGTTGAAGCTAAACCCCGGAACGGCCACGAATCCCGATGGCGGTTACCGTTCCCGCTTCTCGCATGACACCGAGATTTCCCGTCCCGGATACTATGAGGTGATGCTCGCCGATTATGGAGTAAAGGCGCAACTGACCACCACCCAACGGGTCGGCATCCACAAATACACATACCCCACGAACAGTGAGAACCAACGCGTTATCCTGGATATGATTCACGGAATCTATAACTATGACGGCAAAGTTCTTTGGACCAATATTCGTGTAGAGAACGATACGCTGGTAACCGGCTATCGTATTACAAACGGTTGGGCACGTACCAACTATACTTATTTCGCCATGTCTTTCTCCAAACCGATCACGCATTACGGATGCGAAGAGAAAGCGAAAGTTAATTATCGGGGCGGTTATGCCAAGTTCAATATGAAAGAGAACTTCCCGGATATCGGAGGACGCAAGATCGTCGCTTATTTTGATTTCGATCCGAAAACGTCTGATGAGTTGGAAGTGAAAGTCGCCCTTTCCGGAGTCAGCACCGAGGGAGCCTTAAAAAATCTACGTGCCGAGGCTTCCGGCGCGGACTTCGACCAATTAGCCGCCAAAGCCTCCGATACTTGGAATAAAGCGCTCTCCGTCATCGACGCGAAAGGAAGCGATGACCAATTGGCTATGCTTTACACCTCCTTGTATCACACGATGATCAATCCTTGCGTATACACAGACGTTGACGGTCAATACCGCGGACTCGACCATAATATCCATCAAGCGCACGGATTCACGAACTATACCGTATTCTCCGTATGGGATACGTATCGTGCCCTACATCCCCTGTTCAATATCATCAACCGACAAGTTAACACGGATATCGCCAAATCCATGTTGAAACATTGCGAGCAAAGCGTTCATCATGCCTTGCCGATCTGGAGCCATATGGCAAACGAGAACTGGTGCATGATCGGTTATCACTCCGTCTCTGTCTTGGCGGATGCTATCGCCAAAGGATTACCGATTGATAAAGACGCCGCGTTAAAAGCGATGATCAGCAGTTCTACGATTCCGTATTATGAGGGAACCAAAGAGTTTATGGAATTAGGTTATGTTCCTTTAGATCGCAACGGTAGCGCAGGCTCCTTGACTTTGGAGTATGCTTATGATGATTGGACAATCTATAATACAGCTTTATTAGCGGGAAACCGATCCGTGGCCGATACCTATAAAAAGCGTGCGGCCAATTACGCGAATGTATTCGATACCTCGATCGGATTTGCCCGTCCCCGTTATACGAATGGTAAATTCAAAGAGGACTTCAGTTTGTTAAGCACGCACGGTGAAGGGTTTATCGAGGGAAATGCCTTGAATTATTCCTTCTATGTCCCTCAAGATGTCAATGGTATGATTCAGTTGATGGGAGGCGAGCAAGCATTCATCACTAAAATGGATTCCTTATTCACGATGCATCTTCCCGATGAGTTCTTTGCCGAGACCGAAGATGTAACCAAAGAAGGATTACTAGGAGGTTATGTACACGGCAACGAACCCAGCCATCACATCCCATTCTTATACACATGGACCAGCCAGCCTTGGAAAACCCAATACTGGCAACGTGAGATCATGAATAAGATGTATCGCAACAATATCGACGGCCTTTGCGGTAATGACGACTGCGGCCAGATGTCCGCTTGGTATATCCTTTCCGCCATGGGATTCTATCCGGTTTGCCCAGGTACGGATCAATACGTATTAGGCGCTCCCTACCTTCCATATATGAAGGTTCGCTTGGAGAATGGTAAGACTTTCGAGGTAAAAGCCGATAAAGTCAGCGACAAGAACCGTTATGTAAAAGCGGTAAAGCTAAACGGGAAACCATATACCAAAGGATACATCACGCAGGATGACATCATGAACGGCGGAACGCTCACTTTCGAGATGACTTCCAGCCCGAACAAAAAGCGATTGTTCAACGGAGAGGATCGTCCTTATTCACTGACAGATTAGACTATTTTCACCTAAAAACAGATGAGACTTATGAGATATAAACAATTAATCAGCGGTGCTTTCCTGCTGTGGACTTGCATCGCTTGCTCCGGCAAAAAGGAACAGGCGGCTACCGTAGCGGAAGCCACCCCTACTCCTTGGGATAATTATTACATCGGAAAGATTGATTTCGAGAATCTTTCCCCCGAGGCTAAGGGCTCGGCGATCTATGCCGCCGTTATCCCTGATCCGGAAGCTTATATTACCAAGCACGCCCGCAAGGTCGTAGAGACGCTTTATTTCACTCCGGAAGATAGTATCCCGGGCATCGAGGAGATCCACTATACATTAAAGGAATACGACGGGGTATCCGCGAAAGACGGAGCGCCCCCTTCCATCAGTATCGTATACAGCACGAAATGGATCGAGAAAAGTTTTGCCAATAACGACACCGCGAAAGTGGATTACGAGACCCGTGGCGTATTATACCATGAGCTGACGCATGGTTTCCAATTGGAGCCTCAAGGCATAGGTAGCTATGGGACTAATAAGACTTTCTGGGCCATGATAGAAGGTGTGGCGGATGCCGTAAGATACCTAAACGGCGGTTTTACCTTGGAAGATCGTCCCAAAGGCGGCCATTATATGGATGGTTACCGCACGACAGGCTTCTTCCTCGCATGGCTTACTCAAACCAAGAGCCCGGATTTCCTGCGGAAGTTCAACCGAAGCACATTGGAGGTTATTCCTTGGTCGTTCGATGGTGGCGTGAAATACGCGCTCGGCAATGATTACGACATAGACTCCTTATGGAAAGAATATATGGCAACGATGGGAGATGAAGCTTAGAAGCAGCTGACTATACATCAGATCTAAGCTCACAGGCGAGGACATAGGCAAAGTCCTCGCCTGTTTTATTTCAACTAATCTTTAGAACGTTTGTCTTTTTGACAATTTGTAATCCTAAGCTCCGGAGAGGCGATTATTTCGGGCAAAGGTACAGCCCACTTCCAAATACGAGAGAAAAAAACAGCAATCAGCTATCAGGTAATCACTTAACAAAAAAGGGCCTTTCATTCTAGAGAAATTAATTCATCCTAGCTCATGTTTCACCCCTTACCGCCCAGTCGTAAGGAGGTAACAATGCCCATTCTTGAAGGGTCACGATGCCCATCATGACCATATGTGTAGCCTGTCATGACCATATGTATAGGTTAACGCGACTATACGTGTGGGTTAACGCAACTATATGTATGGATTCCGATGCCTATTTTCGATGGAAAGCACCGCTTTTTACGTCAAAAAGGAGGTTTAATCGCCTATTTACGCCCGATGTTCCCTCTCGTTGGAGATTATCAGACAAAGGTATTGTCACCGATAAGGGAATATTTCAATCAAAAGGAAAGATTACATGAGATTTCACTAACACATGCTCGTATGCTTTTCCGTTCTCGACCTCACCCGGTAACACGACCGGGCCAAGGTTATTCCTGTTGGATCCGCCATGAGACAAGGTAACGCGGGTTAACGATGTTTATTTGCTTCTCAAAAGGAAATATGTACAAAACTATGGCACTTAGAAATGAATGCCGTATATTTGTATAGATGATACCGTGATAGAGTAGATAAAAGCAGTAAATTAAATAGGAAGAATATTATGGACAAGAAACAACAAGATATAGCCTATTTTATCTCATTCTGCATTGAGCAGTACAAAAATGCCAAGGGCTTGAGTGGAGAGGAAGTCATGCAAGAGTTCAGCAAGTATGGCGTATTGGAATACTTGCGTGATTTCTTTGATGTGCTGCATACACAAAGTTACCAATGGCTCTTGGCAAACATCGATGAGTTTATAAATCTCAGAAAGAAAGAGTACAAGCCATGTACACGTTGAAAACGCTCTCTTTTCCAACACCAACCGCAGAATGGGTAGACTTCGTAATGCTTAACCGCACAAAGCAAGGATATACACATGACTACGACATCGTATATGGTCCTGTTGCCAATGATCATGTATACGCCGCATTCGCCCTCTATGAAGGACATGTATTGAGCAAACAGGCACTCATTTCGGAATTGCAAACATACAAATTGGTAGATCAATATCTGTTTCACACAGAGCGGTCGCTAGATAGTATAATATTCATGGAAGCAAAGGAGATAAAGTCATGATAGGAGAAATTAATCAAAGCAATCTCTATCTACTGTTGCCATCGAAAGTGAGCTGGCTGGCAGATATGGTGACCACAAACAAAGGTATCAGTTTGATTGATGCCATAAAACAGATATATTCGTCCGATACTTACAAACGGCTGGAAAACGAAGAAACAAAGATGTGGCATTGGGGCCCGGTAGATTTATACAATGAAATGATCTCGAAGGAAACCGGAAGAGAATAAGGTCCTTTATTTGCATTTCCGTAAACATATATCTACTTTTGCGAAAAAGTAAATATGGAACTTTATACCCGAATCCTGTTGCCGAAAGCACGATTCTCTTTCTCGTATGAGGACCGGGTCGTGATGATGGGCTCCTGCTTCGCCGAGAATATCGGGCGGAAGCTGGAAGAGAATAAATTCTCCGTAGATATAAACCCATTCGGTACTCTGTATAACCCGGCTTCCGTAGCAGAAGGATTGCGGATGCTACTACGCCCGGAGCGTTTCACTCCCGGCGATTTATTCCAGCATGAGGGCATATACCATAGTTTTACCCATCATAGCCGTTTCTCCGCTCCCTCGGAAGAAGAATGCCTAGGCCATATAAACAGCCGCTTATCCGAATCCTCCGATTTCCTGCGAAAAGCGACCCGGTTGGTAATCACGTTGGGAACCGCTTTCGTCTACCGCCTCAAGAGCGACGGGCGAATCGTGTCGAATTGCCATAAGCTACCGGAAAAGATGTTCGATCGGCAACGATTATCCACGCAAGAGATCGTCGAGGACTGGAAACCTCTGTTACTAGCCCTTTGGGAACAAAACCCCGCCTTGAAAATCTTATTTACCGTAAGTCCGATCCGCCACTGGAAAGACGGGGCGCACGAGAACCAACTCAGTAAAGCCACCCTATTGCTAGCCACGGACGCCTTACAGAAAGATTATCCCGACCGAATCGCCTACTTCCCCGCTTATGAGATCCTTATGGACGAGCTCCGGGATTATCGTTTCTATGCGGACGATATGCTCCATCCCTCCCCATTGGCCATTGATTATATTTGGCAACGTTTTATCGAAAATTTCTTATCCACAGACACTTCGGCAATCCTTAAAGAATGGGGTGATATTCAAAAAGCTATTAACCATAAGCCCTTTCAACCGGAGAGTGAGGCCTATAAGCGGTTTATACTTCAAACTTTGTTAAAGATGGAACGAATTAGCGAGAAAATTCCTTCCTTTGATATCAGAAAAGAGATCGAAATAGTAAAGTCTAAACTAAAATAAAAGAATGGAATACGCAATTAAAGAAATAGCAAGAGTTATCGGTGCTAAAACAAACCAATTGCTTGACGATACGGTCAGTTTATTGTTGACTGACAGCCGTCGTCTCTCCTTCCCGGAAAAAAGCCTCTTCTTCGCCTTGAAAACCAAGACGAACGACGGACATAGATATATACAGGAACTCTATAAACTTCGTGTTCGCAACTTCGTGGTAAGCGATATGCTACCGGAGTTCGAGAGCATGAAGGACGCGAACTTCCTGATCGTAAAAGATACGTTACGAGCTTTACAAAAGCTGGCGACTCACCACAGGAAGCAATTCAACATCCCCGTGATCGGCATCACCGGTAGCAACGGAAAGACGATCGTAAAGGAATTCCTCTATCAACTGCTGCATAACGAGTTCAACATCGTACGTTCGCCCCGGAGCTACAACTCCCAGTTGGGGGTTCCTCTCTCGGTATGGCAGATGAACGAGAAAAATACACTGGGCATCTTCGAGGCCGGTATCTCACAACCGGACGAGATGGAACGCCTGCAACCCATTATCGCCCCCACGATCGGTATCATCACGAATATCGGGGAGGCTCATCAAGAGAATTTCCTCTCCTCCAATCAGAAATGTATGGAGAAGCTGACACTTTTCAATGATTGCGAAGCCATTATTTATGATGGGGATGATTTATTTATCGCCAATTGTATCGAATCGGCTTGCCTTTCCCATAAAGCGATCGCTTGGAGCCGTACGGACTCCGAGGCTCCTTTGTTTATCGAGTCTATCGAGAAGAAAGAGTTTGAGACGATCATTCACTGTACTTTACTGGGCTTCAACCGGGTCGTTACCATTCCGTTCACGGACGACGCTTCTATCGAGAACGTGATCCATTGTATGGCGGTTATGCTTTACCTAAAACCCACCAGCGTAAACGACGTAACGAAATTCTTACATCTTGAGCCGGTGGCTATGCGATTGGACGTAAAGCAAGGTATCAACAATTGCCTGTTGATAAATGATACCTATAACTCGGATATCAACTCCTTGGATATCGCGCTCGATTTCCAACAAAGCCGCCGGGTAGGCAAGCAATTAAAGAGCACTTTAATCCTCTCCGATATCCTTCAATCGGGCACCTTGCCGAAATCTCTATATAAGAAGGTCGCCGATTTGGTTCGCCGTAAGAAGATAGATCGTATCATCGGTATCGGCCGCGACTTAAAGGAATATGCTTCCGTCTTCGAGATCGAGAAGGAGTTTTACACGACCACCGAGGAATTTATCAAGTCTCCTTCCTTCAAGAAATTCAAGGATGAGTTGATCTTGATTAAAGGTTCCCGCCATTTCCATTTCGAGCAGATCTCCGAAATGCTGGAGAAAAAGGTGCATGAGACGATCCTAGAGGTAAATCTGGACGCGATCGTACACAACTTCAACCAGTATCGTTCCAAGCTAAAGCCGGAGACTAAGATGGTTTGTATGGTAAAAGCTTTCGGTTATGGAGCCGGCTCTTACGAGTTGGCGAAGACCCTTCAAGAGCATCGTTGCGACTATCTGGCCGTGGCGGTAGCCGACGAGGGAGCCGAATTGCGTAAAGAAGGTATCTCGATCCCTATTATCGTCATGAATCCGGAATTCAGTAGTTTCAATGTCTTGTTCGAGAACCATCTGGAACCGGAAGTCTATAGCTTCCGCCTATTGGATGCCATGATCCGGGAGACCGAGCGCAGAGGCATCACCTCTTACCCTATCCATATCAAGATCGATACCGGCATGCATCGCCTAGGGTTTCAACCGGAGGATGTCCCGGCGATCTGTGAACGCTTGAGAGCGCAATCCGGGGTTATCGCCCGTTCGGTTTTCTCTCATTTAGCCGGAAGCGACTCGTACGTCTTCGATGATTTTACCCATCAACAATTGGATAAATTCACCAAAGCCGCGGGGGAACTAGAAAGCGGGTTAGAGTATAAGGTAATCAAACATATCCTAAACTCCGCGGGAATCGAGCGTTTCGCCGCTTATCAAATGGATATGGTACGTTTAGGTATCGGTTTATATGGAGTAAGCGCATCCGGACAAAAAGGCTTACGGAACGTCAGCACCTTGAAGACGACGATCCTGCAAATACAAAACGTACCCGCAGGGGATTCGATCGGTTATAGCCGTATGAGTTATGTGAAACGTGATTCCCGGATCGCTATCATCCCGATCGGATACGCCGACGGATTGGATCGCCACTTCAGCAACGGAGGCGGGGAGGTCTTGATCAACGGACAACGCTGTCCGATTATCGGCAACATCTGCATGGACGCTTGCATGATCGACGTCACCGACATCCATGCGCAAGAAGGCGACGCCGTAATTATTTTCGGCGACGAGCTACCGGTAAGCGAACTTTCGGATAAACTGAAAACAATCCCTTATGAGATATTAACCTCTATCTCGCCTCGGGTAAAGAGGGTTTATTTCCGGGAATAAGAAGTAACCGCCAACAAAGAATGGCTCTACCTTGTTTTAATATCAAGGCACATATTCAAATGTCAGGCTATGATATTCATTTGCGTATGTTGCACATTTTGTGTATGTTTGTGCCGTAATTAATAAACAAGAGGTATGAGTCATAATTTATTGAAAGGCAAGAGAGGCATTATCTTCGGTGCGCTGAACGATATGTCTATCGCCTGGAAAGTGGCAGAAAGAGCCGTAGAGGAAGGTGCGACTATCACGTTAAGCAATACGCCTATCGCTGTTCGTATGGGTCAGGTAGATGCTTTGGCGGAGAAATTGAACGCGCAGGTAATCCCGGCGGACGCAACCAGCGTAGAGGATCTGGAGACCGTATTCGCGAAGTCAGTGGAAATATTAGGTGGTAAAATAGATTTCGTTTTACATTCTATCGGTATGAGCCCGAACGTACGCAAGAAACGTACGTACGATGATCTGGACTATGGAATGCTGGAAAAGACGTTGGATATCTCCGCTATCTCTTTTCACAAGATGCTACAGGTAGCCAAGAAACAAGACGCTATCGCCGAGAATGGTTCCGTAGTGGCATTAAGTTATGTGGCCGCCCAGCGCACGTTCTTCGGATACAACGATATGGCGGACGCTAAGAGCCTGCTGGAATCTATCGCCCGTAGTTTCGGTTACATCTATGGCCGTGAGAAAGGCGTACGTGTGAACACGATCTCCCAATCCCCGACAATGACAACCGCAGGTAGTGGCGTGAAGGGAATGGAACACTTGATGGACTTTTCTAACAAAATGAGTCCACTGGGTAACGCCAACGCCGACGAGTGCGCAGACTATTGCGTAATGATGTTCTCCGACTTTACCCGCAAGGTAACGATGCAGAACTTATATCACGACGGTGGTTTCTCAAGCATGGGTATGAGCCTCCGGGCCATGAACCAATATAGTAAAGGATTAGAGGAATATACAGACGAGAACGGACACATTATCTACGGCTAATATGTTAGTGAGAATCTATCCGGAGAATCCGAATCAAAAAGAAATAGACAAGGTCGTCAAAGTCCTGCAGGACGGCGGCCTTGTCGTTTATCCTACCGACACGGTTTACGCGATCGGTTGCGATGCGTTAAACGTGCGTGCGGTAGAGAAAATATGTCAGATGAAAGGGGTTAATCCACAGAAAAGCAACCTGTCTATCATCTGCTATGACCTGTCTAATCTTAGTGAATACGCCAAGGTAAGCAACGCCGCTTTCAAACTGATGAAGAAACATCTGCCCGGTCCTTTCACCTTTATCTTACCCACCAGCAGCGAGCTTCCAAAGATTTACAAGAACCGGAAAGAAGTCGGAATCCGTGTACCGGACAATAACATTACCCGTACATTGGTACAATCCTTGGGAAATCCAATCCTAACCATGTCCATCCGTGACGAGGATGAGGTGATCGAATATACGACAGATCCGGAATTGATACACGAGAAATACGAGCATCAAGTGGATATCGTAATCGACGGCGGTTTCGGAGGATTGGAAGCCTCTACGGTTATAGATTGCACGACGGATAATTTCGAGATCGTACGTCAAGGCAAAGGAGAATTGTAGCTATCCACCACGATTTGTATTCGCTCTTCCGGCAGATTAGCGAGAAACTCCAAGCTTATTTCTTGTTGGTCACCCGGCATTAGCGTAATATAGTTATCCGAATAATGTACCGGTAGGATTCGTTTGCCTGTCTCCCTATCAAAAACCTTGATACGGTTGAAGAACGAGATCTGCGAATCAGCGCTCAAACGGACTGTACCTACGAAATTTGAGCCTTCCTTCTTGATATCGGTCTTGATATCCGGTCTTGACTTCGGAAGTTGAGATAAGCTGGTGTAGTCTTTCGGCTCGGTTGTCAGCCAATAAATATTGGGGACGTCCGCATTCAAAGCCAGCCGTAAGAAATAAGCGCCTTGGATCCCTTCCGGAACGGGGATATCCAATAATTCCTGTACCGTATTCGCCTTGGAGCTCGCTCTCGTCTCTTTCTCCCAAAGCAGTTTGCCTTCCAGATTATAGATACGGGCTACAATCGATAAATCCGTATAATCTTTCAGGGTCGTATTCAACAATCCCGCCTTACGGGTTACCGGGTTATAATAGGCATGTAAGGGCTCACAGCCTTTCCGGGTTCCGTACAAGGAAGCATTTACATCGAGAGACCAATCATACATTTGCCCCCGCAAGGATGTCCATGGATTCTGGGTTTTCCAGATCAAGATACCCGTATACCAATCCCACATATGAGAGGCCCAGCCTTCCATAAAACTACGATATTGGTCATAGTTCACGACTTGGGCATACTTACAATAGGTCTCGATATCCTTCACCTCCCCATATCGCTCCAGATGATCGCCATAGCCCAGATCCTTATGATAGCGCCACGTATAATTACGAGTAAAACCTTTCCTTGGGAAACCGGCCAAATCCTGTTCCGTCATCATCTCCCGCATACTCTCGACCTCCGGGGAACCAACCGATCCGGCTTCCGGATTAAACGGATGCGAACGGAAGCTAAAGAACCATTCCGGCTCTTGTATACCGTAAGGACCATCCCCATTATCCCCCAAATAATTCCGGGTAAACAACGTATCTGTAGAGAAACTCACGAAAAGACGCTCCGGATCTAACCGGGGGAAAACCTCCTTTCTCAAACATTGATCGATATCTTTCGCTAAAGGCCATTCATTCGCCCCACACCAGAAACAAAGACTCGGATGGTTACGGATCATTTTCACTTGATCTTCCACGGAGGCGATAAATAAATCATGATTATCGGGATATTCCCAACGACGTTCTCGGGAATCCATCTTGGTCGGGTCCTCCCAAGCGCCATTGCAATCACCACTGCCCCACAGATCTTGAAAGACTAAGATACCGAACTCATCACAGGCGTTATAGAATTCCGGCCGTTCCACCAACGCACCTCCCCATACACGGATCATACGCAGATTCATTTCCGCATGGAAACGTACCTCATCCCGATAACGTTCCGGAGAAAGACGAAGCAGCCAATCGGAATTAATATAGTTACCACCCGTGACGTATATTTTCTGTCCGTTCACGAAGAAACGGCGTCCCCCATTATCCGGGCATTTATCGGAAGTAATCTCCCGGATACCGTAACGCAACCGTTCACGGTCACTCACTTGATTCCCGATCTCAAAAGAGAGGTTCATATCATATAAAGGCTGCTCACCGATACCGTTAGGCCACCATAAACGAGGATTCTTTACCGCTAAAGGATTCAAGGATACCGTTTTCTTCTCGAATGGCGATAAAGTAACCGGCTGGGTTAAGCGGGTTCCGTTCGTCTCACAAACCAATAGTCCTTTTAAGGAAGTGCTCCCGGTATTCTCTAGCTCGACAGAGGTATTCACAAAAGCCTCCCTTTGGGTTTTCGTTTCCGGATCACGTACGCCGGGTACCTTGGTCACGACATAAGGAGAAGAGAGGCATACCGGCCCGGTTGTCGTAATAGAGACCTCATCCCAAATACCCGTATTCCGGTCACGTACCGGTTGTATCCAGTCCCAACCCGGCGTATATTGCATCGTATTATTCCGGGCGATCTGCCCATCGCCACCTTGTCCGCCATTCGGATTTCCGGCATGTGTAGGAGGATAAACCAATACCGCTAATACATTGGGGGCATCCGTACGAAGATAAGGGGTTATATTAAAAGTCTTCCTCAAGAACATGCCCTCATGGGTATTTCGATTGATCCGCTTACCATTTAAAAAGATTTCCGCCTTATAATTAATGCCCCGGAAATTTAACCAGACATTACGTCCCCCTGGTAAATCATTGATAGTAAACTGACGAGTAAACCAATAAGTATAGAAATCATTGCCGACCTCATGTATATCGGGTATCTGATTGTTATTCAAGCCGAACTCGGGAGCCGGATACATATGGTTCTCCAAAAGTGTAGTCAATACCGTGCCCGGCACACGGGCCGGTAACCATCCTGTTTTATCCAAAGGCGCCGCACTCAACCGGTTCCCATCCATTTTCACTTCATTCGCTTTCCGGGCATACCAATCTGAGTGAATCAAGGTTTTCTCTCCCGGCTCAGGGATCGCCAACAAGGCTTGCTCCTTTGCTGATACGGGCTTTAACCAGCAAGCCAGACAAAGCCAACAAAATAAATAAATACATCTGTTCATCATATAATCTTAGATTTATCCTTCTAAAGTACTACAAAATTCAGAAGGGCCTCTTCGCAAACTCGAAGAAGCCCTTTCATTACATATTATTTAACAATAAAACCTATTAATGCCCATTAGAAATTACCTGCACCAGCTTTATCCCACCATACATGAGTACCACCTTTATCACCGGAGATCGAACCCGTATTCTCTTGGTTCAGCAGCTCGATACCTTTTTGATATTCCACGGTATTCGTATTATCCTCATTATCGGAATACAATAAACGACGAACCTGTTCATTCGTATCAATATCCCCATTACTCTTATTCACGCGGTTCGGGAATAATTTCGGATAACCTGTACGACGAAATTCCGCCCAAGCCTCGCAAGACAACGGGAAGTTCGCAATCCATTTCTGTGTAATGATACGTTGTAATTTCTTCTCATTAGTCGCGCTCTCATCCCACTTAACCGTAATATCATTCTGAGCCTTGATGCTGTTTTGACCATTAACCGGGTCGACGAAGTCCTTTTGTGTTGTCGTGCCACTGATATAAGCATCGATCTCTGTTTCTGAAATTGAGCTTACTCCGGCCAGACTTCCCTTATAAGCCAACTGATTCTTAATAGAAACACGGATACCTTGCTCATACAGTTCCTTCGCCGTACCTCCCATGTTACTCCAACCACGCAACGCACCTTCCGCACGCAAGAAATAACCTTCGGCTGCCATCATTACCGGTAAAGCTGTTGTATAAGAACAAACGATCTTTGAGAAGTTACCCCATTGATTCGGTTTAGCAGGCAAGTCACAGCCGCCGCGAATACCTAAATATTGAGTACCGGAATCGATCGTCTTCCCATCCTCACATTCAACATCAGCTTGGTTCTTCGTCATATACAGCGGTAAGCGAGGATCTTGGAATCCTTCCAGTATCGTGGTTAAGTTAGCGTTCATGCCACTATCTCCCCATTCGAACATACGAGTTTGCTCATTACTCAAACTCTTGTTGATCAATACATCCTGTTTTAATATAGCTCCCTTGGCAGCCTCCTCAGCTTTTTGTTTAGCTAAAGTCGGGTCGGCCTTCACGATACGCAAGGCTGCACGTAGCTTTAATTGATTGGCTACTTGAATCCACATATCCAAATCGCCATTACACCAATAGTCGAATGACTGTCTCTCCTCCAATGTGGATTTCGGACTCTGGAAATCTTGAAGCGCTTTATCTAACAATTCGAAAATGGAGTTATAAATGCTCTGCTGTGTATCATAAGAGAACGAAGCACCATTTGTCGGATCTTCGATACAAGACGTATAAGCTACCGGGCCGTAAACATCCGTCAACATCTGGATCGCATAAGCCTGAACAACACGCATCATTCCCGCATAGTCTGTCAATCCTTGTTCGTCACAAGAGGCGATCAAACGACGTGTATTATTGAATATGTGCAAATAAACATTCTCGTACATACCTCCACAAAAACTACGATTCAACGCATAATCCACGTTACCGGAACCATTGAAATTATGTGGTGTCATGAAATAACCGCTAAACAAGTCTACGTTCAAACTAAAGCAGTACTGGAACAAGTTCTGTTGCGGAGCATATACATAAGACAGCGGTTCTTTAAACTGCGCGGAGAAAGGAAGAGTGTTCGGGTCTACCTCATACTGATCGGTATTCAATGTCTCAAAATCGTCTGTACAGCTCACGGTTGTTAATCCTGTGCTAAAAGCTAAAGCTGATACAGCCGCATATTTTAGAATTCTATTTAGTTTCATAAGTAATACCTGTAAGATTTAGAAATTAAGTTTTAAGTTCAAACCAAAGCTACGGGTTGTCGGCAACGCAAACATATCGATACCCTGCCAGCCATTACCCGTTCCAGCAGCTACATCCGGATCCATCGGAGCATCCTTATAGAAGAAGAACAAGTTACGTCCAATGATAGAAGCGGTCAAGTTTTTACCTGCGCCAAACAAGTTGCGGAAGGTATAACCAAATGATAACTCACGCAAACGAACATTAGTTGCGTCATATACGTACTGGGAAGTCAAGATATTAGAGTTGTAGCTTGTACCACCGGTAGTTGAATAATACAATTGCGGATCAAATTGTACTCCATCGACCTCTACAAAACCTGCGTCACGAGCCAAACCAGAACGTTCGGAAACACCCCAACCATCCATGGTAGCCTCAGTCATCGACAAGACCTTACCGCCAACCTTCGCATCGATTAAGAATGACAACGTGAAATCTTTATAGTGGAAGGTATTTGTCCAACCCATGTTCACTTTCGCATTCATATCGCCCGCATAAACAAGATCTTTATTATCGGATCCAGCTAATACAGGGGCACCGGTATCAGAGACAATAGGCTTTCCGTTATCATCACGTTGTAAGTCGCGAACATAAAGGTCTCCGAAATGCCCACCTTCTTTCAAGAGCACTTTGGCACCTGTACAATAACTTGTCAGGTTCCACTCGGAAAGCTCGTCGGCCAACTCTATAATCTTGTTATTATTGTAAGAGAAGTTAAAGTTCGTACTCCAGCTGAAATTATCCGTAAATTGATTATACCAACCTAGACTAACCTCGAAACCTTGGTTCTGTACGTTACCAGCATTAATATAACGGCTCTTCAAACCAGTTTCCCATGGAGCGGAGATGTCAAAATATTGATTCTTGGTATTTGTCTTATAATAGGTCAAATTTACGTTGAAACGATTCTGGAAGAATGTACCATCAAAGCCGACTTCCAACGAATTTGTCTTTTCTGGTTTCAACGTACGGAAAGATGATTTTTCCGGCGGATTCAACGCTCCTTGATCTCCTAATGTATAACGCTCGTTGGTCACACCGATAGGCACATCGTTACCTACAATAGAATAAGAAGCACGTAACTTGAATAAATCCACGTTCTTGCCGAAATCAATAAATCTATCCAACAAAACACTTGCTCCAACAGACGGATAGAAGAATGAAACACCATCTGTAAACGCCAATGTTGAGGACCAGTCGTTACGGGCACTAACATCGATAAACAGACCTTCCTTATAACCAAATTGGGCAGTAGCAAACACTGAATTCAAACGTTTCTCGGCCAAAGTCTTTGTAGTCTGTAATTTATAATAGTTAGCCGGAGAGAAGATATTAGGATAGTAAGCACCACTTGTAATCACGCCCGCATCGTTAACAGAGAACTGAGAATCACCCCAACCGATCAATTCTAAAGAAGAACTTTTTGTCTTTTGGTAGCTTCCACCCGCGGTTACAGACAAAGAATAAGTATCCTCCCAAGTCTTATTATATTGGGCCAACAAGTCACCATAAGTCTGCTCGCTATTCACGCGTGTGTCTTTCATCGTACCCAGCAAGTTACGGCCTGCCGTACTAGACGCATATTCATTCAAGTTCCATGTCTCATCACCACGTTCATAACGCAGGCGACCTGTAACGGAAAGACCTTCCATTATGTCATACTTGACACTACCGCCAAACTCATAGCGATTACGATAAGAAACCGGTTTTTGGCGATTCAACATCCAGTATGGATTGGAGAACTGCTCTTGAGCGGTATTTGTCCAATTGTGTACATTTATATTTCTTGTACCATCGTACACCTCATAGTTACTCTTATAATAATCCCAGTCCTCTCCTCTTGGAAACAAGTAAGCACCCAAAGTAGGATTACCCACATAACCGGCAGTCGGCTGGTTCTCGATATGCTGATTATTATAACGAGCAGACACGTCTACATGAAGTTTTGTCCATAGGTTAAAGCCAACCTTCGCTAGCAAGTTATGGCTCATATATGTATTCTCCGGAACGATACCATTAGAAGATACATTCGCATAAGAAAAATAAGATGAGATATTATCATTACCACCAGCCAACGAGATAGAGTTGTTGGTCGTATAGCCAAGATTATAATAATCCTTCGCATAGTTTGGAGAAGAAGAAGCAAGCTTATCGCCCCAGCTAAACGTTCCTTGGTTACTTACGCCATAAGAATTCTGGAACTTCGGTAACACCATCGGAGTCTCAACCGTCGTATTGCTAGATACATTTATAGCGACTTTTCCAGACTGCGACGACTTAGTCGTAACCATAATGGCACCGTTGGCAGCAACCGCACCATACAAAGCAGCGGCGGAAGCACCTTTCAACAAGGTAATCTGAGCGATATCGTCCGGGTTGATAGTAGACATGGCATCACCACCGTCACGACCACCACCATAAGATCCATCAATCTGTGAATCCGAGACATTCATCATCATAGGAACACCATCCACAACGATCAACGGCTGATTATTACCACTAATAGATTTATTACCACGGAACAAGATCTTAGAAGAACCACCCGCACCCGTAGAGTTCGGGGTAATCTGCAAACCAGCGCTCTTTCCTTGTAAAGAGTTGATCATATTCACATTCTTAATCTCGTTCAAGTCCTTACCGCCTACCGTTTGTGCGGAATAAGTCAAAGTCTTTGATTCACGTTTGATACCCATCGCCGTTACGACAACCTCATCCAAAGCCTCTGCGTCTGAAACCATCGTAACATCGATTTTCGTACGGCCATTTACAGGCTCCTCAATCGTTTTCATACTTAAATAAGAGAATACCAAAATAGAGTTTGCGTCAGCCTCCAAGGTATATTTTCCATCAAAGTCAGTAATGGTACCGGTTGTCGTACCTTTTACTAACACGTTCACTCCTGTTAGTGGCTCATTTAGATCCTTGTCAATGACGACACCACTAATCGTTAGTTTCTGTGCATATCCTGTAACACACAGAAAAAACGCCAATAATAAGATAAATGACTTTCTCATGAAAAATCGTTTTTGATTTAAGTGATTCTACATTTGTGCTTTTTTAATTTTCATACTCTTTTTAGAGAGATCGGGCTCTCTTTTCTTTCTTTTTTAGTGCATAGGCATTTACTCTTTTTTGTTTAAAGTTATTATTATGTTCATACAGAAATCTCTTTCTATTTAAAATCAAACGGTTCTATTTTAAATAATAATAATAACGTAGTATCATTAGAACTAAGTCGTTTTTCATGTTTTGACAGACAAATATATATATAATAACTATACATACAAGTTAAAACGTAACAAAAATCAGTATGTTCCTCACTTTTTCAGGTGTTTGCGATAACACATAGTCAAATTTTCATCATCTCTCAATAAATTAAATATGTTAATTTGATTTAGTTCTAATGAAACTAACAACAAATTTCAATTAACATAATTTTTCTTCATTATCATCTTCCTCCTATAACATCCAATCACTATCTGACTATCATCTTGGAATAAAATTACAGCTCTATTTACAAGCTTCGAAAACAACTCAGTCAGGAAATTAACCATTAACTCTAATTTCTTCCACAAATATTCAATGATTTGCACAGATTATCTCTACATTTGCGATATATATATTAATGTATTGACTATGAACTGGACCCAGCTATTATCCGGCAAGCGTTTCGGGATGGAAGAGTATCACGAGCGGAAACATGAGAGAACTGATTTCCAACGTGACTATGACCGTTTGATTTTCTCATCCCCTTTTCGAAGACTACAAAACAAGACACAGGTGTTCCCCCTTCCGGGAAGTATCTTTGTACATAACCGACTTACACATAGTCTGGAAGTATCATGCGTAGGACGTTCATTGGGTAATAACGTAGCGAAAGGACTTATGCAAAAATATCCGGACGGCAGTATCAACTTCCCGGAGATAGGTTCCATCGTATCAGCCGCTTGCCTTGCCCATGATATGGGAAACCCTCCATTCGGGCATTCCGGAGAGAGAGCGATATCCGCTTATTTCTCCGAAGGGAATGGGCGGAAACTGGAAGAAAAAGTACGGAAGGAAGGGGGACGCTGGGAAGACTTCGTCCATTTTGAAGGAAACGCAAACGCCATGCGTTTGCTGACCCACCAGTTCATCGGACGCAGAAAAGGGGGATTTGCCTTAACATATAGCACATTAGCCTCTATCATCAAATATCCTTACGCATCCATCTATTCAGGAAAGAAAGGGAAATTCGGCTTTTTCCAATCGGAGGAGGGAAGCTATCTGCAAATCGCCCAAGAGCTAGGGATCGGACATAGCCCGGAAGCCCCGGACAAATTTCTTCGTTACCCGTTAGTTTACTTAGTAGAGGCGGCAGACGATATCTGCTATCAAATTATGGATATAGAAGATGCTTGCAAACTACATATCCTGACCACCGAAGAGGCCATACAACTATTATTGGGATTTTTCGAAGGAGAGCGGTTGGAGCATATCCGCAAGGTCATGCATATGGTAGACGATACCAATGAGCAAATCGCCTATCTGCGTTCTTGTATTATCGGGCTATTAGTGGATGAATGTTCCCGTGTCTTTTTAGAGAACGAGGAAAGCATCCTCAATGGTACCTACAGCACTCCGTTAATCAGTAACATATGCGATCAAGCCAAACAGGCTTACGCTAATTGCTCGGCTACAGCATACAAGAAAATATATAAGGCAAAAGAAGTGCTCGACATTGAATTAGCCGGTTATCATATTTTCAGCCATCTGATCGACAGCTTGACCGAGGCCGTGATGAACCAAGAGCATGCTTACAGCAAACTGCTCTTACAACGGATACCGGAGCAATATGACACGAACGCTCCTACTACATATGGCAAGATACAATGCGTACTCGATTATATCTCCGGCATGACCGATGTATATGCGCTCGATCTATACCGTAAAATCACCGGTATGAGCCTGCCGGCCGTTTGATGTTGTAATAAGGTGTTAGAATTCTTCCCGGTACTTGCTTTCCATGCGATCATCCAAGATGCTTAGATAGCTTTTATAGCGGGACTCGCTGATTAGCCCATCGTTAACGGCTTGAATGACGGCGCAGCCCGGTTCATGACGGTGCGTGCAGTTATTGAAACGGCATTCTTCCGAGTATTTAAACAACTCCCGGAAATAATGGGAGATCTCAGCGTCCGCCATCTCGATCGTTCCAAATCCTTTGATACCCGGAGTATCGATCAAATAGCCTCCCCCGGGAAGAGAAATCATCTCAGAAAAGGTGGTCGTATGCATTCCTTTGTTATGATATTCGGAGATATCACCGGTACGGAGATTCACCCCCGGCACCAGTTTATTGATAATCGTGGATTTTCCGACACCCGAATGGCCGGACAAAAGCGTAATCTTATCTTTTAGATCCGCTTTCAAGGCATCCAAACCTTCCTCGGTCCGGGCACATAGCGTCGAACAGGGATAACCAATCGAGGTATACAACTCGATTAAATTCTCCAACGCTCTTTGATCCTCATTATTATAACGATCAATCTTATTGAAAACTAATTTAACGGGGACACGATAAGCCTCGGCTGTCGCCAAGAAGCGATCGATAAATATCGTTGTTGTTATAGGATAATTCACTGTAACGATCAGCATCGCCTGATCCAAGTTCGCGGCGATAATATGCGATTGCTTCGATAAGTTAGAGGCACGACGGATGATGTAATTCTTACGCTCCTCGATCTCTGTAATAAAAGCGGTTCCTTCTTTATTAATATCGATTACGACACGGTCTCCTACCGCGACCGGATTGGTACTCTTTATGTCTTTCAGACGAAAGTTACCCTTGATCTTACTCTCTATATCTCGCCCGTCTTCCGTACGGACCGTATACCAACTACCTGTGTTTTTTATTACCAGTCCCCTCATGAGAATTGAAAATTGAGAATTGAAAATTGAGAATTGGAATAAGGACTCAATGGGGTTCCTCAATTCTCAATTCTCAAGTTTCAACTTTCAATTATTTAAACGGTCATTACTTCTTTTTCTTTAGCGGCGTAAAGCTCATCGATCTTTTTGATAAACTTATCATGGATTTTCTGAACCTCTGCCTCGGCGTCTTTCTCTACGTCCTCGGGAACCCCGTCAGACTTGATGCTTTTCTTCAAAGCCTCGATAGCGTCACGACGAGCGTTACGAACGCTGATCTTCGCGTTCTCCGCCTCCTGCTTACATTGTTTCACCAATTGACGGCGACGCTCCTCAGTCAACGGAGGAATACCTAAGCGGATCACCTCACCGTTATTCTCCGGCGTGATACCTAACTCAGAATCCAGAATACCTTTCTCAATATCACGGATGATCTTCTTCTCCCACGGAGTGATCATGATAGTCCGTGCGTCCGGAACCGTCACCGTAGCCACGTTAGTAAGAGGAACAAGCGCCCCATAATACATTACCTTCACACAATCGAGGATTTTCGGATTAGCCTTACCAGCCCGAATGTGAGACAATTGCTCGTCCAGATACTCAATGGCGAACGTCATCTTCTCTTCCCCTGCTTTGATCAATTGTTTCGTATCTATCATAAATATACGTTTTTTGTTTGCGAATCTTTTAATTAACAAAAGTAATAAAGATTTCCAACTTCGCAAACATATAATTAAAATACTCCCTAACAAAAGATTTATAGTACCGTATAAAAGCTTATCGCCGTCACTGTTTACTTAACTTAGGCGTAAAGAATAGTAAGTAGGCTACACCCACGCACAACACCAGCACCGCCCCTACTTGAGAAGCCAACATATCGGATGCCACGCCCATAAAGATCGGGAAGATCGTGCCGCCAAACAGTCCCATAATCATCAAACCGGACACTTCATTCTGCTTATTCGGCATAGAAAGCAGGGCTTGGGCGAAAATAATGGAGAAGACGTTCGAGTTTCCAAAGCCGATCAAGGCAATACAAGCATAGATGATCTCTTTCGAATGGAAGAACAGCAGACCGATCATCGCCAATAACATCAAGAAAACACTAAAGGCAAAGAATCCTTTCGGAGAGACTTTTCGCAAGATAAAAGCTCCGGAGAAGCATCCCGCCGTACGGAAGATGAAATACAGGCTCGTGGCGAAGCCTGCGTCGGCCAACGTCATGCCTAGACGTTCCATCAAGATCTTCGGGGCGGTCGTATTCGTCCCTACGTCGATCCCCACATGGCACATGATACCGATAAAGCAAAGCAGGATAAAAGGCTTGCCCAGCAAAGCCAGACATTCGCCAAAGGTGGAGGGCCGCCCCTCCTCTTTGGTCTCGTGGATAGTGGTAGCTCCCAATAGCAGGATAGCGATCACGGCGATCATCATATAGACCGGAAACAAGACACGCCAACCGAGTCCCATCGACGGTATCGCTTGGGTAGCGCCCCACATAGCGATATAAGGCGCCAAGAAGGAGGCGATCGCCTTCACGAACTGACCGAATGTCAAAGAACTAGCTAGTTTATCCCCGCTTACGATATTCGATAATAACGGGTTCAAGGAAGTCTGCATCAAAGCGTTGCCGATACCCAACAGGGAGAAGGATATCAACATGACCATATACGCGTCGTCGAAGATCGGGATCATTAGCGAAAGAAACGTTACGATCAAGCTCAATAACACGGTCTTTTTCCGCCCGATACGGTTCATCAACATCCCCGTCGGGACGGAGAAGATCAAGAACCAGAAGAACACGAGCGACGGGAAGATATTCGCCTCCGAATCACTCAAGCCTAAATCCGCTTTCAGGTAATTAGAGGCGATTCCCACTAAGTCCACGAATCCCATGGCGAAGAACGCCAACATCACGGGAATTAATTTCAAGGATGAAGTCTTCTCGCTCATGGCTTATAAATCTTTAGGGTAAGCAGGCCATGCGCCACTCTGCGTACAAACATAAGCGGCTACTTTTACCGCTTTCTCATGTGCCTCACGTAAAGGTTTTCCGGTTAAGATCGATGAAATAAACGCCCCGGAGAAAGAATCGCCGGCACCTACCGTATCTACCACCTGTACCTTCGGGGTAGGAATCGTAGAGACCTCCTCCTCGGAGAAGATCGTACTATACTCCGCCCCGGCCGTAAGTACCAAATAGCACAAACCATATTTCTTCATGAACCAGCGACACATATCCTCTATCGTGCCTTCCAGACCAAACATCGGGCGAAGCATTTCCAATTCCTCATCATTGATCTTGAATACGTTCGCCAATTCGAGCAACGATTCGATCAATTCCTTCGAATAGAAATGCTGACGGATATTGATATCGAAAAAGCGCAAGGCATGACTAGGCATATAAGAAAGCAAGGTACGAAGCGTCTCACGAGATTCCGTGGCACGTTGCGCCAATGTTCCGAAGCATACGGCGTCCGCACGTTTCATCAAATCGATAGACGCTTGGGTAAGAGGGATATGATCCCATGCCACACCTTCGATGATCGTATAGGAAGGGATGCCGTTCTTTAGCTCTACCATCACGCTTCCGGTCGGATATTCCACCATACTGATATAATTACTATCGATACCGTTCTTATCCAATTCCTGAATAATCTCGGTTCCGAACACGTCGTTGCCCACGGCACTGATCGCATAACCTTCCGCTCCTAATTGGGTAGCGTGATACACAAAATTAATCGGCGCTCCACCGGCTTTCTTCACTTCCGGGAAAACATCCCACAATAATTCACCAATGCCTACTACTACAGGTTTACTCTTTTCCATGATATATTTTGTTTTTAATTATTTGAAGGGATAAATGGTTAATGACGTAACCGTAAACGCTCCTCCCTTCGCATTGAAACTAATGCGATTATACGGCTCTTCCGGGAAGACTAGGTTGGTCATGACAAACTCTCCATTCCCGTCGAAAGCCTCTATGCTGGATTTATCTACCAGCAAACGCAAGGTATATTCCTTAGCGGCGGAGATCGGGGCCGAGGTAGCCGTGGCGAATGTCTTGCTAAAATCCGTAGCCCCGCTGTTACGGCGATCCATCGTGAACGTATTATCCAGAAGATTATAATGCATCTCCACTTCCTCGCCTTTCGAGTTAAACAACTGGAAACTCATGATATCGGCCCCATTGTTCTTAAATTTGATCTCGATCTCATAGGTTCCCGCATTGCCGGAAAGAATCGGATTGATCTCATGGGAACGGTCTACCTTGAAGGAACCTTTCTTCTGGGCTTTCCCTCTCAACTTCAACACCTCGGGAGACGGGGTGCTGCTCAAGTACGTCTGCCCGTTTTTCGTATAAAGAACCAAGTCGCGAGGAACCGAGTTCGCGCTCCGGTATTGCGAGGTCGGCACGTTATTCGCATACTCCCAATTGCTCATCCAAGCCAAGGCGATCTTCCGGTCCTCCGGAGCGTTACTCCAAGTTACCGTAGCGTAATGATCCTTGCCGTAATCCATCCATTTGGTCAAGGCCGGAGATTCATTCACGAACTGTTTCCCATCGAACGTACCTACGAAATATTGGGTAGCGGAGCCGCCAAACGGACCGCCGGGGTTGATATTACAGATCAAGACCCACTTCTTCAATTCCGTACCCTTCACCGGAAGCTCGATCAAGTCCGGGCATTCCCAAACGCCCGCATGCGCTCCTTGTCCTTCTCCGAAACTGCTCTCATACGTCCAGTCCTTCAAATTGGGAGAAGAATAGAGTTGCATCTCCTGCCCTACGGCGAGTACCATGATCCATTTATTGGATTCCTTATGCCAGAAGACTTTCGGGTCACGGAAATCACGTTGCGTAGAAGTAAGGATCGGATTCCGGTCATATTTCCTGAACGTCCGGCCGTTGTCCAAGCTATAGGCCATACTCTGCACTTGCCGGTCGCTGGCCGAGGTATAGAAAGCCACGATAGCGCCAGCGCCAAAACCGGCGGTATTATCCTTATCCACCACACAGCTACCGCTGAAGATCGTACCCAAGGCATCCGGAGCGATCGCCATCGGTTGATGCTCCCAATGAATCAAGTCCTTGCTGATCACATGCCCCCAGTGCATATTCCCCCACATCGAGCCATACGGATTGTATTGATAGAACAAATGATACTCACCATCCTTGTATACCATGCCGTTCGGATCATTCATCCATCCCCAAGCCGGCGAGAAATGATAGGCCGGACGGAATTTCTCCCGGTTAGACGAATCAAACTGATCGGATAGCTTCATCTCTTTCCAGCAAAGAGCCGATTCCGGGGCAAGCTGGAAGTTGAAGGAGATATGCTTATCCGCATACCCTGATAGATCTATCGGAACGAAATAATCCACCTTATTCACCGCCAAACGAACATTAAAAGTCCGTACCACGTCATTATCGACAATCATATATAACTTGGATTCCGGCGAGGACTCCTCGACCGGAAGCAACAAATACTTGGCTTGCGCATCCACACGGACAATGCTTTGTCCTTCGCCCAGATGCTTTATATCTATAGTACGTTCTGCCGCATATCCGGCCAACGGATCGACAGCACTTAATAAAACGACACCGACAGCCATACATAAACTCTTAAGAAGTCTCTTTGTTTGTTGTTTCATAAACGAACGGATTAAAGGATAATACTGTTTGATTCTCCGCCAAAATTAATAGGATTCATCCGGATAGAAAAACACTTATGCCCTAAAGATGAGAAGATATGACATTTGTGATAAAGATCGTACAAATGTTATTGATACTCGGTAGGCGTAACCCCGTAGACCGCCTTGAAACATTTAGAGAAGTAAGCGGGCGAGGAGAAACCGGTTCGGTAAGCGACTTCACTCACCGTATATGCGTTCTGCCTCAACAACTGGGTCGCCTTATTCAAGCGATAGGTACGCAAGAACTCGACGGGTGCGGTTCCGGTAAGCTCCTTGATCTTCCGGTGAAGGTGCCCCCGGGATAATCCCAAGGTCTCGCTTAGTTTCTCCACATTATATTCGGGGTCCGCATAAACCGCCTCGATCTGTTCCGCGAACTTACGCAAGAAGGCATCATCGATACTCTCCACCTTTTCCGGCTCGGACAGAAGGAGCTTATTATCCCGCAGCTTCTCCAACAAACGTTCCCGTAACTTCTGGCGCTCTTGCAATAGGTGGATAATCTTGATCTTCACGTAATCCGTATGGAAAGGCTTCTGTATATAATCGTCCGCCCCGCCGGTAATCCCGAAAATCCGTTGACGCTCATCGGTCAAGGCGGTCAATAAGATCACCGGGATATGGCTAAAGGGAAGTTGCGACTTGATCGTCCGGCAAAGTTCGAAACCATTCATCTCCGGCATCATCACATCGCTTACTACCAATGATATCTCCTCCTCTTCCAATACCCGCAAGGCTTCTTTTCCGTTCGTAGCCGTCCGGGTCTTGAAATGAAGGCTAAGCTCACGTTCCAAAAAACAGCGAACCTCATCGTCATCCTCGGTGATCAGTATCGTATAAAGATAGGTCTTGGAAAGTATCTCCTTGGTTTCCGAATCGTCCAACCGGGAGGCTTCGTAGGCTTGATGGGATACGGACGTTTCCATCAGGTCGCTATCCTCGAAATGCGCCTTTCCTTTCCGTAGGCAAACCGTAAAGGTAGTTCTTTGTCCCGGCTCGCTCTCCACACGGATCTCCCCTCCGTGCATATGTATATATTCCTTTACCAAATGCAATCCGATCCCGGTTCCCATCGACCGATCCTCCGTATAGAAACGGTCAAACAGATGCGGAAGGTTAGCGGGACGGATGCCACTTCCCGTATCGATAACCCGTATAAAGACCCGGCCTCCCTCTTCCGTCAGCTCTATCCGCACGCTACCTCCCTCCGGCGTAAACTTAAAAGCGTTCGAGAGAAGATTGAAAAATACCCTCTCCAATAAGTCCGGATCGATCCATAGCGTACATTGTTTTATCGAAGAAGTACACGTATAGGAGATCGCACGTACCGAGGCCATACTGTCAAAATAAGATTTGATCTCGCCGACGAAAGGAACCAAATCGATTTCCCGTACCGCTAGTTTCTCTTGTTTGCCTTCCACCTTCCGGAAATCCAATATCTGATTGATCACACGCAACAAACGGTTGGCGTTCTTCTGGATCAACCGCAGATCCGAGGCGTAAGGAGATTCCCGCAACGAGACAATCAAGCGATCCAAAGGGGCGAGAATCAAGGTCAAAGGCGTACGTACCTCGTGGGAGACATTCGTAAAGAATTGGAGTTTCTGCGCTGTCACCTCTTTCATCTCCGCGTTCAAGGAGATTAGCTTACGATTCGCCTGCCTCATCTTCCGGTTTATGTAAAAGGCGTAAATGGAAAGGGCGATAAAACCGATCATCAATAAGGAGATCACCCCTAAAGAGTTTCGCAGGAAATAAAACCGGCCGGACAAACCGTCGATACGGGAACGTTGCGCCTCGATACGCCGCTTGTAATGCTGGAGTTGGTCCGCTTGTAGCAATAAGGTGCGGGCAGACTGATGATCTACCGGAGCCGTACGAAGAGGGATAAACTTATCCACCGGTTCCCCTTGTATGATACGCATAGCCGTGCGAACCACTTGCTCCCCTCCCGTCGGATAGAGGAAAGAGGCGTTGATCCGTCCATCTTCCACGGCTTCCAGACCGGCACCCGCCACGGCATCCACGCCGATAATCCGCAAATCCCGTCCTCGGATGGAATCCCATGCCATAAAGTATTCCCGGGCGGCGATGGCCATCATATCGTTATGGGCGTAGATGAAATCGATCTGCTCGGGATGCTCTAACTTCCGAAGCTCCATCCGGGCCGTATCGACCAGCCATTCTCCTTCTATCTTACGGAAAGAAAGATCCTCCCTTTCTCGCAAGGCATCGACAAAACCTTTATGTCGCTCTTGCGCCGGGGAGGTTTGCGTGAGTCCCCATATCTCTAAGATAATAGCGTTCGGGGGAAGATAATTGGCGGCGTAATTGCCTGCCGCTAGTCCGATCTCATAATTGTTCGCCCCGACAAAAGAGGTGTATTGATCGGTATTTACCTTGCGATCTGTAATGATCGTCGGGATTCCAGCACGGTACGCTTCCTCGGCAACTGCCGTGATCGGCTCGGATTGGTAAGGGGAAATGATCAAGACATCCACCTTTTGGCGGATCAAGTCTCGTATTTGTTGTATTTGTGTCTCGTTATTGTTTTGCGCGTCCTTTATAACAATTTCCACATCATCATAGTTAGAGGCTTCGATACGCATATCGTTAATCATAGCTTCCCGCCAAGCATCGTCCAGCATACATTGGGAGAGGCCGATAACGTGCTTCTTCTGTTTCCCCGAGCTTGTGCAGCCACACAATACGATCAAGGTTAACCATACGAGTAAAAAGGGATGCTTCATATGCAAGAATAAAGGTCTAACGTATTTGCCACAGGGCTGGCACAACCGTGCCATGCCTGTGGCACGACAGTGCCATATGGATGGCATAGCTGTGCCATAACCAGTGGCACAACTATGCCATCAGCATGGCACTGTCTTGTCATCGGTTAATGGCACTAATTATGTACCAGTGTCCCGATATTCTCTCCGCTCATCACTTTCTTCAAGTTGCCGTTGGTGTCCATATCGAATACGATGATCGGGAGGTTGTTCTCTTTACACATCGTGGTAGCGGTCAAGTCCATTACCTTCAGGCCCCGGGTATAGATCTCATCATACGTAATATCGGAGAACTTGGTAGCCGTAGGATCTTTCTCCGGATCAGCGGTGTAAATACCGTCCACACGGGTACCTTTCAGCATGACATCCGCCTCGATCTCGATGCCTCTCAAAGAAGATCCGGTATCCGTAGTAAAGAACGGATTACCCGTACCGCCGGACATGATGACCACGTTGCCTTGTTCCAGCAACTCGATCGCACGCCATTTATTATAGAACTCGCCGATCGGTTCCATACGGATAGCGGTCAATACCTTCGCCTTCACGCCCTGAGCGACCAAAGCGGAGCTAAGCGCCAAGCTATTGATCACCGTCGCCAGCATACCCATCTGGTCTCCTTTTACCCGATCGAAACCTTTGGAAGCGCCGCTCAACCCGCGGAAAATATTACCTCCACCGATCACGATACCGATCTGTACACCCATCTCGGCGATCTCCTTGATCTGTACCGCATATTCATTCAAGCGAACCTCATCGATCCCATATTGTTTACCACCCATCAGCGACTCCCCGCTTAATTTTAATAAGATACGTTTGTATTGAGCCATAATCTCGTATATTTTTAATGTGCTATTCCGTAATAAGTAATGATTTATTGAAGCAATGCGATTATTTACAAGATTCTTATCAAACATACACTCCATCTTTTAGTATATTGCTTTTTAACGCAGGCCGTAAAGAGTCTCTCAAACGGACTAAATCCACCTTGCATTCGCAGAAGGATTCCAGTAGTTCCTTTAAGTCGAATATAATGAAAGGCTCTATTTTCTCTAACGAAACGAATACATCCAAATCACTATCCTCCCTTTGTTCACCTCTGGCAACAGAACCAAATATACCCAGTTCCTTAATACCAAACTGAGCACCAAATTCTTTCTTGAATTCAGTCAATATCTTTTTATATTCCGCCGCAGACTTCATAATGAATCATTTTTACAAAATTAGGAATTAATCTTATAGTATACAACAATAAACAAAAAAGATCGCCCCAACCGGTGTCGGGGCGATCTAAACACTAATCCCGTGTTTTGTAAGCTGCGAGGATTAGCTAAATTATAAAAGCTACATCTCAGTCATTGATGAAAGATCTTAAATCAGTTCTAAAGATCGTGTTTACCTCTAAACCCGGATATTCCATAGCACGTATCTCATCTGGCGTATAAGAGTAATAAACATGACGCATTTGGCTGACTATCTTACCGTTGAAATAACCAAATATCTGAATGACTAAGGAGTCTCTCACCCCCCCATGAATATTCAACGCAGAACACTCGAATGACATATTTGTAGCATTCACAGAAGTATAAAAGCTATTATGTTCTGCCTTATTTTCTTCTTCACTCAAAGTATAAGGAGACTTTCCTGACTGATCATAATCCGTATAAACAAATCCTCCGGCCGCAGAGACACTCGAGAAAAAATGGAATTCTTCACATGGACCTTCTTTTTTTATCTCCATTCTATAAATACCTCTATCCGGATTCGGCGGGCTCTCCGTCGAACAAGACAAGCCCCATCCTCCCCATAACAACACGCAAAAAAATATAAAATTTTTATTCCACATATGTTCCAAATCTCCATATAAAATCTTTTGGATTTCTTGGTGCATATAAATCTATTCTACGACCACTAATATCCGATTTAATATAAGTACAATATGAATACATACAATAACCTTCATTTGGGAAATAATCCAATTGATATCCAATCAAGCTTCCTGACACATTTGGCTTATATCCACATTGTTCAGAAGTCTCTCCAAAAAAAGAACCCATTGATGTACTTAACAAATATTTCACATTATATCGAGTTGCGATATAAATTGTACCCGCAGTTATCCCATAACGTCTAAGAGAATCTAATGCACTACCGGAAAAGACACTTTGCTTTAATCATTTTCTATATTTTAATATTCTAACACAAACTTCATAATAAATCATTTTTCACAAAGTTAGAAATTAATCTTATTAAACCAGCAAAATTATCTTCATTGCATAAGCATTGAGGGTTCACATTCCGCAATATTCACAAGTACAAGAAGACTATATTCCACAAAATACGTGTCTTTAGCACTTAAAAGACCGATCTTATGGATAAGATCATTCAACGATATCGAATATATGGGTTTGCCCATACGATACCGCTTTGGCATTTTGGGGGCTCACCCGATAATCATTGGGGGGCCTTTTGGTTCATCTAAATTTCAGCAGGCCGCCTAAGACCTACAGTAATATCGAAATTGGCCAACAGATGATACCATGAGATAACCATTACCATATAAAACATTATTTTATAGACTGTTAATCAACAAGCCTACTTTCTTGCGCAAGGCTTCCCAAATGAATAACTAACCACTTCCAAACTCGTAAGCTTACGGCTACCCCCAGCCGTAAGTTATTCACTTGACAAGCCATAAGCTGTTCACTTGACAAGGCGTAAATTACGCATTTACCACCTCTTCCCCGATAGTTGCCGGGGGAATGGCAGAGGGGCTATAGATACAAGAGGCTCATTTGTCTTTTTGACAGTTTGTAATCTGAAGTCCCGGAGAATCGATTATTTCGCACCCAAGTACGTCTCGCATCCAAATTCGAGAGAAAAAAACAGCAATGCCTTGTTTGATAGTCGTTTGCTAAAAAACGGCCTTTCGTTCCAGCAGAAATAGTTCACCGTAGTTCATGTTTTACGGTCGTAAAAAGGCAATAATGTCCAATGCGACCGTATGTGAGTGCCGATACCTATATATGTATAGGCTTACGCCGCTATATGTGTAGCTTGACACTGCTATATGTGTGGGTTAATACGCATATATTTGTTAAAAAACAATGCTTATCGTGTTAAAAAGCAGTTACGGAAGCTTGTTCGCTCCCTCTCTTTACGCCCGTTGGCTATTACAAACAGAAAGCCATGTTACGAAAAGGAAGATATTTTAATCAAAAAGATACTATTCATCGCATAAAGCGAACATCTGAGTTTCTTCTCATATCCCTTTGGATTAAGTCTGTCCCCAATAAATATCAGGTCAGCCATTTTGGGTTCTTATACTAAAAAGATCGCCCCAACCGGTGTCGGGGCGACCTAAACACTAATCCCGTGTTTCGTAAGCTGCGAAGATTAGCTAAAATTATATGAAACGTTACTGGTTACTTTTTATCTAAGATCTCCAAAGTATCGGTTGCGATCATGAATTCCTCATCCGTAGGAACGACGATGATAGTCACCTTACTGTCCGGAGTGCTGATTACCATCTCCTCGCCACGCATGCCCTCGTTCTTCTCAACATCGATCTTCATGCCCATGTATTCCATGTTCTCGCAAACCTCACGACGGGTCGCCCATTGGTTCTCGCCAACGCCACCGGTCCAAACCAAAATATCGCAACCACCCATAGCGGCGGCATAAGCGCCGATATATTTCTTGATGCGGTAGTTATATACGTTCAAGGTCATGATCGCACGAGGATTTCCGGCAGCCACGGCAGCCTCGATCTCACGCATATCGGAAGAGATACCAGAAAGACCGGCAACACCACTTCTCTTATTGATCAAGTCGGAAAGACCAGCACCATCCATGCCTTCCTTATCCATAATGAAAGACAAAGCACCCGCATCCACATCACCACAACGAGTACCCATCAACAGCCCCTCAACCGGAGTCAAGCCCATGGAAGTATCCACACTCTTACCATTCTTGATGGCGGTAATAGAACCACCGTTACCTACGTGAGCCGTGATAATCTTCTGATCCTCATAAGGAACCCCTAAGATCTCGCAAGCACGACGAGAAACATAGCGATGACTAGTTCCGTGGAAGCCATAACGACGTACGCCATATTTCTTGTACATCTCGTAAGGCAAACCGTACATATAAGCATAATCCGGCATAGTCTGGTGGAAAGCCGTATCAAACACCGCTACTTGAGGAATACCCGGGATCAAAGCCTCCATCGCCCGAACACCCTTCAAGTTAGCCGGGTTATGAAGCGGAGCCAAATCAGAGCACTCTATTACCTTATTGATTACATCCTGATTGATCAATACGCTAGAAGCGAACTCCTCGCCACCATGTACCAAACGATGACCAACGGCGTCGATCTCCTTATAGTCCTTGATACAACCATAAGTAACGTCGGTCAATACGCTTAGGATAAACTCGATACCTTCTTGATGGCCCGGCATATCTTTCTCTAAAACAACTTTCTTACCTTCCTTATCTGTCAATTTCAGGAACGCGCCCGGCAAACCGATTTTCTCGATACCACCTTGAGCCATAACCTCACCGGAGGTCATATCGAATAACTTATATTTGATAGAACTACTACCGCAGTTCAATACTAGAATCTTCATATTATTAAGTCGTTAGGATTATCTATTATTTTGCGGATTTCAAACCGATGGATTGATTACAAGCGATCGCTACCATCTTATAAATATCGTCTACGGAGCAACCGCGAGACAAGTCGTTCACCGGAGCGGCCATACCTTGAAGGATAGGACCGACAGCCTCAGCGCCACCCAAACGTTGAACCAGCTTATAAGCGATATTACCCACCTCCAAAGTCGGGAATACCAAAACATTCGCTTTACCGGCGATCTCGCTACCCGGAGCTTTCTTGCTACCTACAGCCTCAACCAAAGCCGCGTCGGCTTGCAACTCTCCATCGATCTTCAAGTCCGGAGCCATCTCCTTAGCCAAACGAGTAGCCTCCACTACCTTGTCTACCATCTCGTGAGAAGCGCTACCCTTCGTAGAGAAGCTCAACATAGCCACACGAGGCTCAACGCCTACGATATTACGAGCCGTAGCGGCGGTAGCGACAGCGATGCTAGCCAACTCTTCCGCATTCGGGTTTGGCATAACCGCACAATCGGCAAATACCAAAATACCATCATCCCCATATTGAGGAGTCTTCGTGAACATAAGGAACGCACCGGAAACACACTTCATGCCCGGAGCCGTCTTGATAATTTGCAAAGCAGGACGCAATACATTACCCGTCGTATTCTCAGCGCCGGCGATCTCACCGTCAGCGTCACCCGCCTTGATCATCAAACAAGCCAAGAACAAAGGATCTTCAACTAGAACCGCAGCCTTCTCGGGAGTCATACCCTTCTTTTGGCGAAGTTGGAAAAGCAAGTCTGCGTACGCGGCTTTCTTCTCGTGATTTTTCGGATCGACAAGGGTTGCCTCACCGATGTGGTTCAACCCAAAACCAGCCGCCAACTCCTTGATCTCAGCGGGGTTTCCAATTAAGATAATGTCTGCTACACCGTCGGCCAGTAATCGGTCGGCAGCTTTAAGAGTTCTTTCCTCGGTACCTTCGGGAAGAACAATACGCTGCTTGTCAGCTTTAGCGCGCGCAATAATGTCTTGCATTAAATCCATAGCGGAAGATATTTTATATTATTTAATAATTGTACTCGTAATCCGGCTACAAAATTAGGCATAATGCAATATAGAGTTTACAAAATAGGCAAAAGAATTACAGGTAGAGATACCAGTTTCAGATCTTTTAACAGTAATTCGTCACTTCCCGCTCCCCGGAGAGTATTTGTTGCAGTTCTTCCGCTGTCACATTCACACTTAACTTGCCTTTATGGGCCACAGAGATCTTACCTCTCTCCTCCGAGACAATAATAACCAGCGCATCTGTCTCCAATGACATCCCTAAACCAGAACGATGGCGCAATCCCATATCCTTGGGAAGGGTAGCGTTCTGGGCGACCGGCAAGATACAACCGGCCGCCTTGATCCGGTTATCGGCTATGATCATGGCACCATCATGCAACGGGCTGTTCTTAAAGAATATATTCTCGATCAAGCGGGCATTTACATCGGCGTTGAACATCTCACCCGTATGCTCATAGATAGTCAAGTCCATATCTTGCTGGATCACGATCAAGGCACCCGTCTTTTTCCGGGCCATATTCATACAGGCCAAGACAACAGGGGCGACAAACTTCCCTTCTTTCTCCGGATCGCCTCCTCGCTTGGAAAAAAGTTTCCCTAGGAATTTCCAGCCCCGGTGCGAACCTAACGCCAACAGGAAACGGCGGATCTCGTCTTGGAAGAGGATTACCAAAACCACGAAACCTACGCTAATAAACTTATCCAAGATGGCCCCCATCAACCGCATCTCCAATACCTGCGAGATCAAGATCCATACGACGATGAATGATACGACTCCACTGAATATAGCCAATGTGCCCGAGCTTTTCATCAATTTATAGGTCTGGTACAGGAAGAAAGCCACCAGCAATACGTCAATCAAGTCTTTTATACCAAAATGCATCCACATAGTTAATTGAGAATTGAAAGTTGAAAATTGAAAATTATTTGTTGGTCATTTGACCTATGACGCGAATGGCTTCCACTGCTTCCCGCACATCATGTACACGAAGGATATTAGCGCCGTTCAAGATAGCGTACGTATTCAATACGGTCGTTCCGTTCAGGCTATCCGCAGGGGTTCCACCCAGTAATTTATAAATCATGCTTTTACGGGAGACTCCAACTAATAAAGGCAACTCAAAAATAGAGAACTCCTTTAAATGGCTCATCAATTGGTAATTCTGCTCCAACGTCTTACTAAAACCAAAGCCGGGATCGAGGATGATATCATTCACCCCTAAAAGCCGAAGCTGGTGTACCTTCCGGGAAAAGTACAACATGATCTCCTCCATCATATCCGGGTAATCAGTATGCCTCTGCATAGTTTGAGGGGTTCCACGCATATGCATCATGATATAAGGCACCTTCAAATCCGCTACCGTTTGGAACATATCCGCATCCAACTCACCGCCGGAGATATCGTTTATGATAGCCACTCCATATTCCTCTACGCAACGACGCGCAATCCCCGCACGAAACGTATCTACGGACACCGGAATATCCGGGTAATGCTTATTTAATATATGTAAGGCAAACTCCAAACGGCGCATCTCTTCCTCCGGCGTAACCTCAGCGGCATCCGGACGGGATGAATAACCACCGATATCTATCCAATCTCCTCCCTCCGATAAGATTTCCCGGATACGGTCCTCGATAGCGGTCTCGGTCTGTTTGCGGCTGCCCGCATAAAAAGAATCAGGGGTAATATTCAAGATCCCCATCACCAACGGTGTCGCTAAAGAAGTAAGTGTCCCTCTAATATTGAGCGTTTTATCTAACATGATCTTTCCTTATTTCCAGCAAAGATACAGGTTTCTCTCTTAAAATCTCCTTCTAGATTCTTCATTCTTTATTTAATTGCTACATTTGCGCCGAATTAGACAGGAATAAATATTTAACGCGATACAGTCATGAGTATTATCGACCTCTATGATTTATTTATACATAACCCTCAAATAACGACAGATAGCCGGAACTGTCCGAAGGGTTCTATCTTCTTCGCCTTAAAAGGTGATAAATTCGACGGAAATCAATATGCCGGGAAAGCCTTGGCATCCGGCTGTGTCTATGCCGTCATAGACAATCCCGATTATTATATAGGCGAACGCACGATCCTTGTTGATAACGTGCTGAAGACCCTGCAACAATTAGCGCACCATCACCGCAAGGTACTGGGGTTGCCGATCATCGGAATTACCGGAACGAATGGCAAGACCACGACCAAAGAGTTATTGGCTGCCGTACTCTCAACGAAATTCAATTTGCTATATACCGAAGGTAATTTCAATAATCATATTGGCGTTCCCTTGACCTTGCTCCGATTGACTCATGACCATGAGATGGCGGTTATCGAGATGGGCGCCAGCCATCCGGGAGACATCAAGGAATTAGTGGATATCGTCCATCCTAACTATGGCATCATCACGAACGTAGGCCGTGCCCATCTGGAAGGCTTCGGTTCTTTCGAGGGTGTGATCCGGACAAAAGGGGAGTTATATGATTATATCCGTCGCTCCAAAGGCAAGATATTTATCAAGAAAGAGAACGAGTACCTTCAGTCTATCGCCAAAGGCATCGAACAAATCACATATGGAAACGGGGATGATGCTTTCGCGTCCGGACAGGTAGTCAGTTGCGATCCTTTCTTAGTGTTCAATTGGAAGCAACAAGGAAAGTTGCATACCGTCGAAACACATATGATCGGTAGTTATAACCTAGATAATGTATTGGCCGCCGTCGCCGTAGGCCGCTTCTTCAAGATCCCGGCAGAGCGTATCAGTCGTGCTATCGCCGCTTACGAGCCTACCAATAACCGTTCCCAGTTCAAGAAAACCGATAATAACGAATTGATTATCGATGCTTACAATGCGAATCCGAGTAGCATGAAAGTAGCTCTGGACAATTTCATCACCATGCCCGTACAGCCTAAAGCCATCATCCTTGGAGATATGCGCGAGCTTGGACCAACTAGCGACGAATTACACGCAGAGGTTGTCGAACAGATCAAGAAAGGCCAGTTCGACAAGGTGTTCCTCTGCGGCGAGCATTTCTCCAAGGTAGGCAAAGAGTTCTCCCCCTTCGCTACCACGGAGGCAATGGTGGAAGAGCTTCGGAAACAGCCGTTAAAGGGCTATCATATCTTGATCAAAGGCTCTCATAGCATGGGGCTGGAGAAACTAGCGGATATCCTATAAGCTATCATCGAACAAGACGGTTTTCAACTTCTGATACAAGAAGGAGAGAACCAATAAGATAACTCCCAAGATTATAAAGACGACCACTTTCCCGATCGTAGGCAAGAGCCACAGATCTACCATCACCAACTTTAGCAATACGAGCGAGAAGGTGGCCAAACTAATCATCCGGACAACTTTCAGATGCAATCGCATTCCCACCGCCATTTGCATAAAACCGGCAAGACTCAACGAGATAGAGAAACCTGCGCTTAATTCATCCAGCAAGCCCAACTGATTCAACAAATTATTCGTTCCCACGGCCAGTAATATCGTAGACAGCAAACAAATATATAAGGTCATCCCATGCGTTCGCTTTTCTCTTGCGTCAAATGACTTATAATAGTACCGCCCCAAGACAAAAATATGCCCTCCGATTAAAAGCAAGGAAACCCATAGCAGGAACCGGGGAATAAAGAGATCATCATACCCGACCCACAAAGACATTCCTCCGAACAGGGATAAAGATAGCCCCGTAAAAATACCGGTAGCGAACAAGCCATTTATAAATAAGGAAGAATCTCCGTACCGAGCCTCCATACATCCGTGGAAGACATCCATTCCGTAAGAGCCCAGCGTCAACGCCGGAAGCACCCAAGCGAATATCTCATAAACCCGCAGACGGAAACGACTATAGAACCAGAGAATAATCATTACCTCCGAAGCCCAAAACAAGGTAATAAAGGTCCCTTCCAGTTGGATCGGGATCGTCACCGATACGAACGTAAGAGCGATACCCAATAACGTATGCATCAAGAAAGTGAAAGGTTCCCCTTTCCGTTTGATCCAAAAGAAAAGAGCGAAGTTAATAGCCGCGACAAAAAGGGTTACCAGACCTTTGTAATTCCGCTCAAGCTCCATATTCTGCAGGAGACAAAGGGCAAAGAACAGGAATACGAAATTGTTCAATCCGATCACTCCTAATAAATATTGATTGATCCCCCGGATATTGATTCGCACGATGGAAGCGACCGATAATAAGAAGATCAAATAGAAGGCGATAGAGAAAATAAGTAAATGCGTTAATTGGACACTTCCCATCAAATCCAGATCCGCAGCATACGTATAACCCGCAAAGACGATCCAAGTCAAGGCAAAACAAATTACAGGCAATTCCCCCCACTTCTTATAGATAGATAGCCCGAACATCCCTAGGTCCAAGATCATGACATAGGTAAACAGCACCCAATAACTTCCATCTCCGCTGCCCACTAAGAATGGAGCGATAAATCCACCCACCAAAGCGATAGTCGCCAGTTCCCTACGGTTAACCTTACCTAAGATGTTAGAGATAACAACAGACTTGCCAGCGGCACCTTGGATTGTTACAGTTCCAGCATTAGCGACAACAGAGATAGCAGACTCAGCAGCGATCTTGTCATTAGATGTAGGAGTGCTAGTTGTCATTACCTTGAATACTTCTGCTTGCTCAGGATCAGTTGTCCAATAAACAATATTCTTCAAATGAGCCAAATAAGCATTACGAGGTAAATATTTCTCTACATCATACTCCTCACCTTGCTCTTCAGCTGCTTCCTCATCATAAGCCGGATTCAAGTTCATCGCATTGATTGTATCACCCTTGATTGCGATAGAATCTATACCACATACAGAACCAGCGATAAATGCTGCACGAACAGCCTCAGCGCCAGCAGCCTCATAAGCATAACCCTTAACCTCTGCAGAATCCAATGTATTCATCAAATAGTTTCTAGTTTTCACACCTTCTTCCGCAAATGCATTGGTAGAAAGATAATATAAAGGCATAGTCTCTTCGAAAGTCAAGCAAGCAGTATCCAACCACAAAGTCAAAGAATCATGCGTATATACATCGCTCTTCAAGATAGACTGTCCTTCTGCCTTCAATACAGCGAAACCGTCTTTCTGGCTAGCGATCATCTTGTTATCATCGTCTGTATAAGAAGTGATCTGTACGTGACCGATATTCAAAGTAGCATATGTAGGAGCATCCTTCTTTGCGAACTCGAATGTAGTATTCTCAGTGTTGCACCAGCTAGCTGTATATAGCATTCCAGATCCAGCATAAAGCAGTAGGAACTTCTGTTACAGCACCAGCATGAACTGTACCGTTCTCACAGAAAGAGAATACATAGTATTTTCCTTTGTTCTTATTTGCGGAATGATCCTCATCAGACTTCGCATTGTTCATATCCTTAACAAAGTAAGTATACTCTGGATCCAATGTAGTCGGAAACTCAACCTCAGCGAAAGTACATTTAGCAGCATCCTTAGTCCAGATTGTCAATTTCTCTGTACCTGCGAAGTTACCAAAAGCGATCATCTCACCATTAGCGGCAACCTCCATGTCATAACACATTTTTGACTTCTTCTCCGTATCATTTACGCCTTTATATACAGGAGTAGCATACGGATAAAGGATCATCTTGCTATTATCGGAAGGATCTAAAACCACCTTGAAAGCATACAACTCTTTCGCACGACCATTCTCTAGGATCGTACCAGCTGTTACACCGGTAGCCTTATCATCAGCAGCAGCCTCATCTTTTGGTTGTGTGTCTACAGTAAGTTTCCAGAATTTCTCAGAAGACAAATTAGAAGACCAAGAAGTAGAGTCCACAACTAAATACTTACCGGTAGTTCTATCCTGCAAAGTAACATAACCATCTAAACCGTCAATGTCTGTAGCGAACAACTCTTTGCCTGCCAAAGGATTTCCATCCAGATTTTTGTCGAAAGTCAAAGCGAAAGGAGAACCATACTTGTTATTTAACAAGTCAGCAGTCATGTTTATCTTTGCTGGAGCTGCTACTGTAAAGTTAATCGCAGATGCAGATACAGCCGTTCCCTTTTCCAAAGTAACAATATCTGTTCTTTCAGCTTCCACATCATCTTTAGCGATGATAGAAACAACTGTCTTATTATCCAACTGAGCAGATAAAGTAACGTCAGTCACATTCTCCGGAGCGATAAACGCACCCCCATTTTTGAAGTTCCACTCAGCTTGCTTATCCAATGTCAACACTCTGCCTGTAGCGCTATTCGTCAATGTGTACGCCCAAGTATTCGCCAAAGAGACAAAACGATAAGTTACTTTCCATAAGGATTTTTGATAATCAGTGTTCTTGATATCCGCAGTAGGAGCATCAGCCAAGATCAAACTATCAGTCTTTGTATAAGACTCTTTGACAGACAATTATTTACCATCCTCATTGGTCAATTGGTAAACTTTGCCATTTTCAACCTTCGCATTAGCGGTAAAGGCAGTACATAAAGCCAAGCCCGCTACAAGAGTAGAAAACTTTTTGTTCATAATTCTAAAATTAATATTAATACTAGTGTTAATTAAAAGCTCTTTATATATGCATCCCACCTAAATGGGTACAAAACGACTAGTCTAAACGATCGTTTAAACTAGTCGTTTTATAAACCTATCTTCATACGATCAATAGCATATACTATATTTTCAATAGAATTTACCCTTTTATCATATATTATATATGTACGAGCGTACATATATAATATAATTATCAAGCAATCAACAGATATTCCTTATTCCTTCAAGTCTTATAATAATGAAACTTTTGTTCACCTATGAAGTAACTTTAGTTCCATAAGCTTAAAACTATAGCTTGATGCCGATGCAACTAAAGTCACAAGGGCAAAACGCCTCTTTCATGCTTTTATTGGTCAAAAAAGAGAGTAATCTATGTATTTGAAAGCTTTTTTCATAAATTTGTCGCTTTATAATAAACTGAGTAAAAAATGAATACACACGAACTTTGCTGCGTAGGACACATCACCTTGGATAAGGTAGTGACACCTAAGAACACCGTCCATATGCCGGGAGGAACCTCCTTTTATTTCTCGCATGCGATAAAACATTTCGATGATATTGACTATACTCTAGTGACAGCCTTGGCTGAATCTGAGATGAAAACGGTGGAGGAACTACGAGCCGAAGGTATCGACGTTGCCGTAATGCCAAGTAAGCACACCGTTTATTTCGAGAATATTTATGGAGAGAACCAAGATAACCGTACGCAACGTGTATTGGCGAAAGCAGATCCTTTCACCGTGGAATATCTGGAGAACATCAACTCTAAAATCTTCCACCTTGGTAGTTTGCTTGCCGATGATTTCTCTTTGGAAGTGGTAAAGTATTTAGCGGGGAAAGGCTTAGTATCGATTGACTCGCAAGGATATCTACGGGAAGTAAGAGACAAGGATGTATTTGCAGTGGATTGGCCAGAGAAAAAAGAAGTACTTAAATACGTGCACTTCCTCAAGGCTAACGAACATGAGATGGAGGTGTTAACCGGATATACCGATGCCGTGAACGCAGGAAAAGTTATCTACGATTGGGGCGTGAAAGAGGTATTGCTGACTTTCGGAAGCATGGGATCTATCATTTACGACGGTTCCACTTTCCATAAAATCCCCGCTTACATACCGAAAGAAGTAGTAAACGCTACCGGAGCGGGTGATACTTATATGACAGGATATCTCTATAAACGTGCCAAAGGCGCAAGCATAGAAGAAGCCGGACGTTTCGCGGCAGCTATGACAACATTGAAAATCGAAGGAATAGGCCCATTCAACGGCACAAAGGAAGATGTGTTGCGATGTTTAGAGACAGCGGAACAACGAATGCCTGAGTAGTTGAAAATTGAGAATTGAGAATTGAAAATTATTCGCTCTCTCCTAATTTTCAATTCTCAATTCTCTATCTTTAATTATTCTTGAATGCTTTGCAGAATGTAGTCATTAGCAAGATACAAAGCCCTAACAAGCCGACCACGATATAAGCGTATTTCATATTGAAAGCCTGCGAGATCGCTCCGATCAACAAAGGTGCGATCAACGAGCCGATAAAGCTGATACTGGAAAGGATCGTCAAGGCAATTCCCACCGGAGTTCTCGATTTAGCGCCCACTAAGCTATAAATAGTAGGCACCATACACGAGATGCCCAAGCCTACCAACATAAAGCCTAAGGAATTCACGATCACCTTTACCGTCATCGATTCGAACATACCGCCCAACAAGGCTGAGATAAAGAAACCGGCAAAAATAAAGAAACCCGCCAATTGCAACACCTTCTGCTTTCCTAAAACACTATAGGCGGAGTTCGTAAGAAAACGGCCTACCGTCATCATCACCATGAACACTAAGAAACCGATCTGCAAGGATTTAGGAACTTGTAGTACCGATTCGAAGTAAAGTCCACTCCAATCAAACATCGCACTTTCCACCACCAAGGCAAACAGCCCGACGATACCCAACTGAATTAACAGCATTTCCGGCTTACGGATAAAGCTCAACAACGCCGGAGCTTCTTTCTTCTCCGCTTCCTTCTCTTCCTCCGGTGACTCAACCGCCACGTCTTCCTGCAAATACTTCCGGCTTACCAAAACAGTCACTCCAATCAATAACGCAATCAACGTAAAATGCCAGAACGGAGTGACGCCGGATACGATCATGATAAACCCGATCAAAGCCCCTAAACAAGCCGCCAGACTCCAACCTCCATGAAATGAGGCCATAATCGTACGCCCATAGAGTCGCTCGATACCAATTCCTTGCGTATTCAAGGATATATCACAAAGATTCCAGAACACGCCAAAACAGAACAAATAAACACCCAGCAGATAAATATTATGTGCTGTACCGATTGCGAATAAGGCCAAGGCATACCCCAACACACTGACCTGCGCCATAATACGACTCCCCAACCTCGACACCAAATAACCCGCTAACGGTATCGCCACAAACTTACCTACCGGGATCAGGAACAAGACCAAACCCCAATAGAAAGCGTAATTCACCTCAAAGAAATCCTTCACGTCTGGAATACGGCTAGCCCAACTAGAGAAACAAAGACCTTGCGCTAAAAAGAAAGAAAGCATCGCATAACGAACCCGTTCCTTGGGAAAAGCGCTACCCAATGGAGTATTCATTTTTTCATTCATTATCATTTACTTTTATTGTTATCATCTATTCGAGAAAGAGGCACGAACCCCATTCCTCCGCAAAGCTATCAAATATATCCTAATCCCCTAAGTCCTAAAAGTAGAATTTATTAGGTAGATTCCCTAATGAAAAGTATATTTGCGAAATATGCACAGGAATGTTGACTAAATCGAGGATGATATGAGAAGCTGGATTATCTTTTTAGGATTATTATTTACCACATTCACACAGGCACAAGTTATTACGGGAAGGGTTACGGACTTAAATAGCCATCCTATCGAACTAGCGGTCGTGATTATACAAACGAACGATTCAGTATATGTAAACTCCACCTATACGGACTCTTTGGGCTCTTTTAGTGTCAAAGCGGAGATATCCCCTTTCCTCTTAACCGTCCAGCATCTGCTGTATGAAACGTATCAAAGCACTTATGACTCACTTACGATAGGCAATATACAACTGAACGAGAAAAGCCAGACGCTTTCGGAAGTATCTGTTACAGGAGAGCGTCCCTTAACCAAGGTTGTCGATGGTAAAATAACCTACAGCATGCCGCATTTGTTAAAAGACAAGATGGCCGCTAGCGCTTACGAGGCGATCCTAGAACTACCGGGAGTGCGGGAACAAAGCGGGAAAATACAACTTGCCGGAACAAATGGAGTCACGGTTATCATCAATGGCAAGACCACCAATATGGGTGAGAGCCAATTGGAGAATCTGCTTAAAAATATGCCCAAAGAACGTATCCAAGAAGCAGAGATCATGTATAGCGCTCCACCCCAATATCATGTACGTGGGGCCGTGATTAATCTGGTCCTTAATAACGGTACTTCCGAGACTCCCAAACTGCAAGGACAAGTCAACGCTCTATACAACCAAGGGCATTACGCTAATTACCAAAGTGGCGCTACTCTCGTTTACAACACGCCTAAATATTCTACCGATCTCATGTACTCCTTCGGCTACCACAGGGAACGGACAGGTGAGGATATCTTATCACACCATTTATTCGATGGTAAGACCTACGAGATCGAGCAATTCGACAGAGGACATACCCGGCTCCCGGTCCATACCATACGCCTAGGCAATGATTGGTTCTTGAACGATAAGAACAAACTAAGCTTCGCCTATACCTCAGAGATCCAGCAATGGACTCATCCTTTCACCTCTTCTGTAGGAACCTATTCGGATTCCGAAAACAGAAAGAAATCCGACAAACCGATCCAGATGCATAATCTGGCGCTCGACTATGCCTCCGGGTTCGGCCTTAATGTAGGGATTGATTTTACCGCTTACATCAATCATACGACACAATATTACCAAGAGAAGAAAGCCGGGAAAGAAGATGCCTTCAACGCTAAATCACAACAAGACATCCGTAGGCTCTCCGTCTACGCGGACCAGAACCATAAATTAGGAAAAGGCTGGATGCTCAACTATGGGACAAAATTCAGCTTCGCCTCAGACAAAAGTTCTCAGGTATATCATTCACTGCGCGAACACGATTGGTCCATCTCTAATAGTTACAGTAAACTGGATGAATATGTATATGATTTATATACCGGCTTTTCCAAAAGCTTCTCTGATAACCTATCCGTAAACGCCTCTTTGACCGGAGAGTATTACAAACATAAGGAGATTGATTATTGGAGCTTATTCCCAATGATGGAAATCACGTACCGAGCCCACCCCAGCCACATCCTGCAATTATCCGTTTCTTCAGACAAGACCTATCCCAGCTATTGGGAGATGCAGAACACGGTGTCTTATCTGAATGGATATACCGAGATACAAGGTAACCCGGATTTAAGGCCGTCCAGACTCTACTCTGCCCAATTGAACTACATCCTAAAAAACAAATACATTTTCACGCTATACGCAAATTATATAGACAATAATTTCAACCAGCTCCCCTATCAATCCTCCGAGAGACTAGTTCTTATCTATAAGACACTGAATTTCGACTATTCCAGTAAGCTAGGCCTAAATGTAATGATACCATTCAAAGCCGGCTCCGTGCTTGATTCCAGATTAACGTTAAACGGTTATTATGACAAGATGAAATGTGATAATTACCATGATATAAGCTTCAATAAAGATAATCTGGCATTCTATGCCGAATTAAATAATACGTTCAACATCTCATCGAAGCCTACTATCAAAGCGGAAGTATCCGGTTCTTATATTACCCGCAACATTCAAGGCCCAATGACGATCAGCAGTATGTATAACGTAGACGCCGGCTTGAAATGGATCTCCCCCAACGGCAAAGCGGAGATCTCTTTAAAAGTGGATGACATGTTTAATTCATGGGTCCCAAAAGATCTTAATCTCCAATACAAAACACAAGACTTACATATGCGTATGATCCCGGATTCCAGACGAGTCTCCTTATCCTTTATCTATAAATTCGGAGATTTTAAAGCAAAAGAGCATAAAGAGGTGGATAGTTCCCGATTCGGGAAATAAAAGTCGATGGTCTATACTACGCTTTCAAAGTACATTCATTAGTTCCGACACGTAAAGCCAAATCATGTAATGAAGGCGGGTTCAAATATTCGGAACATATAATATCCCGGGCCTGATAAATTTTATCCCGATCGGAAAAGCCTACTATCTTTGCGTTAACCGGTTCTTTACCTTCCGTCTCCCGCATAAATAAAGACAAGCACTCGGTTACTTTTGCTTCGAGATACATTGGCGAGGCATTTCCCATCATCTGAGAGACCTCAAGATCATTCAACGCCACAGATAAAGCGATTGGAATCGAGAGATTCTTGGGAGCGATAAAGAAAGTCTCCCCCCTGCCGAATCGCAAATAAGCACTCCCGAAGTACTCCGTATAACGTTCCGACAAATCCGCCATTTAGGGAACGCATGCAACAATCCTCCTTGCAATAGATCTGGTATCTTGTCACATTAAAATCCCTGCATCTGAAATCACAGATACGATAGGTCAATAATTTGTTCTCCGCCTCCCAACAGTTCTCTTCTAACCCTCTTGAACGATTGGTAGAAAAACAACTTATATCCGGCATTTCTAAAGCGATCGTATCTCTTCCACGAGATGAGAGTTCTATGTGTACCATTTTTCCGTTTGATTAAAATACACTTCCTTCTTGCGTAAATAAACCAAAAGCAAAGGATTCATCGACCGTAAGGTAACTGAAGATCCGGTAGTGGTATCGATCGGTTGCGGACTAGACAGCCGTTTCCAACGTGTCTCCAACCATAACCAAGCGACCTTCTACGAACTAGACTTACCTGAAGTAATCAATTTGCGTGAAAAGCTATTCCCTGCCTCCGCTAAAGATCTCACGATCAAAGGCTCTATGCTCGAGACGGACTGGATGGATATGTTGAGACAAAAACATCCTCACGGCCGCTTCCTTTTCCTCGCGGAAGGTGTAATGATGTATTTCAATGAGGAACAGGTAAAATCTGTTATCCAAAACCTCGCCCAACGCTTTCCCGGATGCGAGATATATTTTGATTTCGTCAGTAAATGGGCCGCCCGCAACTCCGACAAGCATGAATCGGTAAAACGGACAAAAGCCCGTTTCCATTTCGGACTAAACGATCCGCACACAATCGAGCAATGGTTCCCCAAGCTCAAACTGATCGAACGATTCTATTTCATCAGCGAAGAGAAAAAACGCTGGGGACTACCCGGCTTGATCATGTGGTTAATCCCGGCGCTACACAAGTCTTTTGGAATCGTAGGTTATAAAGTTAGAGAAATAAGTAAATAGGTTATCTACCAAATAAAAAAGCTAGTTCTGTATTCGATCATGAGTTTTGGTATTAAATAGAAGACCTCCACGTAGTTTATCAGAAGGACTTTCCGACAATTGTACCCCCTTTTTGTTTTTCGGGGAAGGGGGTACGATTTGGATACTCAACCGTATCTTTTCGTGCCCCTTTTTTGTCTTTTAAGCAAGACTGAAACAATAAAAAAAGTCCCACAATACGTTAATATTGCAGGACTTATCTCTTTTGGCTTTGTTCTTATGTGATCCGTCTGGTTCGTGAACCTTGCGGTATATTCTCCTAAAAATCAGTACCTTCGGAATTATAAGCCTTGTATCTGTCACGTTTTAGCCCTAAGAAACTGTCCGTTCCTGTCCGGTGTCTGTCTGCTTATATCTTGGGTTCAAAATTACATATTATTTCCTAAATATGCAAGTCATTGATATTGAATACTTATAATTCAAGGGGGGTGTGTCAAAACTAAGACACATCTCCTTTTTTAT
>ULRN01052103.1_pt1 | contig 62288 bp, 48 predicted proteins | sample 1955461 | NCBI WGS metagenome assembly ULRN01 (sample SAMEA4835683, study PRJEB28245) | human gut metagenome | biome: gut microbiome; material: fecal sample | place: Denmark | collected 2008 | reverse complement strand
TGTATTTCACTAAAGTTGCGAGTTTTGATTTATATTGAGGGCGTTTTTGAGCTTTTGACACATTTACATTTGCAGTATTAATATTCTAATAGAATAAAAGTGTATATTAAAAAAGAAGAGTTGCAGTGAACTAGCTTTGACACTAGTCTTAAATGACTATAGGGTGAATTAGACTGCAACTCTCTTAATTGGAGAACCTAGCCAGTTAGAATTGTAGGTTCACGACCTAATAAATGTATTAGCTGCTTCTCCTATATGTTTAATACTGTAAATACAAAGTTATGAATTATTCTCATTTTGTAGGTCTTGATGTAGGGAAAAACACTTTTGATGCATCATTAATGTCCGCTGAGGAAAAAGAATTGTCTCACAAGTCTTTTGATAACACTCCGGAAGGAATACAGTCCATGTTGGCTTGGATTGACAATTATCAGCTTTCTTTATCTGAAGTCTTGTTTTGTGCCGAAAATATGGGTAGTTACGTCACGGAATTATCTGTTTCTAGTGTTACCATGGGATTCTCTTTAACTTTAGTTTGTCCGTTAACCATAAAGAAATCAATAGGTCTACAACGAGGTAAAAATGACCGTATAGATGCCAAAAGAATAGCGAATTATGCGGTACTGCACTATCGAAAACTGAAATTATACAAATTGCCAGATAAAGACCTGGTGAGATTAAGAGGGTGGATTATTATACGTGATAACTTGGTTAAGCAAAAAGTATCAGGTACAAAGTTATTGGTAACATTCTCCCAAATGGCTAAGTTAGCTGATGTAACAGAATCCATTTCTTTTTTAGAAGAGCAACTTGATTCAGTAAAAGAAAAAATCCTGAAGGTTGAAGAAGCTATGGAGCAATTAATAGCTGCTAATAATTCTCTTTACACAAACTATCTATTATTAAGAAGTATAAAAGGAATAGGTATAATCAATGCTATTGTATTACTGTGTGTAACTGATAATTTTCAAAGATTTGACAATCCTAGGAAATTAGCCTGCTATTGTGGAGTTGCCCCATTTGAACATACTTCAGGGATTTCCATTCGAGGAAAAACACAGACATCTCCATTGGCCAGCAAAGAAATAAAAGTATACCTTACCAGAGCTGCTATCACTGCCATCTCTTGGGATCCACAAATGAAAGCATATTATCAAAGAAAAATAGCGGAAGGAAAACATAAAGCATCTGTCATCAATGCCGTACGAGCTAAAATCATAGCTAGAGCTTTTGCCGTGATACGAAGGCAGACCCCATTTGTAACATTGGTTGCATAATAAAAATTGGAATAACCTCGATAAATTCTTAGATTTAGGGAACCGTTAGGATTTCTAATGAATTGTCATGTACATATACAAACTTACCCAAGAATACGTTAAGGTACGTAAACTTGGGCAAGATTTTAAAGATTTTATTTGGAGAGGACTTAGAATTCACCCTCGTTTTCTGTTTTATGAAATTTGCCGTTACGCCCTGAATCCTATAGGACGTATTGATACGGTTCGCTTGTTTCTGATATCGATGTAGTTCTTTTCGGCTTCAATAATATCTGCCTCTTCTATCTGCGTCAGCGATTCCTTGTTCTGCTCGGTAAAACCGCCAAGCATCACCCTTTTGGCCATGCTCTTTATAACACCTTGGTTTATAAGATTGTGCACCCAACGGCCATTGCCGAAATGTTCATCCCTATTGGCAACCGCCTTCTCCATCAGTAAGTGCAAACGGTCACGGGCGGCATCGGTAAGCTTATAGTTGTCTTTTTCGAGTAAGTTACAAGCTATTTCCATCAACTCGTCTTCGTTATAATTCTCAAAGGTGAAATTCAGCGGAAATCTGTCCTTCAGTCCTGGGTTTGTACTTAGCATATTGTTCATCTTATCCTCATATCCAGCCATGATTATTATCATGTCAGGGTCGGGCTCTGATAAGACGGTAAGCAATGCGTTAACAACTTCCTTTCCGAAATCTTTTGAATCACTTTCTTTATTAGATATCAGAGTGTAGGCTTCATCTATGAATAACACACCTCCACGTGCTTGTTCTATAACTTCGAGCGTTATCTTTTCTGTCATTCCGATGTATTCGCCCACCAATTTAGCCCGGTTGGTCTCCACCGTATGACCCTTGCTGAGTAGTCCCATATTGTGATAAATCTGTCCTACAAGCTTGGCTACGGTTGTCTTTCCGGTACCCGGATTGCCAAGGAACAACATGTGGTTTACATTCTCTTTGTTTTTCTGTAGGCACATATCCGCCCTTTTCTTCTTGAACATACTCATGAGGCGTGCATCCTTCATGTCGTCCTTCACCTTGCGTAGTCCTATCATTCCTTCGAGTTCCTTTTCGGCGTCATTGTTCTTGGCGATTTCTGCAGGTTCGCTTGCAGCGGTATCTGCCTTCGGCATGAGTAGACTTTTAATGATATCGCTGGCGTCGTTGTTGTCACTGTTGTCGCAAGGGTTCCAAATGTCAATTTCTTCCCAGTCTGTAAGGTTGATTTTATTACAGTTCTGGTAGATATCTTTTACCGTATAGCAGTTTCCCTTTAGCATATCAATGTTGTCCAACAATCCGTAGATTACGAGTATCACGTTTTTGTTGAGCACCTCGTTTATTATGGAATCCATAAAAAGATTGATTAGGTTGACCGCTTCTGGGGTGTAGTTTATTTGTGGCGCCTCTATTACGAAAGTTTTAGCCGTACCGATTTTTCTTTTTATCTCTGCCCAGTTGCAAGGATGCTTCAGAATATCTTCGAACGATGTATTCACTCTGTTAGGAGAGGAGTTATCCGTAATAGATGTATCGCCTTCTAATACAAATTCGTTGACCATTTCCGACGTGAATTCTTTCAGTGTGTACTTGTCGTCTTCGCCTATAACGAATATGGGCTGTAGCTCAGATTTGCCATGTACCATTTGGCTTAACGTGAACAACTTTTCTATGAGATCTTTTTTGTTGGAGATATTGAGTTTGGTGGTTGTCTGGTAATCCCACCAGCCGGTAATAGACAACTTTTCTACAAAGAACTTTTCGACTGAGTTTTCGTCTATTGGACTTAATATTTGTTTTGTCCAATAATTGTCTTTTGGTTCGTGCAAGAACAGACTGCACTGCCACTTTACCTCATTGTCAATAATGACATACGCTTTAAGATGTTGGTTTTCCCAGTCTTCACTGCTGGAGATGTTGAGGCAGACTTTCTTGAACTTTTTATATGACTTGTTATAATGGTATCCTACACCCATTTCTTTATAAGAGTCATTGTTATATATGCGAATGGACAATTCGTCTGCGGTTATAGCTTGCGGAAAAGTGACTTCCACATTAATAGAATTCTCCTCATATTCAGGAGCGTTATTGTTAGAGTGATCGTTAAGAATGCATTTAGCGCGTAGATATAAATTTTTCATAAACAACAAATTTTAGTGATTAAAATAGAGATTTGAATCCATTCAGATTTTCTGAACGGAAGCTGAGTGAACTTGAATTCTCCCGTTTGAGAATTAAGTATGAACTAGTACGTCAAAGGGCACAAAAAGTCAGGCCACAAAAAAATGTAGCATGAAAAACAAGCATTCTGATTTGATTAATTGACTTAATTCATAATCATTTTGTTTTGCTTCTTTTTGTTAATGATTTGTTGTTTATGATATTTTTGACGGAATACTGGTAGTATTCTGCCGCAAAAGTATGCAGTTAAAATTGATTTTCCAAGAGATTGCATTGATTTTTAGTGAAAACGAGTTCTGCCTTCTGCTGATAAAGGCTGAAATTGTCATGAAGATAGCGAGTGGATTTTCGGGTTTTCGCATTCAATTCTATATATCTAGGTTGGGTATTTATATATCTATCCTAGAGATATAAATATCTAGCTTAGAGATATACATCTTTAGGCTAAAGATATAGATTGTCTTTTAATCAATTGACTTATTCTACGTATGCTTTTATCTTTTGCTAAAGCGTAAAAGATTTCTGTAGGGTGTGAAACCCAAAAAAGCAGTGTCAGCAAGGAAAACAATCCTTTCTGACACTGCTTAATGAGATATGTGTAAAGTAACAGATATTACTGTCTCATCTGCGCATTAGTGATTTCGCCAGTATACATGTTATACTGCTTACCGTCTTCTGCCGGCTGATTAAGAGCCTTCAACTCTTCAGCGGTCATCTTCTGAGTCATAGACTTCTTGCACTTAATTACCACTAGTGCCTGAGTACCATCCTTAGGATAGAATGAAATAGTATAAGTTTCGCTGTTGGCCATCACAGCGTTTGCTGCAATACGGCTTTGGTCGATAACCAAGTAAGCTACATCCTTATTGAACAACTTTCCGAGGCCAGCCCAGTTGTTTGCTTTCAGTTCTATCTCTTCGCCACCGGCTGTCAGTGTGATACGACCTTGTGCAGCAACCTCGTTCAGGTTAGACGGAATCTGTGCTACGCTAATGTCTTTCAGAACTCCCGATTCTGTCAACTTCACAACAGCAGGAGCCGGCTGAACTACTTCTGCTTTAGTAGTCATAGCCGCAGCACTGTTAACACCCAGCACGTTGGCTACAGATTGGAATAACTGATCTTTCAGGTCGATAGTTTCACGGCGGAACTTACCGCAGATAGGAGCCAGCTTGGTACGCTTCTTGTTGAGCGCCATATCATCGGTAATCCATTCTTCGGCGGTATATCTTTCTCCACCGTTTCTTGCCTCGTCATACCAATACTTTATGCGGTTCATGGTCATATCGCATTGGCCATCCTTTACGTTTATGGTCAGTGCGTAGTAGATACGAGTACGGTCGAGCGACAAAGCAGTCGATGAGAACACCAAGTACTCTTCGCCCATAACGGCGATGGTTCCTTCGGTTTCATTTTCGTACACCACTCTGGCGTTCATCTTTTCATTTGGTTGGAATCGGCCATCAGCCCATTTCTTCATGGTGCTGTACAATACCGACTTGCTTGCTCCAGGCACATTGAAATCTTTGCTGAAAGTTACTTTCCCATCGGTCATCGTGATAGCTCCAGCCAAGTATTTAGGGTCTGTATTATCATTTTTCTCTTTTGCCATACCCATCAGCGGCAGGCAAAGCATAAGTGCTATAAATAACTTTTTCATGGTGTATTATGTGTGTGTTTAATTTCCCACAAATATAAGGATAAAAAGGAGATACGATTTTTCTTTTGTCTTAAAAATGAAAAAAAGGAGGCACGGATAACGCCGCTTTTTGTTTGCGGTATCAATCCGTGTCTCCTTTTATATAAGTCTATAGGTTTTGACTGTTTCTTATCTTACCGGAATCTTTGCTATTCTACCTTCGTGGCGACCGCCTTCGAACGGAGTTTCAAAGAACTCGGTCATAATCTTGTCGGCCATATCAGTATCGATAAAGCGACCAGGCATAACCAATACGTTGGCATCGTTATGCTGACGAGATAGGTGAGCTATTTCGGGCTGCCAACAGAGAGCTGCACGAATACCTTGATGTTTGTTCAAGGTCATGCTAATACCTTCTCCGCTTCCGCAAATCGCAATACCCGGATAACATTCGCCGGCTTCTACGGCCAATGCCAACGGGTGGGCGAAGTCGGGATAATCGCAACTTGCGGTACTGTATGTACCGAAGTCCTTATATTCCCATCCTTTAGCCTCAAGCCATTGTTTTACATATTGTTTCAACTCGAAACCAGCATGATCGGATGCTAAACCAATAATCTTCATTATAGCATTTCTTTTACTTGTTTGTATACATTTTCGGCAGTGAAGCCCAATTTCTCGTCAAGCACTTTGTAAGGGGCAGAGAAACCGAAAGATTCGAGTCCCCAAATCTTACCGTTTACACCTACAAGACCATGCAAGTTTACTGGCAGACCAGCTGTAAGACCGAATACCTTAGCTCCGGTAGGAATGATGCTTTCTTGATATTCCTTGCTCTGTGAGCGGAACAAACCTTCAGATGGAACAGATACAATGCGTAATTTAACACCATCTTTGCGGAGCAATTCAGCACCTGCTACCAATGTAGATACTTCAGAACCTGAAGCAACCAAGATTACATCAGGATTTTCGTCAGCACCTGCTATGATGTATGCACCCTTTGCAGCTTGTGCATAGTCAGTACCTTCGGGCAAGTTGTTGATGTTCTGACGTGAGAAGATCAAAGCAGTAGGGGTAGAAGTATTTTCCATTGCCAACTTCCATGCCTGAGTAGTTTCGTTTACGTCGGCAGGGCGCAATACCAATGTAGAGTTCTGTCCCTTGTGGTTCTTCAGTTTTTCCATCAAACGGATCTGAGCTTCCTGTTCTACCGGTTCGTGAGTAGGACCGTCTTCGCCCACACGGAATGCGTCGTGAGTCCAGATGAACTTGATAGGAGTTTCCATCAAGGCAGCCATACGTACAGCCGGTTTCATATAATCTGAGAATACGAAGAATGTACCACATGCGGTAACCACACCACCGTGAAGCATCATACCGATGCAGCAGCATGCCATTGTAAGCTCTGATACACCAGCCTGAAGGAATGCACCGCTGAAGTCGCCTTTCTTAAATTCGTGAGTCTTCTTCAAGAATCCGTCAGTCTTGTCAGAGTTAGAAAGGTCGGCCGATGATACAATCATGTTTTCTACTTCTGTAGCCAATACGCCAAGTACTGTAGCCGAAGCTGCGCGAGTAGCTCCACCTGCTTTTTGTTCGATAGCTTCCCAGTTAATTTCTGGAGCCTTACCCGAGAACCAAAGTTCCATCTTGGCTGCCAGTTCAGGATTAGCCTTTGCCCATTCTGCTTTTGCAGCGTAGCGTTCAGCAACGATTTGTTTCAATTCTTCACGACGCTGAGCGTAGAGTTCTTCTACATCAGGCCATACCTGGAACGGATTTTCCAAGTCGCCACCCAAGTTCTTGATAGTGTTAACGTAAGCGTCGCCACCAAGAGGAGCACCGTGAGTGCCGCAGCAGCATTCGTAGCTTGTACCGTCTGCACGACGTGCACCCTTACCCATAATAGTCTTACCGATAATCAAGGTAGGCTGTCCGGTAACAGCTTTTGCTTCTGTCAACGCTTCGCGAATCTCGTCAGGATCGTTACCATTGATGGTGAAGACTTTCCATCCCCATGCTTCGTATTTCATGGCTACGTCTTCTGTAGTCACTTCGTCGCATGCGGTAGACAACTGGATATCGTTAGAGTCATAGAACATAATCAGGTTGTCCAATCCCAAGTGGCCAGCCAAGCGGCCTGCGCCCTGTGAGATTTCTTCCTGAATACCACCGTCAGAGATGTAAGCATAGATAGTTTGGTTCATTACGTCACCCAAACGCGCTTTAAGGAATTTAGCAGCGATGGCTGCACCTACGGCGAATGTGTGTCCTTGTCCGAGTGGACCGGATGTATTTTCTATACCACGATCTACGTTTACCTCAGGGTGTCCCGGTGTGGGGCTTCCCCATTGACGGAATTGCTGTAGTTCGTCTAAAGTGAATTTACCAGAAAGAGCCAATACTGAATAAAGCATCGGCGACATGTGTCCCGGATCGAGGAAGAAGCGGTCTCTGCCTTCCCAACGCGGATTTTCCGGGTCGTATACTAAAAATTCAGAGAACAGTACATTCACGAAGTCTGCACCGCCCATTGCGCCACCCGGGTGTCCGGATTTAGCTTTTTCTACCATAGAAGCAGCCAAGATACGGATATTATCGGCCGCATGGTTCATTAATTCTTTTGTATGTTTCATCATTGGGACATGTTAGTATTGGTGCAAAGTTACGAATAAAATCCAAATTCATGGTATTATTTGCGCTTTTATAGGCATATATGCTTTATAACCTTATTCTTACGGATGTAAATTTCTTGTCTGAATATGGAAAATACTTGTAGTAACGCACCGATTGGTTATTGCAAGTGGGGATAATTTACAATTTGAATATCTGTTCCATCAGTTTCCACTTCTCGTGCGAAGCTTGGCCGGGCAGTACTTTCTGGAACTTGGCTACGTGGGCTTCCCATTCTTTCTGACGGGGTAGGGTAGCAAGGCGTTCGTTATCTTTTACCCAGTCGAACTCGTCGGTAGTGTCTACTATCATGAAGAGGTGTGTTCCGTGAATGTATATCTGCATATCCAGTATGCCTACTTCGCGGATTCCGTCTTTTATCTCTTTCCACACGTGGCGGTGTTCTTCTATATATCCGGCTATCAGTTCCGGGTCGTTATAAAGCTCTAATGTCTGGCAGTATCGTTTCATGGTTTTATGCTTTTCTTGAGGATTTATTAAAACAAAAAAGGCAGACACTTGGACTTACGGTCCGTGCCTGCCTTTCAGTTTATGTTATGTTTTTATTTTAGCATACTTTGTGTGAACCGTCGCTGATTACTACATCGTATACCTTCGGGCTGCGACCGAATTTTGCTTTGAATTTTTCTTTCGCAGTAGTGATGAATGTATCGTAAAGCTCGTTCTTAACCAAGTTGATTGTACAGCCTCCGAAACCGCCACCCATTACACGTGAACCAGTTACGCCACAGTCGAATGCGATATCGTTCAAGAAGTCGAGTTCTTCGCAGCTTACTTCATACAACTTGCTCATGCCGTAGTGAGTTTCGTACATCTTCTGACCTACAGTTTCGTAGTCATCGCGTTCCAAAGCGTCGCATACGTCGAGTACTCGCTGTATTTCTTCGATTACGTATTCTGCGCGTTTGTAGTCTTCTTCAGATACTACTTCTTTCACTTCGTTCAACATTTCCATGTTACAGTCGCGCAAGAATTCTACGTGCTGATGGTTCTTCTGGATAGCAGCAACTACGTTTTCGCAGCTCTGACGACGTTTGTTATATGCCGAAGAAGCCAATTCGTGTTTAACTACAGAGTCTACCAAAACCAAACGGTAGCCATTAGGACGGAACGGGAAGTATTGGTATTCCAAAGAACGGCAGTCAAGACGAATCAAGCTACCTTCTTTACCGAATACAGAAGCAAACTGGTCCATGATACCGCAGTTAACGCCGCAGTAGTTGTGTTCTGTAGCCTGACCTACCTTAGCCAATTCGAACTTGTCGACTTTATTTTCACCGAACAAATCGTTCAAGGCGTAAGCAAATGTAGATTCCAAAGCTGCCGATGATGACATGCCAGCACCCAGAGGCACATCGCCTGCAAATGCAGTATTGAATCCTTTTACTTCTACACCGCGCTTAATCATTTCACGGCATACACCGAATATATAACGTGCCCAACTAGCTTTAGGAGCATCTTCTTCATTCAATCCAAATTCTACGTAGTCTTTCAGGTCGATAGAATAAGCGCATACCTTATCTTTTCCGTTAGGTTTGATTTCGGCCATGATACCTTTATCTACTGCACCGGGGAATACAAATCCACCATTGTAGTCGGTATGTTCGCCAATCAAGTTAATACGTCCCGGAGATGTATAAATGAAACCTGTAGTTCCATCGAAGTGTTTAATAAAACGGCTTCTTACGTTTTCTATATCCATGATAGTATAAGTTTAAGTTAATGATAAAGTTTTATCAATCTCATATTCTGAAAGCATGAGGTTAAGTCATGCTTATTTATTTCTTAACTTTTGATCCTACCAATGCGTAGAACAAAATGTATGCGGCGCAGAATACAACTACCCAATAAGAAGCCATATAGTCGCCAGTCATATCAGCTACAAGACCCTGGATAGCTACCATTACAGCGCAACCGAATACCATTGTCATGAAGATACCAGATGCGATAGCTGTATATTTACCAAGTCCTTCTACTGCCATATTGAAGATACCTCCCCACATTACTGATGTGCAAAGACCTACAAGAAGGAATGCGAAGATACCAACAGGCACTGTTTCCCATCCCATAGTAAGAGTACCCCAGTCGATAGCCGGAACGTTTACCTTGATGTCTGTAGGAGCGAACATACCGAAGAGAACCAATATCAATGTAGCTGTACTTACTACTGTAATCTGAGTGCGGCTACTTACGCTTGCACCGATAGCACCACCGATGAAACGGCCTACAAGCATCATCAACCAGTAAACGGCTACGATAAGACCTACTGTAGAAGCTGCCATGCTGCCACCTTCTTCAGAAGTAAGATACTGAAGGATGTATGTAGGAGTACCTACTTCAACGCCCATGTACAAGAAGATACCGATGATACCGAGTACGAAGTGACGGTAGCTCAATGCGCCCTTGATAAGAGATGTATCAACAGGAGCTTGTTCTGGTTCGTCAATCTTAGTGAAGCAGATTACGATGAATGCTATTACGAAGATAGCCAATGCAATCATCAAGGCAGGAGTAGCGTCGGCAATGTGAGCCTTTGTAGCGTCGCCGATAAGAGCACCCATAAGGATGTAAACGGCAACAGCTGCAGATGAGTTGAATACACCACCAATCTGGATAAGCTGGTTACCTTTGTTACCGCCACCACCAAGGAGGTTAAGCATAGGGTTTACTACACAGTTAAGGATACACATAGTGAAACCGCTGATGAATGCACCAATCAAATATACGGCGAATGCGCTTTCTTTTCCTACGTGGCCAGATGCCCACTGAATCAAAATACCGATGATACCGATAATCAAACCGATAAGTGCTGTTTTCTTATATCCAACCTTAGCGATGATCATACCTGCAGGTATACCCATAATAAGATATGCGATAAAGTTTCCATAGTTACCGATTTGTGCCAATACGTTGCTTGCGCCGAAGTCATTCTTTACGATGACAGCCATCGGTGAACAGAGATTTGTCACGAAGGCAATCATGGCAAACAGGGCAATCATTACAATAATCGCTCCCCATTGTTTCTTTTGTTGTTCCATAATGTTATAAAAGTGTTTTTTGATATTATTTAATGTGGTTAATTAATATTCGGTATTATTCTACTCCGAACTTATAGATTGTAGTTTGTGTATAAGTTTCTCCCGGATTCAGCACTGCAGATGGGAAGTGTGGTTTGTTTGGAGTATCGGGGAAGTGTTGTGCTTCAAAGCAGATAGCGCTGCGTGCAGGGAATGTTGCTCCGTGCCATCCTTCGAAACCGTTGTGCCAGTTGGCAGTGTAAATCTGTACTCCCGGTTCGGTAGTGTAAACTTCCAGTGTACGTCCGCTTTCGGGTTCTACGCATTTAGCGGCGAGACTCAATTCGCCTACTTCTTTCTTGTTCAGTACATAGCAGTGGTCATATCCGGCACCGAATACCAATTGCTGGAACGGGTCGTTAATGCGGCTGCCTACTGTATGGGGTGTACGGAAGTCCATCGGAGTATCTTCTACTTTCAGGATTTCTCCGGTAGTGATAGATACTTCGTCCATAGGAGTAAAGAAGTCTGCATTAATTGTAAGGATATTGTTTTCTACGCTCTTGGTAGGATTTTCAAGGCCAGAGAGGCTGAAGAATGCGTGATGTGTTAGATTTACGATTGTTTTCTTATCGGTTGTAGCTTTATATTCAATCTTGAATTCGTTTTCGTCGCTCAGAGAATAGGTGACTTCTACGCTTAGATTGCCAGGAAAGCCTTCTTCTCCGTCTTTCGAAAGATATTTCAGTGTTACTTGGTTGGCTGCTGTCTGTTCAGCGTCCCATACTCTAGAGTGAAAACCTGTTGGTCCTCCGTGCAGTGAGTTGGGTCCGTTGTTGATAGCCAAGGTATATTCTTTTCCGTCTAAAGTGAATTTTCCTTTTGCTATACGGTTGCCATAGCGTCCTACAAGTGTGCTTAAGAATGGTTCGTGGCTGTTAATTACATGGTCTATTGAGTCATGTCCTTGAATTACGCTGGCATAGTTGCCGTTTCTGTCAGGCATCATGGCAGCCAAAACCGCCCCGCCATAGTTTGTAACAGCAATCTCGGCACCTGTATTGTTTTTCAGGATAAAGAGTTCAGTGTTTTTTCCGTCTACTGTCTTTACAAAATTGGATTTCTTCAATCCGCATTTGTTTTCATCGGTATTATATGTGTTATTCATATTTTTAATAGTTTTTTTATGATAGGTTTACCAAAAAATATTATGCAAATAAATATCTTTAATTTAAGATTTACAAGAAAAAGAACCGTTTTCTTTCTCGGAAAGTAAATCGGCCACAATGAAACTGCTTCCGCCCACAAATATAAGGTCGTCTTTATCTGCATTTTCAAGTGCAGTGCGTACAGCTATTACAACATTTGGGTAGCATTGGCCTTTTAGTTCGTTTGTGGCGGCAAGCTCTTGTACTTTTTCTGCCGGCAACGCTCTTTTCACGCTGGCTTGGGTAAAATAATAGATGGCATCTGTTGGCAAGAGGCGCAATACACCGCTGATGTCTTTATCGTTCACCATTCCCATTACTATGTGCAGACGTTTGTAGGTCTGCTGGGCGAGTTGCTTTACGATGTATTGTATGCCGCCTATGTTATGGCCGGTGTCGCATATCAGTGTAGGTTCCGATTGTAGTTTCTGCCATCTGCCTTGCAGTCCTGTTAGCTCGCATACATGGGCGAATCCTTCTCTTACGTTATTGTCGCTGATGTTGTAGCCCGCTTTTTTCAGTATGCGCAGTGCAGAGAGCAGTGTGTTGGTATTCTTTTCCTGACACATGCCTCCTAACTCTCCTTTCAGTTGAGGATAGTCTTCGTTTTCGTACATAAAACCTCCGTCGGGGGTATGAGTGTCCGATTTCAGCAGATGTTCATCTTCGGCAAATACAATGGGGGCTTGCTCTGCCAAGGCTTTGGCTTCGAATATGGGGCGAGTTTCCTGGTTAGCTTCTCCTATTACTACTGGAGTGCCTTTCTTTATGATTCCGGCTTTCTCTGATGCTATCTTAGCCAGCGTATCACCCAAGAATTGTACATGGTCGAAACTGATATTGGTGATTACGCTCATATCGGGCTGTATTATGTTAGTGCAGTCCAGGCGTCCGCCTAAGCCAACTTCGATAATTGCTACGTCGACTTTTTCTTGTGCGAAGTATAAGAACGCCATAGCGGTGGTCAACTCGAAAAACGATGGGTGAAGTGGTTCGAAGAATGCTCTGTTCTTTTCCACGAAATCTATTACGAATTCTTCTGGCACAGGCTTGCCGTTTACGCGTATGCGCTCTCTGAAATCTACCAGATGCGGTGATGTGTAAAGCCCTGTCTTATAGCCTGCCGATTGCAGTATAGCTGCCAAAGTATGCGAGCATGAGCCTTTTCCGTTGGTTCCTGCCACATGTATGGTGCGGAAGTTGCGGTGTGGATGTCCGAAGTGTTCGTCGAGTGTAAGGGTATTGTCTAACCCTTCTTTATATGCGTCTTTACCTACTTGCTGAAACAGTGGTGCACTGTTGAATAAGTAGGTTATAGTTTCTTTGTAATTCATTTCTTGTCGTATTTTTGTTCTATAAAAGATGCCCGTTAATTCATTGTTATCGTGTCGGATAAGATATTCTCTCCACGCCAACGCTGAAAGATGCGGCGTTGCCCAATTTGAAGTTCACCATACCGCCTATCTTGTCGGCATCGAAATAATGCAGCGGATAGGGGTAGCCGTTTCTATAGTCGGGGGTAAGGTTCTTGTTTCCGTAGGCGTACAGACTAATTCTTTCTGTAAGCTGATAGCCAGCTATGCCGGTTATGCCAACGTTGCGACGGTTATAATATCCCCAATTCATGTTAGAGGCATACAGTCCGCCTGCCACGCTGAGGCGTTTGCTCAGTGGTTGCACATAAAGAAAGGTGGCATCTTGTCCGAATCCTACTCCCGATGGTGCGTATTTGCTTGGACTGAAGGTGATGTTCATGCCGAATGAAGCGTTTAGCCCTTTATGTAGTTCCCAATTGGCGTATCCGTAACCGAGCGGAGAGATGCCGATCATGTTAAACTGCGGATACGGCACCGATAAAGTCATGCTGTCTGCCGGAAGGGTAGGAGCGATGTCCTTGGTATCTTCCGATGTCTGAGCCTTAGCGGGAATAGCCAGCAACCAGCAGCTCAGTATCGACAATATTATATATTTCATAGTGATGTTTGTTTTGTTAAGACAAAGTTAAGCATTCTTTTCGGTCTGAGGTGTTCTGTTTTCATAAAGAAATATAAGTTTTATGTCAATATCGTTAAAGTGTGGCGTAAAAAACAAAAAAAGTCCGCTGCGTTGGTGAGGGCTTCTCCCGTTGCAGCGGACTTTTTATGTTCTGCGAAAGTCAGTTTTTAGTCGAACAGACTTCTGAATTTCTTAAATATCTTTTCCTTTAACGACATGTTAGGCTGGAAGCTTTCTGATGCTTGCCATTTTTCGAGGGCTTGTTTCTCTTCCTTTGTCAAAGTTTCGGGGATATATACACTGATGTGTACCAGCAAGTCGCCTGTGCCTGTGCTATATCCGTAGCTGTTGATGTTAGGCAATCCCTTTCCTCTCAGTCTGAGTACTTTACCTGGTTGTGTACCCGGCTCGATTTTAATTTTCGCTTTACCGTCTATGGTAGGTATTTCTACCGAGCCACCCAATGCGGCAGTCGGCACGCTAAGCAGCAAGTTGTAAATCAAATCGCTCTCGTCGCGTATCAATTCCGGATGCTTCTCTTCTTCAATTACTACAAGCAAGTCGCCCGGTACTCCGTTGTGCTTTCCGGCGTTACCTTTTCCGTTGATGGTAACCTGCATACCTTCGGCTACACCGGCAGGAATTTTCACTGTTACTACTTCATCGGCATAAACTACACCGTCGCCACCACACTCCTTACATTTGTTCTTGATGATTTTACCTTCGCCACCACACTGCGGACATACAGTCTGAGTCTGCATGATGCCGAAGATGCTCTGCTGGGTACGCGTTACGCTACCTGTTCCGTGACAAGTAGGACATGTTTCCACGCCTCCGGTACCTTCTGCGCCACTTCCGTGACAGTGCGGACACTCCACATATTTCTTGACCTTGAATTTCTTCTCTACTCCGGTAGAGATTTCCTTCAGTGTCAATTTGACTTTTACTCTAAGGTCTGAACCTCTGAACTTACGCTGACGTGGTTGAGCGCCTCCGCCTCCGAATCCGCCGAAGCCTCCTCCGTGTCCGCCGAATATATCACCGAACATTGAGAAGATGTCATCCATAGACATACCCTGTCCATTGAATCCACCGAATCCTCCGGCACCTGCAGCTCCGTCTACTCCTGCAAATCCGAACTGGTCGTATCTGGCTCTCTTATCCGGGTTGCTCAGAACTTCATAAGCCTCTGCAGCTTCCTTAAATTTTTCTTCAGCTTCCTTATCTCCCGGATTGCGGTCTGGGTGATATTGGATAGCTTTTTTACGATATGCTTTCTTGATTGCGTCTGCCGAGGCCGATTTCTCAACGCCTAAAACCTCGTAATAGTCTCTTTTTGCCATATATGTGTATCCTTTCGTGTGTTTGAGGTGATGTTGTTATTGAGCCACAACCACCTTGGCGTGACGTATTACTTTGTCGTTCAGTTTATAGCCTGTCTGCACGCAGTCCAGAACCTTTCCTTTCTGCGATTCTTCCGGAGCCGGAATCAACGCTACCGCTTCGTGGAAGTCGGTGTCGAAGTTTTCGCCTACCGGTTCCATCTTTTCAAGACCCTGCTGAGCCAACCCTTTCAGGAACTTCTGGTAAATCAGGTCGATACCTTCGTGCATAGCCTTCACATCGTCCCATTTCTCCATGTTCTGCAATGCACGTTCCAAGTCGTCTAGGATAGGAAGAATAGAAGTGATAGCCTTTTCTCCGCCATTCTTAATGAGTTCAGCTTTTTCCTTCATTGTACGTTTACGGAAATTGTCGAATTCTGCCGAAAGACGCAGATACTTATCTTTCAACGCTTCGTTTTCTTTCTTTGCAGCTTCCAGCTCATTCTGCAATTGTTCTTCTAATGTCTGAACATTGTCGTTTGCGTTCTGCTCTTCTTCATGCTGAACTTCTTCCTGCATGTTTGCTTCAGCGTTCTGATGCTTCAGCTCTTCTTCGTGATTATGATTTTTATTGCTCATAATTATATAGTTTTTATTTTTATTTCGTTTTTATCGCTCTCATCTACAAATACCGTGCCTAAGCTATTTTATATCGATGAGGCTGCAAAATTAATGAATTTTTGTCACATCTTCGGCCTTGTCAGTGCGGTTTCGCCATAATCTTGCCTACGGCTTGTGCTTATCTTCGTATTTTTATGTACCTTTGTGGCTGAAAATAAATATATAAAACAGAAAGAAAAGTAATGATTACAGTATCAAACGTAGCAGTTCAATTTGGAAAGCGTGTATTATATAATGATGTGAATATGAAATTCACAAACGGAAATATCTATGGTGTAATCGGAGCGAACGGAGCCGGTAAGTCTACTTTCTTGAAAGTAATTTCGGGCGAACTCGACCCTACAAAGGGAAGTGTTACACTTGGACCGGGCGAACGTCTTTCTGTATTGAGCCAGGACCACTTTAAGTTCGACGCTTATACAGTGCTCGATACGGTACTTATGGGTCACACTATTCTGTGGGATATCATGAAGCAGCGCGACGCTCTGTATGCAAAGGCTGATTTCACAGACGAAGACGGTATCAAGGCTGCCGAGTTGGAAGAACGTTTTGCCGAACTGGAAGGATGGAACGCTGAAAGCGACGCTGCCATTCTGTTGAGCGGATTGGGTATTAAGGAAGATAAGCATTACTCGCTGATGGGCGACCTGAGCGGTAAGGAAAAGGTGCGTGTCATGTTGGCGCAGGCTTTGTTCGGTAACCCGGATAACTTGTTGCTCGATGAGCCGACCAACGACCTTGATATGGATACCGTGACATGGCTCGAAGAGTATTTGTCGAATTTTGAACATACAGTGTTGGTTGTAAGTCACGACCGTCACTTCCTCGATAGCGTTTGTACGCACACAGTTGATATCGACTTCGGAAAGGTTAACTTGTTTGCCGGTAACTATAGCTTCTGGTACGAGTCAAGTCAGTTGGCTCTTCGTCAGCAGCAGAACCAGAAGGCTAAGGCCGAGGAAAAGAAGAAAGAGTTGGAAGAGTTTATCCGTCGTTTTTCTGCCAATGTGGCTAAGTCTAAGCAGACTACCAGCCGTAAGAAGATGCTTGAGAAACTGAATGTAGACGAAATCAAGCCTTCTTCACGTAAATATCCAGGTATCATTTTCCAGATGGAACGCGAACCGGGTAATCAGATTCTTGAGGTTTCTGGATTGAGAGCTGAGTCGGAAGACGGAAATGTATTATTCAGCGATGTTAACTTCAACGTTGAGAAGGGCGATAAGATTGTGTTCTTGAGCCGTGACCCGCGTGCTATGACTGCTTTGTTCGAGATTCTGAACGGAAACCGCAAGGCGCAGGCTGGACACTTCAACTGGGGTGTTACTATTACTACAGCTTACTTGCCGCTCGATAATACCGACTATTTCAATTGCGACCTTAACTTGGTTGACTGGTTGAGTCAGTACGGCGAAGGCAACGAAGTATATATGAAGGGCTTCTTGGGACGTATGCTTTTCTCTGGTGAAGAGGTGTTGAAGAAAGTAGACGTGCTTTCGGGAGGTGAGAAGATGCGCTGTATGATTGCACGTATGCAGCTTCGTAACGCTAACTGTTTGATTCTTGATACTCCTACCAACCACTTGGACTTGGAGTCTATTCAGGCATTCAACAATAACCTTAAGACTTATAAGGGTAATGTGCTCTTCTCTTCACACGACCACGAGTTCATCGAAACTGTGGCAAACCGCATCATCGAGTTGACACCTAACGGCATTATCGACAAGATGATGGAGTATGATGAGTATATCACTTCAGATCATATCAAGGAAATGCGTGCCCGCATGTATGGCGATAGCAAATAATCAAATATGCCTAAGAAGTGCATGAGAAATCTTGCACGAAAAAAAATCTCTCGCGTCAGGTCGTTCTGCATGATGCGGGAGATTTTTTTTTGCGTGTTATCGGCGTGTAGGCAGACTGAATTCCTGCCAGTCGTATTCTTGTCCGTTTTCGTCGGCCACGGCTATGTGGATAGTAATCTTGTCTTCCTTAATCCGTTTTCCGGCTTTTATATTTGCGGTGTACTTTATGCCATTGTGCGGCAATATCTGCTCTACCATGATAGAAGGCGATACATACACCTTTTTCATATCAGTCTTGACGATGGGCACTATGCCGTATACCGTTTCGTTACTGTTGTTTATTATTTCGAAGATAACGCGGCTGCTTTCGCCCGACTCTATCACATGGTCGCGAGTATCGTCTATGAAGCGTATGTTATGTATGCTCAGGTTCTCTATGCCCGTCGATTGGCTTGGCGCATAATTTCTTTGAGCCGGAGCCTCATCCGGATAATAGCTTCCGCCTTGGCTTTCTACAGGATACCCGTATTCTTCATCCTGATGTCCTTTGGGTTGCGTAGCGTTGTTTATTATTCCTCCGATGGCGGCGCCAGCTATGGTTCCTACCAATGAACCGATGGCAGAGCCTCTGTAACTGCCTCTCCATCCTCCACGATCCTCGCCTATAATGCCTCCTATGGCGCTGCCAATATTGTTTCCTATGGCTGCTCCGGCAAAGACAGCGTTGGCTCCTCCATATCCGCTTGTAGCGCATCCGCTGCAAAGCATCGATACGGCTAGTGTTCCTATAATCAGTCTTTTCATAATACCTCCCTTTTCTGCAAATATATATAATTATATATATACGGTTGTCTTTATTCTTTCAGAAGTTTCTCTATGTCTATGTCGGCTTCGGCATTGTTCAGTGTAAGGCTGTCCGATAAGAATATAGATAAGGAGTCGCTGTCGCTATAGTGAGGCATATAGGTATTGCAGTCCCATTGTCGGTCGAGCTTCTCTTTCGGGTTGCCGAACTTGGCTATATATAAAGAAGCCAACTTCGGGTCGGCCAGCACTTGCTCCATGAAATATCCGAATACAGGCAGTGCCGTGCGACTTCCTTGTCCCAACTCTCCCGTGCGGAAGTGTATGCTTCTATATTCTCCGCCTACCCATGCGCCTCCTACCAGATTCGGACTTACACCTACGAACCATGCGTCAGAATGATTAGACGATGTTCCTGTCTTACCGCCGAACTCCGTTCCCTTGTCGAATATCCTGAATCGCCATAAGGCTTGCGATGTACCTCCGGGGCATGTCAGACCTCCGCGCAGCATCTGCTGCATCAGGTATGCGCTGGCGTAGGGTAGAGCCTCGGTTGTTTTCGGTTTGGCTTCATATATAATCTTGCCTTTTTGGTCTTTTATGCACGTTACTAATATGGGGTCGATGGCTGTTCCGTCGTTTACTACCGTTCCGTATGCCGATACCAACTCAAGCAGCGATACGTCGGATGCTCCAAGGCTGAGGGCAGGAGTAGCTTCAAGCGGTGTTTTTATGCCCATCGCCTTAGCTGTACGTACTATCTTGTCTATGCCTACCTCGTGTGCTACGTTGGCAGCAATGGTGTTTACCGATTGTGCGAAAGCCATTTTCAGCGACATAGTGTCGAGTGTTGCGCCTCCGTTGGCATTGTGCGGCAACCACAATTTCTTCTCTCCGTGGTCCATTACCTCCCACGGTATATTCTGGTCCACCCGCAAGTCGCATGGCGAGAGTCCCTGATTCATTGCTTCCGAATAAACGAAAAGCTTGAAAGTAGATCCCGGCTGACGTTTGGATAGAACTTTGTCGTACTTCCACGACTGGAAATCGATATCGCCCACCCACGCCTTTACGTTGCCGTTGTGAGGGTCGATTGCCACGAATCCGCAGTGCATGAAACGCTCCATATATCTAATGGAGTCCATGGTACTGAAGGTAGTGTCTTTTACGCCATTGTCGTAAGTAAACACTTTGCATCGATGAGGCTCGTTAAGATAGAAATTGATGGAATCCGTCTCTTCGCCGAATTTATGTTTCAGGTAATGATAATCGGGCGTACGCTCTGCCAGTTCTTCTATGAATCCGGCTATTTCCTCACCGTTTTTATTGCGCCACGGATTCTGGTTAGCCCAGTGTCGGTCGAATTTTATCTGTACGTCCTTCATCTGCTTACTTACCGCATTTTCGGCATATTGCTGCATACGGCTGTCTATGGTGGTATATATTTTCAGTCCGTCAGAGTATAGATTTATATCGTTCTCGTTACACCATTCTTTGAGTGATGCAGCCACGGCTTCGCGGAAATACAGAGCGTTTCCGGTGTAATAATTCTCTTGTTTGAATTTCAGCGTTATAGGCAGTTGTCTGATGGAGTCTAGCTGATTCTTATTTATAAAGCGATGTTCGTAAAGCTTGCCCAGTACTACATTCCGTCGGAACAGACTGTTCTTGGGATTGATGCGCGGATTGTAGTAAGTAGTAGCTTTCAGCAGTCCGATAAGCGTGGCGGCCTGCTCCACCGTTATACGGTCGGGGGTGGTATTGAAATAAGTGTGGCAAGCCGTCTTGATACCGAAAGCGTTGCTTCCGAAGTCTACCGTATTGAAATACATAGTCAGGATTTCCTCTTTGCTGTACAGCATCTCTATCTTTACGGCGGTAATCCACTCTTTAGCTTTCATTATGAGTAACTTCACTCCCGGAATATGCCCCACAAGTCCCGTAGAGTATTGCGAGCGTACCTTAAACAGATTCTTCACCAACTGCTGCGTAATGGTGCTTGCTCCTCGTGCGTCGCCATGCGCAACGAAATCCTTGGCAGCCGCGAAAACACCTTCAAAGTCGATTCCGAAATGATGGTAGAACCGCTCATCTTCTGTATAAACCAAAGTCTTTATCAGGATGGGTGATATATCTTTATATTCTACCGGAGTGCGGTTTTCAGAGTAATATTTGCCTATCAGTTTTCCGTCGGCACTGTATATTTCAGAGGCCACGTGCTGTATAGGTGCTTTCACATTAAACATGCTAGGCGATTTACCGAACAGCCATAAGAAATTCATGTCGATAATACCCAGCAGCACGATGAGAGCCGCTACCGCCGTACCGAAAACCATTCCTGTACGTCCGTACCAAGGCAAACGTTTGAACAATCGGGTATACCAATCATAACCCCGCTTCAGCTTGTCAGCTATGTAGCCGCCCGCTTGTCTTATAAGCTTGATAGCGGCTTGTAAGTATCGTTTCATATCTCGTTATTTAGCCATGCGTCTATCAATTTCCGTGCTATGCTAAGCTTCTTTGGAATCTCGGGCAAATTGTCTCGTCCGTAGAAGGCTCCTGCGCTCAATTCTTCGTTCTGCAATTTTATGGTGCCGCTTTCGTATTCAGCCCAATAGCCTACCATTATGCCGCTGGGGTAGGGCCACGGCTGACTGCCAAAGTAGCGCAGGTTCTTTATGCGCAGTCCTGTTTCTTCCATCACTTCGCGGTGCACGCACTCTTCCAGAGTCTCTCCTGGCTCAAGGAATCCGGCTACAAGTCCGTTGAATGTTCCTCTGAAATTGCGTGCGTGAACCAGCAGAATCTCATCACCTTTCTTTATAAGTACTATGATGGCCGGAGAGATGCGAGGGTAGAACTCCTGTCGGCACTCGGGACACCGCTTGGCTATGGGACTTACCTGAACGGTAGGCACTCCGCACATGGGGCAGTAGCGGCTGTTCTTATCCCAGTTTAGTATCTGCGATGCCTTGCCGGCTCTGTTGTATTCCTCAAACGGCAGCACGTCGAACGATGCACGCAGGTCTTTCATCATGCGCGGCGATTCTTCGTTTCCTGCTACCGGATTAAATATGGCGTATGTCTTTGCCGGGAGTCCGTTAATCTCGCCTATTGTATGTATGGTGCTACCCACCGGAACCTCGGTAGGAGGCTCCACGCTGTAGGGTATATGATAACCGTCGGGTTGCTTTTCTATTAGTACCTGTCCGTTGTTGAAAACAAACCAACCTGTCTTTTCGTTAGATTCCATGTATATGTATTTTTATTGTGTATGTACTATTGTTATAATCCCTTCATGGTGAGCTGAATGCGCTTGCGTTCGGTGTCCACACTTAGTATGCGTACACGCACATGCTGATGTATTCTTACTATTGTAGTGGGGTCGCTTACGTATTGGTCGGCCAGTTGCGATACGTGCACCAGTCCGTTTTCCTTTATACCTATATCAACAAAGCAACCGAAGTTAGTTATGTTTGTCACTATGCCCGGAAGTTCCATGCCCACCTGCAGATTGTCTATGCTGCGCACGTTCTTGTCGAACTCAAAAGCCTTAATCTGTTGGCGAGGGTCTCTGCCGGGCTTTTCAAGCTCGTTCAGTATATCTGTTAGCGTAGGCATACCTATAGTTTCGGTTATATATTTCTTAGGGTCAATCTTTTTACGCAACTCTTGGTTCTTTATCAGCTCGTCTACCGTGCACTTCAGGTCTTTGGCCATGCGCTCTACTATCGCGTAGCTTTCAGGATGCACCGCCGAGTTGTCTAATGGGTTCTCTGCCCCCGGTATGCGAAGGAATCCGGCACATTGCTCGTATGCCTTGGCTCCCATGCGTGGCACCTTCAGCAATTCACGTCTTGAACCGAACGGACCGTTGGCTGTGCGGTAGTCTACTATATTCTGCGCAAGTGTAGGTCCCAGTCCCGAAACATACGTCAGCAGATGCTTGCTGGCAGTGTTCACATTTACACCTACTTTATTTACGCAACTCTCTACCGTTTGGTCTAGTGCCGCCTTCAGTTTGGTCTGATCCACATCGTGCTGATATTGTCCCACGCCTATCGACTTGGCATCTATCTTTACCAACTCTGCCAACGGGTCCATCAGTCGTCGTCCTATAGATACGGCTCCACGCACTGTCACGTCGTAATCGGGGAACTCATCGCGTGCGGTCTTTGATGCCGAGTAGATTGAAGCTCCGTCTTCGCTTACCACGAAAACCTTTATTTCATGATCATATCTTTGTGAGGTAACGAACTGCTCCGTTTCTCTGCTTGCAGTTCCGTTTCCTATAGCTATTGCCTCTATGTTATATTGCTCTACCAACTTTTGCAGTTTACGGGCAGCTGCCACCTTCTCCGATTTAGGAGGATGCGGATATATGGTTTCGTTATGCAGCAACGCACCTTGAGCGTCGAGGCAAACCACCTTACAGCCGGTACGGAAACCGGGGTCTATACCAAGCACACGCTTCTGCCCCAACGGCGGAGCCAACAACAGCTGGCGCAGGTTCTGTGCGAACACACGTATAGCCTCCTCATCGGCCTGCTGCTTGCTCGATGCCGCGAATTCGGTCTCTATGGCAGGCTTAAGCAGACGCTTGTAGGCATCGGAAACGGCTGCCGACATCTGATCCGAGCATTCCACAGTGCCACGCACTAATCGTCTGTCAAGACTGTCTACGCATTCTTCTTCATCTGCCGGAGTGATGCTTACTTTCAGAATACCGTCAGCCTCGCCTCGGCGCAGAGCAAGCAGTCGGTGCGAAGAACAACGCTTCAGCGCCTCGCTATGATCAAAATAGTCGCGATACTTCAGTGCGCTTTCTTCCTTCTCTTTTCCCTTCACTACCTTTGCCGAGATTACAGCCTGACGTGCGAATCGACCGCGTATCAGGTTTCGTGCGCTCTCGTCTTCGTTAATTTGCTCCGCTATGATGTCTCTGGCACCTTTCAGCGCATCTTCCACATCTTTCACTTCGCCTTTCACGAATTGCTGCGCGCGAGCCTCCAGGTTTCTTTCGCGCTGCATCATTATTATTGTTGCCAGCGGCTCCAGTCCCTTTTGGCGTGCAGCCTCGGCACGAGTCTTACGCTTAGGTTTGAATGGCAGGTATATGTCTTCTATCTCTGTGCTATCCCAACTGTTCTCTATGCGTTGGCGTAGCTCATCTGTAAGCTTTCCCTGCTCTTCTATAGTCGATAAGATAGTTTCCTTACGTTTGGCTACCTCGCATAGCTTGTCGTGTCGGTTCTTTATTTCGTCTATCTGCACCTCATCCAGTCCGCCTGTGGCTTCCTTTCTATATCGGCTGATAAACGGTATTGTAGCTCCTCCTTCCAGAAGCTTCAGTGTATTGTCGATGCGATGAACGGGCAGTTTCATGGCTGCCGCAATCATTGAGCTGAATTGTTCCATGTGCTATATATGATATATGCGGATTAAATATACAAAAGTAGTCAGAAAAATGAGAATAACGGGTAACGCTCCCTCTTGTTTTTCCTTTTTTCTGTCCGATTTTTCGGAAAAGAAGTTCGTTCTGGTGGTATATTCGCCTTATTTGGTTTTAAAAAGCTTTATTTGCAGTATAATTTTAAGTAGAAGACGATATGAAATATATGTATGCATTGATGCTCATGCTGCTTTTTACCAGTTGTGAGCGTTGGTTCGACTATCATCCCTACGATGTCAGGATAAAGGGCGAGACCGATATAAACGCCAAGAACATTAAGCTTATAGAAGAGAAATGCAAGGACAAGAGTACACTGTGTTTTGCCGTGATAAGCGATTCACACGGGTGGTATTCTGAAACCAAGGACGCTGTGTCGAGTATCAACGCCAATCCGAATATTGATTTCGTGATTCATGGGGGAGACCTTACCGACTGCGGTACTACCAAGGAGTTTATGTGGCAGCGCGATGTGCTTTTCGATTTGCGTGTGCCGTACGTGGCCCTTATCGGAAATCATGATTTCTTGGGTACGGGCGATGAGACTTTTTCTCGCATTTACGGCGACCTCGATTTCAGCTTCATAGCTTCGCGTATAAAGTTTGTATGCCTTAACACCAACGCCACAGAGTACGATTATCTGGCGGCGGTGCCCAACTTTGACTATATAGAAGAGCAACTTACCGCTAATGCCGATAAGTTCGACCGTACGATAGTCTGCATGCACGCCCGTCCGTACAGCGATCAGTTCAACAATAACGTGGCTAAGGCGTTTGAGCACTACATACGCTTATTGCCGCAGCTTATGTTTTGCATCAATGGACACGACCATAGGTTGCAAGTAGATGAACTCTATAACGATGGAACCGTTTATTATGGAGCCGACTGTATGGCTCACCGTAACTATCTAATATTTACCGTTACTCCCAATAGCTATGAATACGAAGTTGTATATTTTTAGTATGATATTACTTATGTTTGCGTTGCCAGTAGGGGTGATGGCGCAAACAGATTCTTTGGAAATACAAGAACCTCAAGTAGAGAAACCCCGTTCGGTGCAGAGATACGAGCGCCGTGTGCGTCGCTACCAGAAGCGTTGGTATGCGCTGATGCCTACTCACTCGGTAATACATTATGCAGGAAACATGGGACTTATTTCTGTAGGTGCCGGATGGGATTACGGCAAGCACCGTCAGTGGGAAACCCAGCTTTTTGTTGGTGTATTGCCTAAGTATGATAGTAACCGTACCAAGATGACTATGACACTGAAAGAGAACTATGTGCCGTGGCATATACCTACCAAGAAATGGGGATGGCAGATAGAGCCGCTATCGTGCGGACTGTATTTCAATACGGTATTTGGTGGAGAATTTTGGAGCCGTGAGCCCGACCGCTATCCGGAGGATTACTACCCTATGCTGAAAACGAAGGTAAGAGCCAACGTTTTCTTAGGACAGCGAATCACTAAGGCTATCCCTCACAACAAGCGCAAATTTCTTGCTAAAAGCGTTACGCTGTATTACGAAATAAGCACGTGCGATTTGTATATTCGAGCCATGGTTCAGGATAAGACCTTGAAACTTTCTGATATCATCGGCCTTTCGCTCGGAGTCAAGATGCAGATATTCTAGAGACTACTCTTATCGAGTACCGCACGAACACTCATTCCCAACCAGTAGTCTTCTATATCGACATCCATTTTATCGGAATCGTTGATGTCGAAGATTAAAGCGAACGCTTCCGATTCATTGCTGCTCTCTTGTACTGTGGCTGTCCAATAGCCGCCCGACGTAAATTCTTTGGTATCTCTTGTCTTATCGTTAGGGTCACCGCCGCATGCGTATGCCGCCGGAATGAAAATCTTGTTTCCGTTCTTCTTGCTTGTCAGCAGTAAGCCGTTCTGTCCGTTCAACTTAGCCGGTTCCCACTTGCATTGCACTTTCAGAAGAGTCATTTCGTACATGGTAGGCATACGCCATTTGCCTCCCCAGTTCTTACTTGCCGCATCAAATTGCGGGTTGCCCTTCACTACATCCTCCGTATTGCTATGGCTATAGTTCGTGCCGTTCTCTGGGTTGTACGATTCTTTAGGCGTAGTCTCACACCAAGAAAAATACTCTCCGGCCTCCCAAGGGTGGTTAGCTCCCACGTTGCAGGTAGCCCACATTACTGGCAATCCCAAGTCAACGTAGTAATGTCCCTCGTACAATACTCCTTGCGTCAGCGAGTCCTCGGTAAGAATCAGCGTACCGTTACCATCGCCGTTGGCTGCTCCTGGCGCACGTAGCCCTAATGAGTTTTCCAGATTATTCATAGCTTCTCCCGCCTTTTTATTAAGCTCTTTCCCTATTTTTGTTTTCTTCACAACTTTTCCCAGCGCTTTTACAACTAAAATCTGGGCGTTACTCGGAGCTGCACATGTCAGCAGTCCGAAGCATATTAGCATAAATAGATGTTTCATTCTGTAATGATGACGTTCTTAAAGATAGATGTTCTGCGTCTTTTAGTTTCGGGCTGCAAGTTTACGAAAAAAAATGCAATCATAAAACTTAGGACTAAGATTTAACCTTAGTTAGCTGTGTGTTGCAAATTATTTAGTATATTGCGTGTTAAATGGTTAAATAACAGTGTGTTATATTGTCCTGTTATTGTATTAATTATTTACATGTTAAAACTGGCGACCAGTAAGTATACAAAAGGTTATATAATAACGAATACCAATAATTTATTTTTTACGAGTCTTTATAGCAGATAGATGCGTTTCTCAGTACCTTATACATTGGCCAGTTTTAGAGCCAATCGCTATCAAAAAAGTAGAACCTATTATATAAAATAATATTAATAAAAGAATATTAATTAAACAATTCGAAATTTCTTCGGAATTTCAAATTGGGGGAAATTGTTTTTTTATTCATTTTAAGTTGCATTGTCCTGTTATTTTAGCATAAGAACATGCCTTATTTTATTTATGGGTGAAATTACAATCGTATCTTTGTGCTGAAAGAAGAAAACCTGAAAGGTTATGTTATTACCCTTCAAAATTTCGACAAACTCACAACGGAGTGAGTTAAAAACGGGTCTATTGTGGTATCGGAAAATACAATAGAAACAGAAAACACTTTTGATATATGAAAACAATAAAGACTTCTTTTGATGAAATGTTGGCAAGCACCTCTCCGGCAATACAGCAAGAGGTGTCTTTGGAATTCGCCATCTCTAACCGCATCTATGAACTGATGACAGAGCGTGGTTTGTCAAAACTGCAGTTTGCACAAGCTTTGGGCAAGCGTCTAAGCGAAGTAACCAAATGGCTAAGCGGACAGCATAATTTTACTATCAAGACAATATCGCAACTATCAGCTTTTTTCGGTAAAGCATTAATAAGTGTAGATAATAAGTAGGCTTTCCGGGAAAAGAAGAAAAATCATTCCTCCTCTCTACAGCTCCTTCTGAATCACATAAAAAAACAATGCGATGGCTCAAATGAAGCATTGCTATGAGTTGATCAAAAGAATGCGATAAGTTAATCTGCTTATCGCATTCTTTTTCGCCGCAAATTACACGTCGAAAACATGTGCGTAAAAATTACCACTTAACAAGCGGTGGAAAACAAAAAATCCGCAGCGCCAAGAACTGACGCTGCGGACCCATATTAAATACTATATATATGTATACCTATTTATTTACGAACCAAGTTAGGGTTCTTTTCTACCTGTACAGGAGGATAGATGTTATACATTGAATTTTCACCATTCCATGCTGATTCCACTTTCATTTCTTCTTCGAAAACTAAGTCTTCTGTAGTAGTGTAAGTAAATGCTTCACCTTTTTCGTTTTCGCTGTGAGTAAATGTACCCTTCGGAATCAAAACTTTGTTTTGGTTTTTACGGTCAGCGTGAACATCTTTAAGTTTGTTCAAGCGGAATTCGTCTTCACGGCAAGTTACCATGCCAAGAACGTTACCGGCAACTTCGTATCTGTGTTCGTTGAAAGCAGCATCTGCAAGAGCATCGTTACTCATACCGTCTACAGCGCTAATAGCAGCAGGGTCGCTATATGCACGCTGACGCAATTTCTTGAATTCTGCTTTAGCTTCAGCTACGTTCTTGCCTGAACGACCTGCAGCTTCTGCAAGCCAGCAGATAACTTCGCTATAGCGAATCAATTGGTGAGTCTTGTCAAGACACATACCAGCGTAGTTCGGTTTTGTGCAGTCGTAAGGTTTATTTTTATCTTCTTCGTTTACAGAGAAACCTAAGAACATTGGGCGGAAATCAGAGATGACAGCGTTGCTCTTATCTTTAGCAACTGGCTTTCCGTCTTTTGTAGCCCACCAGTCTACGTTGTTGCCACTCTTGGTAAGTAATGTTTTGCCATATACAGCGTCTTTACGAGGACCTTCCGGATATTCTGCCCAGAACTTACGTTCTGCAAGGAAGTCGCCCCAACCTTGCCAAGTGTTATAATACTGAATTACGTGGCAAGATGACAACTGAGAGTCGTCAGAAGCCCAACTACCGTAGTTAGTATTGTAGAAAAGACCGAGGATGCATTCTTTGCTATAGTTGTTACCATAGTTATATACTTCTTTCCAGTCATTGAGCAATGTCTGTACGCCGCGTTCGTTAACAGCTTTTACTACTTCTAAGGCTTTGTCAGAAGCCTTTGCGTAGTTTCCTGTTTCGTTAAGCGGATAGCCTGCCATTGACATGTATACAGAAGCAAGAGTTGCCTTTACAGCCTGGTTTGTAACGAAGATGTTTGCATCGCCTTTAAACTTGTTGGCTTCAGTGTATTTTTCAGGAAGGTTGCAAGCTTCAGCTGCTGTAAGGTCATCTACGATTTTAGCGTAGAGGTCTTTTACTGAAGTCAAAGGAATTGCATCGTCTGTAGCGTTTACGTCGAATGACAAGATTGCTTCAGGAGAAACAGGCACAGGACCCCAGTTACGAACCAATCCGTAGTAAGCGTATGCACGCCAGAACAATCCTTGACCGAGTGATTCTGCTGCTTCATTTTCAAGCTTAAGAGTTTTAATTACGTCGATAACGTAGTTAGCGTCCTTAATGATTCTGTAGTAATAGCTCCACGATGCGTTTACACCTTTCAAGTCGGCTGGTCTTTCAAATGCGTCTGATGACAAGTAAGCCGATTTGTTAGAACCCGTGGTTGAAGTAACGTCGCTACCTGCGCACTGTACAATCATTGTATTAGAGTTGCATTGGAATTCAAGCAATGTGTTGTATAGTGAGTTCAAAGACATTTCTACGTCTGCTTTTGTCTTGAACAATGTCTCAGGAGTCAACTGTCCTTTCGGATCTTCCGTCAGGAAGTCGCTACAAGCTGTAGTGAGGGTCATTGTAGCTGCAAAAAGGCAGCTTGATAATATATTAATTTTCATAGTTGTTTCAGTCGTTTAATAGGTTAGAAATTGAATCTTACACCGAAAGTAAATGTTCTCGGAGTTGGGTATACACCTGCGTCAACACCGTCTGCAGCGTCATCGCCAGAGAAGCTGTAACCTGCCGGGTTAGAACCCTTATAGTTAGTGATAGTGAAGAGGTTCTGAACGCTGAGGCTCAAACGAACGTCTGCAAACTTAGTCATGCTCTTAGGCATATCGTAAGAAAGCGAGATGTTTTCGCAACGGAAGTAGTTAGCGTTTTCAATCCACTTAGAAGAGATTGAAGAAGCCTTGTACTCGTAGTTAGGCTCTGTTTCGATAGCCATCTTGCCAGTGTTCTTGTTTACTCCGTAGCAAGACATGAAGTCTGCGCCAACAAATGTTTTTGAGTTACCTGTAATAGAGTTCATACAGTAACGGAGGAGGTTGAGACGCTGAACGCCGAATGCTGAGTTGAAGAATGCGTTCAATGTCCAGTTCTTGTAAGTTACTGTATTGTTCCATCCCAAAGTGAAGTCTGGAGTAGATTTACCCAATATCTTAGCGTCCTTTTCATAGTCGGGCTTGCGAGTTGTGCCGCCATCGCCTGTGCGGTAGATATCGTAACCTTCATCGTCGAAACCTAACCATTCATATCCGTAGAATGAACCCAGAGCTTCGCCTTCCATTACAACCATTGGGCTACCGTCGAGTTCTGACTGGAAGTTACCGCCTCTGTAAAGTCTTGGTTCTTTTGCTGTAAGTTTGTTAACCTTGTTCTTCAGGAATGTACCGTTAAGGGTAGTAGACCATGAGAAGTCGTTTGTTTCGATAACGCGTGCGTTAACAGAGATATCGAGACCCTTGTTTGATACTTCGCCAAAGTTAACCAAGTAGCTGTAACCACCTACTACGTCTGAAGTTGTTGTAAAAAGAAGAGCGTCTGATGTTTTCTTGTAGAAGTAGTCTACGCTCAAGTCCAAACGGTTGTCAAAGAGACCCAAATCGAAACCGAAGTCAAATTGTTTTGTCTTTTCCCACTTAAGGTCAGGGGTAGCAATCTGTGACAAAGCATAACCCGGAACCGGAGTTGAGCTACCGAATGTAGCGTTTACCTGTGATAATGTAGGAAGTGTAGAATACGGAGCGATATCCTGGTTACCGATAACACCATAGCTGGCGCGAACCTTCAAGTTGTTTACTTTGTCGCGGATGCCTTCCATGAACTTTTCGTTAGAAAGTGTCCATGCACCGGCGATTGACGGGAACCAGCCCCATTTCTTATTAGTAAGACGGCTTGTACCATCGGCACGCATTGTACCGGTAAGCATGTACTTATCGCCATAGTTATACATTACACGAGCAACACCCGAAAGTAATGCCCAGTTAGAATAGCTGTTTGATGCTGTGATAACTTTAGCATTGTTTACATTCCACCATCCTACGCCTTCGTTCATAAGGTTGCTACCGTTGATACCCATATTGGTAGTAGTACTCTTGGTTGCTTCCCATACACCTGTAGCGGTAAGGTTGTGCTTATTCCAGCTACCTACGTAGGTCAAGTTGTTAGTAGTTTGAAGCAATGTACGCTGTGAGTTATTGTTGTACATGCTGTTCTTGTCATGGTTAGGAGCTACAGACTTAGGGCTAAAGCCATAGTTGGTATTGTTTAAGTAGTCGATACCGTTGCTTGAAGTGAAAGTCAAGCCCTTGCAGATGTTGAACTGCAAGTCTACGCGACCGTTTACTATATCATTACGACGTTCTGACTGGCTACCTACAAGCATACCGTAAGCGTTAGGTTTCAAGTTGGCAGTAGTTGAAGCGTTATAATTGCCTTTATCATCGTACATTTCCATAGCTGGAGCAGAGTTGAATGCTGTCCACAATGGGTTTTCTGTAGAAGAAGCGAGTTCGCCGATACCCTTACCGATGCCGCGTGATGCGTTGACATCGAATGTTACGTTAAACCATTTTGTGATGTCGGCCTTGATGTTACCTTTAACTGAGTAGCGTTCGTATTCACTGCCTTCTATTGTACCTTCTGTCTTCATGTAGTTGGCAGAAACGTAAGACTGAAGTCCTTCTGTACCTTTAGTAAATGCAAGCTTATAGTTCTGAGTAAGACCTGTGCGGAACATTACGTCTGTCCAGTCTATACCTGCTTTCTTACCGTTAATATAATCAGCATAGTCAGACTCGCTCTGATTGTTGAATCTAACTAATGTCTTTGCATATTCTGATGCGCTCATCATTTCGGGCAGGTTAGTAGCGTTTGATACACCTAAAGATGCGTCGAAAGTAATGTGGCTTTCACCTTTTCTACCAGTTTTTGTAGTAACGATAACTACACCATTAGCACCACGAGAACCGTAGATAGCGGTAGAAGAGGCATCTTTCAATACCTGCATGCTCTGGATATCTTCTGGGTTGATACCGTCGAGCTTAGATTCGCGTACCATACCGTCTACTACGTACAGAGGTTCGTTGCTCTTGTTTACTGAGTTAGAACCACGTACACGGATTTTAACAGAACCACCGGGGATGCCTGAGTTTACTACGCTAACACCCGACATACGTCCGTTAAGAGCGTCGGAAGCCTGAGTGATAGGCTGGTCTTTAAATGCTTTGTTGTCCATTACGGCTACAGAACCCGACAAGTCGGCTTTCTTCACTGTACCATAACCGATAACTACAACGTCGCTCAGCATCTTGGCATCTTCCTGAAGAACTACTTCTACATTTGTCTTGCCTGCTACAGAGATTTCCTGAGTTTTGTAGCCTACGTAAGAAACAACGATTTGATTAGAAGAAACACGGAGTGTGAATTTACCGTCGAAGTCTGTAACGGTACCGTTAGTTTTGTTGCCTTTGTCAACGATGCTTACGCCGATAAGCGGTTCGCCAGCCGAGTCGAGGACGCGACCTGTGATTTGCTGGTTCTGCTGTGTTTGTTCTGCTTGGTAAGCCGAGCGTGTAATACCATCTGCTGCTAATGCGTTTGTGGCACAGAGCATCATACCTCCTCCCAAGAACAACGAAACTGCTAAAGGTCTCGTCATAAGTGGAAGTAAAGGGCACTTTACTTTTTTCACATTTTCCATAGATTTTGGTTTTAATTTAAGGAACAAAACTCGCCTCAGTGTTTTCATCTTATTTTGGCGAATAATTCCCTCTTGCGTTAATAATTATGTTGCGTTAAATATATTATTTATATAATGTATAGTTATAAGAATATTTCTGATTCTAATAAAACTAAAACAAAGGTTGTTTTTCTCTCTTTTCTTCTCTATTCCTACTTTTTTGCCCCCCTACGTGTTTTTGCTTGTATTTTTCGGGGTACGGTAGGCTGAAAATGTTCTTTAGACATCTTTTCTGGCGGTAAAAGTACTAAAAACTAATTACCCGCAAAAAAAATCCTTAAAAAAATTCAAATAATATAGCAAATATCCTGTTTTTTATATGTGGCAGACCAGTTTATGATGGAAAATGTTGCTAAAATAGCATAAAACTCCGTTCTGACCTCTGCTGAAAATCGCAATGCAATACAGTAATTATTTTACTATTTATATGTAAGGTCTATTATTGATAGAAAGAATCTATAAGATTGGTCTGAAGTGGTATGTTTTTCGTCGTCATGGAATATGTGAATTCTATGCAAGAAATTATTTGTTGTATAATAAATCTCCGTAACTTTATAGCGGTTACTATAATAATAGAACAATGATATTTTATTTTTCAGGAACAGGTAATTCTGAATGGGCGGCGCGTAGCTTGGCTGCTATGTGTAACGACCGTGTATTTTCGGCTACAGAAGCCTTGGGCCGAAGCGAAGTTTTCTGCTTAGGCGAAGATGAGGCGTTGGGGTTTGTGTTTCCCGTGTACGGATGGGCGCCTCCGGCTATAATAGTGCGATTGATAGAAAAGTTGAGATTGTCGGCACAGCCAAGGTATGTGTACTTTGTGTGCACTTGCGGTGACGATGCAGGTAAGACTGCACGATTGATGCGTAAGGCGTTGGCACGAAGGAGGTGGAAGCGCGATGCGGCATTCTCGCTGACTATGCCGAATACGTATGTGTGTCTGCCTGGATTTGATGTAGACTCTGATGAGTTGGCACAAAGAAAGTTATCTGCCGCAAGAGGACGTATAGCCGATATCGCCCGTCGCATAAACGGGCGTTGGCGTGGTAAAGATTGCTACGAAGGTGCCTTGCCGTGGACCAAGACTTATATATTAGGCTTTTTGTTTAAGCATCTGCTTATGTCGCCCCATCGATTTAAGGCAACCGATAGCTGTGTGAAGTGTGGAAGGTGTGTAAAGGCGTGTCCGTTGCATAACGTGCAGATGAAACCTAATGCAAAGCCTGTGTGGGGCGAGAACTGCGCCATGTGTCTGTCGTGCTATCATCATTGCCCTAAGCATGCCATAGAGTACGGATGCCAGACAATGATGAAAGGACAGTATTTGTTTCCCGAAGGTTCTTCGGATAGTGAAGGTTAGTAATTAGGCATTTCGGGCACTATAGCCTCGATTTTGTTTTCTACACTGTCGGGCAGGCGTGAGAAGAAATCTAATCCAGTGATTTCTTCCACCTGGTCTACGCTGACCATGTATTTGCTCAGTGCCTGATGGTGCGGCTTGTTGTCGAACAAGAATCCCATGGCGATGGGGTTCTTACGGTTGTAGATAAGTACTACCTTGAAGAAGCGGTCGGGCACTGCCACTTTGTGCTTGCCTATGCACTTGGGGCGCTTCTTGTCGTATATGGGTCCGCAGGCTATATATACGGTGCCGTACTTACGTGCCCACTTGCGGCAAACATCCTCTAAGCTTCCCCAGTCGTCACGGTTAAGCTTTTGGTTCTGCGGGCAGATATTGCTCATGTAGAACGATTCTTCCATGGCTTGTTTGCTCCATTTCATATCTGCAGCCGGAGCCATGTGTCCGCGGTCGTAGCCCGAGTTGGTATAGTCGTTATGATCGGCACGCGGCTCTGGTAGGTCGGGGTCGGGCATGAACTTACTCATTCTTTCTTCGTCTCCCTTGGTTTCGCTGCGTTTCAGTTCCCATGCCACCCAGTATGGGGTCTTGTATTCGTTATTGTACGAAACGGTATATCCGATGCGCTTTATGCGTATCTCTTTACGGCCTTTCAAGTCGACCGGTATCTCTAACTTGCTGCTGATATCGGTTTTCTTGACCTCTTCTTTGCTGGCTGGAGCTTCAACGCGTGTTTCGGTCTGCTGTTGTTCTCCGGCGTTAAGTTTGTCGAATGCGGTATTTAGCGCTGTAGGGTTAATGTAGAAGTATATCGCTCCGGCTACAATTGATACTAATGCGCTGAATCCTTTTAACGTTCCTGTCAATGCGCTTTTTTTCTTTCTCGTTCTCTTTTTCATTTATATAATGTGTTTGTTATAATATACAAAAAAACGGACTGAAAGTTTTTGGACCTTCAGCCCGTTCTGTATTGTTGACTAATTATTTACCGTATTTCTGAATCAGCCCGTCGGCTACTTCGTCGCCTAAGTCTTTGGCTTTCTGGAGTAGCTTAACGCCTTCGTTTTTCTTCTTCATCTGAATCATGCAGAAACCCAACATGCGGTAGGCTGGTGCGTTTTCAGAATCGATGGAAACAGCTTGACGCAAGGCTTTCTCGGCATCATCCAGTTGGTTTACACGCAAGTGTACGCCACCTTTCTCTACCCAATACTCTACGTTGCGCGGGTCTATCTCTACCGCCTTATTCACATCGTTGATGGCCTGCTGATACATGCGGCACTGTACTTCTTCTTGTGAACGGATGATGTAGAACTCGGCAGAAACCTGTCCCATCATGGCATCGTAGAAGTCATTATAGTCGGCTACGGCACCGCGAGCGTCTTTCATATCGCTCTTTACACGACCGCGCTCATATAAATAAGGCGCAACGTCTTGTCCGTAAGGCTTGTTGTAGCGGGCAACTGCACTATCAAGCAGAGCCACTACCTCTTTCTTATCGACACCTTCGGTCAACTCCTTAGCTTTAGCGGCAGAGTAGAACGATGCAGCCGATGCCATCGGACTCTTGTTTACTTCTTCGTATGAAGTGTACGCCTCGGCATACTTTTGCTGTGCGAAGTAGATATCGCCTTGCAACTGATAGTATAAAGCTACTTTAGAGGTAGCAAGAGCCTCGTTGACTTCCTTCAAAGCCTTATCGAATGTCCAGTCCTTATACACCTTCTTATTGCCTAAGTTGAGCTGATAGTTGTAAATCAGCTTAGCCACGTTGTAATGAGCCTCGGCCTTGTCAGTCGCTACTTTCTGCATGGTGCTAAGGTCTTGGTCGGCCAGTGCGTAGTGCTCATCGTCGGCATAACTTAGGTAGCAGTTCGCTCTGCGGATATAACCCTCGGTGTTCGACGGATATTGTGCGATGAACTCGTTGAGCATCTGCAGGTACTGCTCTGTGCTCACTGCCGATGAAGACACGTACAGATATACCAACGCTTGCTGTTCGTCTTCGGGCAATCCCTTGCGGATGCCTATAGTGCTGAGCGTATAGTCGCTGGCCGACAGTGCGTTTATGGCTAACGACGAAGCATATCCCACACCGATGGCATAGCTCTGCTTGTTCTCAGGATCGGCGTTCTTCTGTACAAGCGCCACTACCTCACCGTTGGCATTCATCACCGGACAGCTCATAGTTTTGTCGGTAGTCTGCATATCGAGAGTATAGTAGAACGAGCCTTTGCCTATGCTGTCTATCTTTTCCACCTTACCGTTCTGGCCTTTCAGTTCCTTCTGTGTAGCGTAGGGAAGCAGATATACCGTTTCGCCTTGCGCCGGAGCATTGGCTGCAGGTTTCAGGGCACCCGATTTCTTGTCGTAGTCAGTTTTAAACTTCACCACGTCGTAAATATCGTTGGCTCCCATGATGTATTTTACGGGCAACTCCTTACCGTCGACGGTTACGATGACCGCATGATCGGCACCTTTAAATAATGTATAGTCGGATACGGCAGTACCAGTTTCGTCTATGTAGAAACCGTTTCCGGTATTCATAATCTTGTTGTCCTTATCGTATGTGATGACGGAGAACACCGCCTTACGGGCTTTGGCGGCCCACTTAGGCAGATCTTGTGCCCATGCAGACTGCATCATCCATCCGCACGCTAGCAAGAGAAATATCTTTTTCATCGGTATATGTGTGTTTTTGTTTTCAGTAAACGGTTTTATTATGCGCTTGTTATTTCTCGTCGCCGAAACCTCTCTGCTTGATGGCCTCATAAATCAGTACGCCGGCAGCTACAGATACGTTGAGCGACTCGATGGTTCCAAGCATAGGAATCTTAACCCATTCATCGCAAAGCGCAAGGTTATCGTAAGATACTCCGGTATCTTCGGCGCCCATGATGATACAAGTAGGACCTTCGTAATCGGCTTTAGTATAATCATAGTCGCCCTTTTCGGTAGCGGCGATAATCTTGAATCCGCTGTCTTTCAAGAATTTGATAGTGTTTCTGAGGTTAGCTTCACGGCATACAGGCAATGTGTGCAGCGCTCCAGCCGAAGTCTTGATAGCATCGGCGTTTACGCTTACGCTGTTCTTGTTAGGTATGATGATAGCATCTACACCGGCACACTCGCAAGTACGGGCAATGGCACCGAAGTTTCTTACGTCGGTCAGTCCGTCGAGCATGATGAGCAACGGATTCTTGCCCTGCTCGAACAAGAAAGGCACGATATCTTCTGTACGCTGGTAAGTGATAGGCGAGATAAACGCAATGACTCCCTGATGATTCTTCTTGGTGATGCGGTTGATGCGTTCTACCGGCACACGCTGCACCGGGATGAATGTATCTTTCAGTGCTGCCAGCAATTCTTTCGACAAGTCGCTCTGAATGTCTTTCTTGATAAGAACCTTATCGATTTCTTTTCCCGCTTGTATAGCTTCAATAACGGCTCTTGCGCCGAATATCATTTCATTCTTTTCAAACATAGATATAATTATAAGTATGTGTTATTATTCTTTATTCATATTAAGTAGCGCACGTGCGTTGTCTCTGGCGGCATCGGTCATTACGGCTCCGCTAAGCATGTTCGCTATTTCGTCTATCCGTTCAGTATCCGAGAGCTGACGAATGTGGCTGTTGGTGCCCGTGTCGGTATCTTCCTTATACACCTTATAATGTGTAGTGCCCCGTGCGGCTATCTGCGGAAGATGGGTAATGCTTATCACCTGTCGGTTTTGCTTGCCCATATCCTGCATTATGAACGCCATCTTTTCGGCTATAGAGCCTGATACACCGGTGTCTATTTCATCGAAGATGATGGTAGGCAGTTTTACTGCTCCGGCTATCATGGCCTTAAGCGACAGCATGACGCGTGCTATTTCACCACCCGAAGCGATAGACGCCACGTTCTGCAGGGTACCGTTCTTATTGGCAGAGAAGAGGAACGTTACACTGTCCATACCTTTGGCATCTGGTTCTGAGCGGCGTGTCAGCTCTACCTCGAAACGCACGTTGGGCATACCAAGCGGTACGAGCAATGATTTCATTTGCTGCTCTATGTGCTGTGCCGAACGCTTACGCAACTGACTCAGTACATCGGCCTTTGCCAATACTTCGGCGTATGCCTCGTCTTTCTTTCGGCTCAGCTCGGCTATTCGTCCATCGAACGAAGTGATGGCGTCCAGTTGCTTGCGGTAGCCTTCTTCCAGAGCTATCAGTTCTTCTACAGTCTCTACCTTATGCTTCTGCGTAAGGCTGTATATGGTGTTGAGGCGTTCGTTCACGAAATCCAGACGGGTAGGGTTGAACTCCACTTCGTCTTCGGCACGAGTAATATCGTGCGCTATATCTTTCAGCTCTATGTAGTAGCTGTTTATACGTTCAGCCCATTCGGCAGCTGGTGCGAATACTCCGGCTATGCCTTGTAATGACTGCATGCACTCTTTGGTGAGTGATAACGCTCCGCCTTCGTCACCGTTGATTAACGCTCCGGCTTTGTATAGAACAGATTTTATATCTTCGGCATGACTCAGCGTGTCTTGCTCTTTCTCCAACTCCTGCTGCTCACCGCTCTTTAGCGAAGCCTCTTCAAGTTGCTCCAGTTGGAAGCGGATGTAGTCTTCGTCTTGGCGACTTTTCTCCGCCAGCGACTTGAACTCGTCCAGTTCTTGGGCTGTTTTACGATAGTCGTTGTACGCCTTGCGATAAGTGGATAGCTGCGCTTCGTCTTGTGCAAGTATGTCGAGAATGTTCAGCTGGAATCCTTCTTTATTGAGCAACAAGTTCTGATGCTGACTGTGTATGTCTATCAGCTTCTCGCCCAATAACTTCATCTGGCTGAGCGAAGCCGGCGTATCGTTGATGAAAGCACGGCTTTTTCCGTTGGCCGACACCTCGCGCCGTAGTATACACTCGTCTTCATCGAATTCGATATCATTCTCTTCGAAGAAATCCTTCATGCCGTACCCCGTGATGCGGAAATGTGCCTCGACAATGCTTTTCGATGCTCCGTTCTTTATGGCTTTGGCATCGGCACGCTGTCCGAGCAAGAGTCCGATAGCCCCTAGGATGATGGACTTTCCGGCTCCTGTTTCTCCGGTAATGACGGAGAAGCCCGGATAGAAGTTCATTTCGAGCTTGTCTATCAAGGCATAGTTCTGTATATAGATGGACTGTAGCATTATGCGCTGCCGTTTTAAGTGGTTAGTCTTTTAGATTAATGTAATATAGAGTCGAGCTTGTCGATGATATCCGCAGCTACTTCTTTCTTGGTTTTCAGCGGATATTCTTCGGCTTTACTGCTATCTATTATAGTGATTTTGTTGGTATCGCATCTGAAACCTGCTCCTTTGTCGTTCAGTGAGTTCAGCACTATGAAATCGAAGTTCTTACGTTTCAGCTTATCTTGTGCGTGAGCTGTCTCGTCGTTTGTTTCGAGAGCGAAGCCTACCAATCGCTGGCTGTCGGTTTTTATCTTGCCAAGTGCGGCGGCGATGTCGTGAGTAGGTTTCAGATTCAGAGTTAAGTCGTCTTTCTCGCGCTTGATTTTTTTGTTTGCCACGCACTCCGGTGTAAAGTCGGCAACAGCAGCACACAGAATTCCCGCATCCGAAGTAGGGTAGTGACTCATGCAGGCGTTGTACATCTGCTCTGCGCTCTCCACGTCAATGCGGTTTATGTTAGGATGATTCACGCTCAAGTTCACGGGGCCGCTTACCAATGTAACCTCAGCTCCGCGTGCAGCGCACTCTTCGGCCAAGGCATATCCCATCTTTCCGGATGAATAATTACCTATGAAGCGTACCGGGTCAATCTTTTCGTAAGTAGGTCCGGCAGTGATAAGTATCTTCTTACCTGCCATAGAACTGTTCTTTTGGAAGAAGTCCTCCAGTGCTGCCACAATGTTTTCGGGTTCTTCCATACGACCTTTACCTACCAGATGGCTTGCTAACTCTCCGGCGGTAGGCTCTATGATGTGATTACCATAAGAGCGCAGAATGTCGAGGTTGTGCTGTGTAGCCGGATGCGCAAACATATCGAGGTCCATGGCAGGCGCCACGAATACCGGAGCCTTCATAGACAGATAAGTCGTTATGAGCATATTGTCGGCAATGCCGTGCGCCATCTTTCCTATGGTAGAAGCCGTAGCCGGAGCTATAAGCATTGCGTCCGCCCACAAACCAAGGTCTACATGGCTGTGCCACGTGCCGTCGCGCTGCGAAAAGAACTCGCTGATAACCGGTTTGCTGGTCAGCGCCGACAGTGTGATAGGGGTGATAAACTCTTTTCCGGCAGGAGTGATTACTATCTGCACTTCTGCCCCTTTCTTTATGAGCAAACGGGTAAGCACCGCCGCTTTATAAGCAGCTATGCTCCCCGTTATGCCTAATACGATTTTTTTTCCTTTTATCATATCAAAAACAAGCAGGCTGTTTTTATTTTACCAATCCGCTTTCGCGCAGTCTAATCTTGGTGAGTACGTTTTTGGTGTTCAGCGAGAAGTCGCCGTTCATTATCCAACCATAATATCCCATGTCGCGTGCAAGTACTTCTTTCACGGGAATTCCTTTGTACTTGCCGAAGTTGAACACTTCTACGCCATCGTCATTATAAACAATGCGTCCGGCAAAGTCTACGTTCTTGCTGTAAGTAGAATAAGTCGACAAGAAGTCGATATCATTTTCAAGCGTTTCGGGATACTTGTCGAGCTGCGCTTTCAGCACCTCGTAAGTGGCGCGTGTATCCGCCTCGGCTGTGTGTGCGTCTTCCAGGTTCTTTCCGCAGTAGAACTTATATGCGGCAGAAAGAGTGCGCTGTTCCAGCTTGTGGTATATAACCTGAACGTCTACAAACTTACGTTTGGTAAGATCTATATCGATGCCTGCTCTCAAGAACTCTTCTACCAGCACCGGAACATCGAAGCGGTTAGAGTTGAATCCGGCAAGGTCGGCACCTTCAATATCCTTGGCTACATCCTTTGCTATCTGTTTAAAGGTAGGGCAGTCTGCCACGTCTTCATCGTGAATGCCGTGAATGGCGGTAGAAGCCTCTGGGATATGCATTTCAGGATTGATGCGCATGGTTTTGCTTTCCTCGTTACCGTTAGGGTAGACTTTAAGATAGCAAATCTCTACTATCCTGTCGGAAGTTATGTTAGTACCGGTAGTCTCCAAGTCGAAGAAGACTATCGGGTTTTTAAGATTCAGTTTCATAATCTATGCGATATGTGTTTTGTTTAATCGTTCAGCATCATCGGCATGAGCAGCATAAGCAGGTCTTCGTTTTCCTCTTGTTCTTCGGGAACGATTACTCCGGCTCTTGATGGGTCGGCCAACTCGATGATTACGTTTTGTGCTGAGATGTTATTCAGAATATCAATCAAGAACGACGATTTGAAGCCGATGCTCATATCGTTGCCTTCGTATTCGCAAACTATTGTTTCTTCTGCCGAAGTAGAGAAGTCGATATCCTGAGCCGAAACCTTCATCTGGTTTTCAGAGAGGCTCAACTTGATAAGGCTGCTGGCCTGTGATGAGAATACAGATACACGGCGCAGTGCACTCATGAATCCGGCACGGTCGATAGTAGCCTTATGCGGGTTATTTTGCGGGATAACCGAGTTATAGTTAGGATAACGACCTTCGATGAGGCGGCATATCATCTGATAATTCTCCATGGTAATCATGGCGTTTCTATCGTCGAATGCTATTTGTGTGTCGCCTTCCTCCTTCGCCAATAAGTTACGCAGAATGTTGGCTGGTTTCTTTGGCAAAATAAACGCTGCCTTTTCAGAACCGTGAGCCATGAAAGTCTTGTTGCGAACCAACTTATGTCCGTCTGAAGCTACCAATGTAGTGTCAGTATCGGTAATGTCGAAGTAGATACCATTCATTACAGGGCGCAACTCATCGTCGGCAGTAGCGAAGATGCATCGGTTAATGCCGTTCATCAATACCTGCGAAGGCATAGTCATCTCTACTGCGTTTACACCTAAGTTCTGTGCGTTAGGATATTCTTCCGCCATCTGTCCTATAAGGTTATACTTACCGTTCTGGTAGCAGATGGTTATTTCGTAGTTGCTGGCATTAACCTGGAAGCTAAGCGGCTGTTCTGATATTTCCTTCAATGCTTCGAGCAGAGTCTTAGAAGAAACGGCAAAGCGTCCGTCGCCTTCGTACTCGTTAGTCTCTACCGAAGTAGATAGAGTAGTTTCATTGTCCGACGCCGTCATTTTCAGCGTTCCGTCTTGTAGCTCGAACAAGATGCAGTCTAAGATAGGAAGAGAGTTTTTCGAGTTGATTACGCGGCTGATGGCCTGCAGGCGGCTGAATAGAGCCGTACTTGAAACAATAAATTTCATAGCGTGTATTCTGTTTTTTGATAGTTGTTCGTTTGTGAAGGCCCATCCGCACGGTGGCTTGTTACCTCTCTCGCACGAATAGAGCCCTTTAATTTGCCAAAGTTAGTGCAAATCTCTGTAAATGGCGAAAAAAATAGCGAAAAATGAAAAAATGCCTTATTCTTTCTTACCGAAAAACTTATCTATAATCAGTGCTAGAGCACCGTCGCCGGTCACGTTGCAGGCTGTGCCGAAACTGTCCATAGCTATGTAGAGTGCTATCATGAGCGCTAGCGATTTATCATCGAAACCAAGCATCGACGACAGTATTCCTAGTGCCGCCATGATGGCTCCGCCCGGAACGCCCGGTGCCGCTACCATTGTTATGCCAAGCATGAAAATGAAACCGGCTATGCTCTGAAAGTCGTAACCTATGCCTTGCATCATCATCAGGGCGATGGCGCAGGCTACTATCTTCATGGTGCTGCCCGACAGGTGGATGGTGGCGCACAGCGGAATGACGAATCCGGCAATGTCTTTGTTTACACCGTTGAGTATGGTCTGGCGCAGTGTGACGGGAATGGTGGCAGCCGACGACTGTGTGCCCAATGCCGTAAAATAGGCTGGCATCATGCGAGAAAGCAGACGCAGCGGGTTCTTTTTGGCGAATATTCCGGCTATGGCGTATTGGAATAAGAGCAAGAAGATGTGCATCACGAATATAACTCCGATAATCTTGACGAACATGGTCAGTACTTTGAATACCTCGCCAGAGTGGGTCATGTTGAAGAATATGCCGAATATGTAAATGGGCAGCAACGGTAATACTACAACCTGTATGGTCTTGGTGATGATGTCACGAAACTCGCCGAACATATCTTTCAGCGATTGTGTGTTCAGGTTGGCTATGCCCAATCCTAGCGTAAAGGCCATGACTAGCGAAGTCATCACATTTAGCGGTGCCGGTATGCTTACCGTAAAGAATGGCTTTATGCCTTGTGCTTCGCTTATTTGTTCTATCTGTACGTTGCTCGATATCAGTGAGGGGAAGATGGTCTGACTTACGCCGTACGACAGGAATCCGGAGAAGATAGTTGCTCCGTACGCCAATAGTGTCGTGACTACCAACAGCTTTCCGGCTCCTTTGCCTATGTCGGCAATGGCCGGAGTTACAAGTCCCACTATGATGAGCGGAATCAAGAAGCCGAGGAACTCGCTGAACAGCGAATTGAAAGTCACGAACACGCGTACCGGCATATCGGGCGAAATCGTTCCGGCGCCGATGCCGAGGATGATGGCGATAATTATCTTTGGTAATAGTCCAAGCTTTATTTTCTTCATAAGTCAATAATTTATTACGGATGCAAAAATAGTGTGCTTTTTTGTAATTATCACTGTTCTTGCTGACTTATTGAAAAGGGAAATTATGGAGGAGCTTGTTTTTTGGTTATCCTTTCTTTATCAGGATAGAGTGCTCATGATGATGGTGCTCACCGTTGCAATGATCGTGATTACATTTGCCGTCACCATATACTATAGTGCCGTCAAGGTATGTTTTCATCAGCTCGTCTATGTCTATAGCCGGTGCTCCCGCATGAATGCTGATGTTCTTTTCGCCCAGAGTCTGAATGGCTCCGGCTCCAAGTCCGCCGCATACCACTTCTTCCACTCCGTTTTCTGCCAAGAACTCAGCCATTACGCCATGTCCGTGAGCGGGTGAGTCTTTTACTTCTTTCGCTATTACTTTATTATTGTCGATAGTTACGAATGTTACTTGTGGTGCTTTGCCGAAGTGTGCCCAGAGTTTACCGTCGTTTGTCGGTATTGCTATTTTCTTCATAATGAATCAATTTTTAGTTTTACAGTTCTGCAAAGTTACGCTTTTTTACGCTCTTTAGGAAGGGGATAATGATAAAGTCGTTTGGGTGTCTTATAAAAGTCGTCTTACTTCGACCGATGTGAATGCTTACTTCGACCGAAGTAAGCATTCACTTCGAGTCGGTCAACGTGCTTACTTCGGTCGAAGTAAGACGACTTTAATGTATTCTTTGCGTGTTTGCTACTTCTACATTACCCGCTTCTCCAGAGCTTTCTGCAGATTGTCGGTAGGCTGAAGTCCAAGCTTCTTTCGTATATTTCCGCGCTGCGTGTTGATGTTAGATTCCGATTTGTTTAATATAGAGCATATTTCGCCCAATTTCTTGTCGCGCAATATCAGTTGACATATTTTGATTTCCGACGGCGTAAGCTCAGGCAAGAGTAGCTTTAGTCTTTCGCTTTCTGTCTCGTTCATCCGCATAAACTCTATTACATTATTTATAAGGTTCTTCTGCGACTTCTCACCAAGCAGATCGAGTAGTTGGGGTATGTTTTCGGTAGAATGCTCTTGTTTTGCCAGTGCTATGTATGCCTTCACCTGATTCTTGTTCAGGCGTAGTATCTGTAGCAGTTCGGCTTCATCATTTTTCAGCGTGGTATTTTCTTCTGTCAGCCTCTTGGCGTTCTTTACAATCATTAGGGCTAGCAGACTGATAAAGCCTAGTATCAGCAGTAGCATGAAGAAATAGTCGGCCAATGCCGAGTTACGGGTAATGAACATGCTGGCTACGTATGCCGAAATTGCTATACTTGTCATCCATTGGGTAACGTGCGTAAGATAGGTAGCAAGGGTAATAATGATATTTGTAGATAATATCATCATATTTACCAAGATAACCATCAGACTATCGGGTAGTGACGAGTCGAGTGCGCAGTATACCGTATCAATAGAGATACTTATCTGTAGCGCGATAGCCATACTGGCGATGGTTTTTGTAAGACCGATTAATCCGAAAGCATAGCATACGGATAAAACGATGAATATAGCCAGCACTACAGAATTGGTGGCGGTAAAGACGGGGTGAAATGAGCCTGAAATGCCCATTATGTTCAATATCAATCCCAGCATGATGGTTATGGCGTAACCAATCATGATTAGCTGTCGCTGCTTATTGATGAAGTTTTGCTCTTTATCTCGGAAAACTTGAAACTTATCTGCCAGCCACGCTACTATCGGTGTGTCTTTCTTTTTTCTCAGCATAGTTATAGTTGCAAATGTGTTTTTACGCCCTAAAAATACGCAAACAATTTTAATTTGACCTATTTTGACCTATAAAAAACGCTGGCTTATGGCGTTTTGACTATATTTGAGGGTAGCATAATTAGGCTAAAGCGATGGGTTTCTCTATATTTGTGGCATAGCAAAAAGGTGAGAATCTTTAAAAGAATGAGTTGCGTTAAGCATGGCGAAAGCTATTTTAAAATTTTCACATCGCTAACTATAATGTGATGGTTCAATAGGATCAAAGATATTAAGATAGAGTATATAAGATGCATTATTTAAGTATTATTTGTGAGGAGAGATACATAGTTAACAAGTAATTAGATTATAATTATTTTTTTAGTCTCGTTTTCTTGCCGCTTTGAGAGATTACCGGCAAGTATAGGGAGTGGTAGTGCGTTTACCTTTTTTTATTACCCACTATTTATGATTTTATACGTTTTGATGGAGATGTAGAAAACGGATGCAGTTGTCGTTGTGGTAATGGTGGCTGTGTTCGTTTCTTTTTTTGTAAAGTCTAAGCCGATATTTTTTGGTTCGTTGAATTATGTTTGTATATTTGCTGCATAAAATCACATTTTATGAAAAGAGAGACAATATTATCATGGGTTAACATTTTGATAGGATGCGTTATCTTGGCATCCGGATTCGTGTTCTTCATCAATCCGTATAACATCGTTCCCGGTGGGGCGTACGGAGCCAGCATCGTGCTTCATAACTTGTTCCCCTCCATTCAGGTAGGAACATTCGGTTATATGTTCGATATTCCGCTACTTATCATCTCGGTTATCTTCTTGGGGGCGAAATTAGGTGCGCGTACCATAGCCGCAGCTCTTATTACCCCGTTGATAATGAATACTCTCTCGGCGCTAGTCTATCCCGATGAGGCTTCGCTCGAAGCCCTAGACCCCGCGCGACTGTTGGGCGGTACGCTCGATATGAGCAACGACTTGATGCTGGCTTGTGTGATGGGTTCTGTATTAATAGGTATAGGTACGGGTATTGTGATACGCAACGAGGCTACTACCGGCGGAAGCGATATCGTGGGTATGCTGTTGCAGAAATACGCTCACATCCGTTTTTCGAGAGCCATCCTGATGGTGGACGGAGCCGTGGTTTGCTTCGGACTGGTGGTTATCGGTTTCGGTATAGGTAATGAAGCGGATACTACTCCGGCGTCATGGCATCTGTCTTTCTATTCGCTCATCGCCATCTTCATCATTTCGAGGATGATAGCTTACGTGATAAACGGTGAGAAGAATGATAAGCTGATATTCGTAATCAGTGAGAAGAAGATGCACGAGTTGCACCGATATATATTAGACGACCTCGACCGTACAGCTACTTGCATAAAGAGTAGCGGCCTCTATACTGGCGCCGACAAAGAAATGATATTCCTTGTGGTGAGTTATAAGGAGGTGGCAGGCGTTAAACTGGCCATCAAGAATTCGGATCCGAACGCCTTTGTGGTAGTTACCGATGCTTACGATATATTCGGCGACAGATGGAAAACTCTTCCTTCGGCAAACGAGATTCAACCGGAATAGAACAATAAAATTTTTATAGAGTCACTTCATTGTGAATTTCTAAAAATCAGCTTCGCATACTATCTTAGTTAGAGTCTGAGTAACCGGATGGACAAATTCTATCTGTGCGGCGTGCAGATAAAGTCGGTCGGCAGGCTTACCGTAAAGGTTATCACCTACTATGGGGCAGTGCAAGCCCTCAGAATGTGCGGCGTGCACACGCAGTTGATGCGTTCTTCCGGTTAGTGGGAAGAATGAAACCAACGTGCGTTGCTCTGTGCGGTGTATCACTTGGTAGCGGGTTACAGCTGGCTTGCCAAGCTCGTGATTCACCATTTGGCGAGGACGGTCGTCGGGGTTGAGGCAGAGAGGCAGGCGTATCATTCCGCTGTCAGTGTCTACATGTCCGTCGAGTAGTGCCGTATATCTTTTCTTTATCTGGCGGGTGGCGAATAGCTCTTGCAGGCGTTGGTGTACTTCCTTAGTCTTGGCTGCCAATAAAATGCCTGAAGTATCCATGTCGAGACGATGCACAAGTAGCGGACTGTCGCTGTCGGGGTAAAGCTCTTGCAGTTGCTCAAGTACCGATGCCAGTCCGTCTTTTCCCGGAACAGAAAGCATTCCTGCCGGTTTATTTACGGCTACTATCCACTCGTCTTCATATATGATATCGAGTTTACTGTCGCGATGTTTGTCGTCTTGCAACGGATTCTTCTCTACGTTGAGTCCGATTAGCGCATGACTCAAGATTGGCGCACACTTGCTCTTGCACGAAGGGTAGAAACATCCGTCGTGTCTTATTTCGTCTTTAGGAGAAACGCCTTGCCAGAATTCACCCATCGCAAGCGGTTGCATATCGTGCTGATATGCATATTGTAGCATTTTGGGCAATGCGCACTCGCCGGTTCCGGCAGGAGGGATGGTATGCGTGGTTTCAGCGAATATCTGACAGATGTCTTTCTCTTCGCCTTTAGCGTTGAGTATACGGAACTGCTCGAATAGCTTTTGCTGCAACGCAGCCGATCGCTGTTTGCGTTCTGTTTTCCATGCGCAAATCTTGTCGGTCCACTGCTTTAGTGTGTCTGCGCATCTGCCAACTTCTTCTTTCAGCTGTTTCTCCAGTCGTTTGCATTCGGCTTTCTGAAACTGACTCTCTTTTATAAGCTCCTTCTCTTCTTCGGGAGTGAGAGTGCTGCTTCGTCTTTTTTCCTCTCGTGCGGCTTTCGACTTTTTCATCATCTGCTTGTAGTCGGCCAGTCGATGAGCGGCATCTTCTTCTGTCTGTCTTAACGACTGCTTGGCAGAAAGATAATCCTCGTCGTGCTCCGCTTGAGCTATACGGCGGTTAATCTCGGAAATATTGGCCTCTTCTATGCGGAAAAAACTATCCGGCTGAAGCATGTCGTAGATGGGCGGCACAAAGTAATCATGATGATTGCTTCCTGCCAGATTTCCTGAGAATGCTGCCAAGAAGCCAATTTCGTTCAGAGCGGTGCGCACTATCAGTACACCGAACATCTTCCCTTTACTTATCTCCTCATGCCAGTCGCTTCGGCTTTGCAGATACGCCTGCACCTGCTTGGCGGCAAGTTGCGTAAGCGGATGGGGTAGGTAATGAAAGGGATAAGTAAAAGCCGATGGCAACTGAATGCCACCGGCTGTGTTATCGAATAAATGTAAGTACTTGTTTTGTGATGAATCCATAAAAATCAAATCATTTCTCGCTGACGGCAGAAGCAACCTCCAAAGCGGTCGTCTACGTTTTCTATAGGTTCCTTGAACAGTCCGTACACGGCAGAGCCCGATCCCGACATAGCGGCATAAACGGCTCCCAAGTCGTACATCTCGTCTTTAATAGCGGCTATTTCCGGGTATTGGAAGAACACGCTGTCTTCAAAGTCGTTTTTCATTGTGTCTTTCCAAGTCTCTATCGGCTGACGGATAATATCTTTCAGTGAAACTTCGGGACGCGACGGACGTACCTTGGCGTAGGCTTCCTTAGTAGATACAAAGATATCGGGCTTAACCAATACAAGGTGATATCCGCTGAGCGAGATTTCTATTGGCTCGAAGATATTGCCTATTCCGGTGGCGAATACAGGCTGGTTCTGAATGAAGAAAGCGCAGTCGGCTCCTAATTTAGCGGCATATTTCTCCATCTGCTCTATATTCATATTTAGGGCAAACTTCTCATTGAGCAACTTAATCATGAAAGCGCAGTCAGAAGAGCCTCCTCCCAGTCCCGCTCCTGTTGGGATATGCTTGAACAGATGAATATCCACCGGCGGCAAGTCATGATCTTCCGCTATCAGGTTATAGGCTTTTACTACCAGATTATCTTTCGGATCGCCATCTATGCCGTTGCCCGACACGCTGAGGTGCACTCTTTCATCGGCATGAGTAGACTTATTTACTTCAAGAGCGTCTTGCAGAATTATGGGGTAGAATATGGTTTCTAAATTATGATATCCGTCGGGACGCTTTTCTACTATGTTGAGGCCTAAGTTAATTTTGGCGTTAGGAAATGTTATCATGGTATTTGTTCTTTTTAAGTTTGTCCAAATATACGGCAAAGTTTTTAAAATACTCGGTTAGTGGGAGAGAATTTTCCTATCTTTGCACTTCACAAATGGCTTTAATGACTATCATATAATGGCAGAAACTATAAGAAGAACAACCCGGGTGCCGAAAAAGGCGAAAGATAAACCGGTAGATGAATACGGACATTTGCAACCTCAGGCACCAGAACTGGAGGAGGCTGTGCTGGGAGCGTTGATGATTGAGAAAGACGCTTATTCGTTGGTCAGCGAGATTCTTAAACCCGAATCGTTTTACGAGCGTCGCAATCAGTTGATTTATGCGGCTATTACCGACTTGGCTATTCAGCAGAAGCCTATCGATATCCTTACCGTGGCAGAGCAACTACGCGTTCGTGGTGATCTTGACGAGGTGGGCGGACCTTATTATATTACGATGATAAGTGGTAAGGTGGCGTCATCGGCGCATATAGAGTACCACGCACGTATCATCGCGCAGAAGTATCTGGCACGTGAGCTGATTACCTTTACCAGCATGATTCAGACTAAGGCGTTCGATGAAACGCAGGATGTAGACGACTTGATGCAGGAGGCCGAAGGTAAGTTGTTCGAGATTTCGCAGCAGAACATGAAGAAGGATTATACGCAGATTAATCCGGTTATTCAGGAGGCGTATGAAATGCTTCAGAAAGCGGCGGCACGTACCGATGGTTTGAGCGGATTGGAAAGTGGTTTCCATCAGTTGGATAAGATGACGTCGGGATGGCAAAACTCCGACCTTATTATTATCGCGGCTCGTCCGGCGATGGGTAAAACGGCGTTCGTGCTTTCTATGGCCAAGAATATGGCGGTTAACAATAAGATTCCGGTAGCTTTGTTCTCGCTTGAAATGAGCAACGTGCAGTTGGTGAACCGTTTGATTGTCAACGTGTGCGAGATTCCTGGTGAGAAGATTAAGAGCGGTCAGTTGGCTCCTTATGAGTGGGGACAGCTCGACTATAAGATAAAGGAGTTATACGACGCTCCGCTTTATGTAGACGATACGCCTTCATTGTCGGTATTCGAACTACGTACAAAGGCCCGTCGTTTGGTGCGCGAGCATGGAGTGAAGGTTATCATAATCGACTACTTGCAGTTAATGAACGCCAGCGGTATGTCGTTTGGCAGCCGTCAGGAAGAGGTTAGTACCATTTCTCGTTCGCTTAAAGGATTGGCTAAGGAGCTGAACATTCCTATTATAGCGCTGAGTCAGTTGAACCGTGGTGTAGAGAGCCGTGAAGGTATCGAAGGAAAACGACCTCAGTTGAGCGACTTGCGTGAATCGGGTGCCATAGAGCAGGATGCCGATATGGTTTGCTTTATCCACCGTCCGGAGTATTATAAGATTTATCAGGATGAAAAGGGTAACGACCTTCACGGTATGGCAGAGATTATCATTGCCAAGCATCGTAACGGTGCAGTGGGCGATGTATTGCTTCGCTTCCGTTCTGAGTTCGCACGTTTTCAGAATCCGGATGATGATATGATTATTCCGATGCCTGGTGAGGAGCCGGGCGTGATGCGCTCTAAGATGAATTCTGGCGCGTCGAATGCTTCGTCGGATTCGGCGTTGTCGTCGTTATCGGCTGGAGATATTCCGATGCCTGACCCATCGGGGATAGTTCCGTTTTAGAATAAAAAAATCGTCAGCAAACCGCTGACGATTTTTTTATGCCATTTATTCTTTTGGCAGAGTAACCTTGAAGTTCTCGTTTTCTGTGTGTTGCTTATGGATTATGTATGTCATCTGTTTAACCAAGTCGGGGTGCTGACTGGCTATGTCATGGTCTTCGTGGATGTCGTTGGCGAGGTCATATAAATAAGGAGTGCCTTTTTTAACCACCATTTTCCAGTTGCCCATGCGAACGCCTATTTGGTCGGTCTCTTCAAATTCCCAGTAAAGGAAATCGTGCTTCTTTTGCTCTCCGTTGCCTAATAGGGTAGGAGCGAACGATAATCCGTCGAAGTAGTCGGTAGCTTTCTTCTTGTTGGTGTACTTCTTTACGTAATTCTTCACGCCTATTAAGTCGCAGAAAGTAGGCATCAGGTCGTAGAATGCCAATTGATGGTCGTTTACGCTTCCAGCTTGTATCTTACCCGGCCAGCGCACTATGAACGGTATGCGTATTCCGCCTTCGTAGCATTGACGCTTCAGTCCGCGCAACTTGCCGTCGCGTCCGAAGAATGTAGGGTCGGCTCCTCCTTCTTCGTGAGGGCCGTTGTCGCTTGTAAATATCACGATGGTGTTATCATCAAGTCCCTTATCTTTTAGTTTCTGCAGCACTTCGCCAACGTACGCGTCGAGGCGAGTAATCATTCCGGCGAATTGTGCGTGGGTATGTACAGACGGGTTATATCGAGAACCTTCCTGTCCGCCCCAAGTCTTGTCGTTAAAGAATTGTTTCTGATAGTTTATCAAGATAGAGTCTTCGGGCTGAGCTAATTCGGCATGAGGCAGCGTATATGTAAGAATGCCGAAGAAAGGCTGCTTTCCGTCTTGCTTATCGAGCCACTTCATCGCTTCCTGATGAATCATGTCTGCCGAATACTGGGTGCGCTTAAAATAATCTTTCCCGAACATCGGATAAATGATATTCTCTTCCATTATCACACGTGTCACGGCGGTATCGCCTGCCGCACGGCTGTATCGGTTTAAGAAGTTGGGGTAATAAAGATGCGCTTGGAACTGACAGATGTATCCGTAGAATTCATCGATGCCTCGCTTGTCGGGGGTAGATACAGAACCTTCGTATCCGCCTGCCCATTTTCCGAACATGCCTGTGGTATATCCGTTATCCTTCATTATTTCGGTGATGATTATATGCTCGGGGTCGTAAGGATGTTGTCCCACGCGCGAGAAATCTTCGTTTATGCCATATTTTACCATGGGCACGTTCTTCCAGTACTCCTTGTTGCCTCTTACTTCGCAGTGTCCGCTGTGTTGTCCGGTCATGAACGAAGCTCGCGACGGTGCGCTTACGGGGCTTCCGGCGTATGCTTGGGTAAAGAGCATTCCCTCTGTCGCCATACGGTCAATGTTTGGGGTGGAGATATACTTCTGCCCGTAGCATGCCAAGTCGCCATACCCCATATCATCGCACATGATATAGATGATGTTTGGTTTGTCGGTTTTCTTTGGGGCTGATATTACTGAAGTCGCTGTAAGCAGTCCGCTTCCTAACAGGATAAATCTAAGTGGTGTCATTCGTTGATATTTAGATTATTAATGATGATGCACGGTTGTATGCTGTCTCATGCATGCCGTGCTATCTGCAAATATAAGAAATTTATTTTTTTTTGTAACACCATTCTTTGAATCGAGATGAGTATCGCTCATATAAATAAGGTATTAAAATAATGCGATGTGTAGAAAAAATCCGTCGTGCATCGTGCAAACCAAATTATTTATATAACTTTGCACATCGTATTTTGATGTACAATGGACTATTGTATAACGACTGAAATAAATAAAAACTATACATATCATGAATATCTCTTATAATTGGTTGAAAGAGTATGTCGATTTCGATTTGACACCCGAAGAGGTGTCGGCAGCTCTTACTTCCATCGGATTGGAAACAGACGGAGTAGAAGAAGTCCAGTCTATAAAAGGTGGTCTTGAGGGATTGGTAGTTGGCGAAGTGCTGACTTGCGAACCGCACCCTAATTCTGACCACATGCATATTACAACAGTAGATTTAGGCGAAGGCGAGCCTGTGCAGATTGTTTGTGGAGCCGCTAATGTGGCAGCCGGACAGAAGGTGATAGTTGCTACTCTTGGCACTAAACTTTATGATGGCGACCAGAGCTTTACAATCAAGAAGTCGAAACTGCGTGGCGTAGAGTCTAACGGAATGATTTGTGCAGAAGACGAAATCGGCGTAGGTACTAGCCACGACGGTATCATCGTGCTTCCGCAGGATGTAGTTCCCGGCACATTGGCCAAGGATTATTATAACATTAAGAGCGACTATGTGTTCGAAGTGGACATTACTCCTAACCGTGCAGACGCTTGCTCTCACTACGGTGTAGCTCGCGACTTGTATGCATGGTTGGTACAGAACGGTTATCAAACATCGTTGCATCGTCCTGAAACAAGCGAGTTTAAGGTAGACAACCATGATATGGATATCGATGTAGTGGTAGAAAACACCGAAGCGTGTCCTCGTTATGCTGGTGTGGCTATCAAGAACGTTACCGTTAAAGAAAGTCCCGAATGGTTGCAGAATAAGCTTCGTCTTATCGGCGTTCGTCCGGTAAATAATATCGTTGACATCACTAACTACATACTTCACGCTTACGGACAGCCTATGCATTGCTTCGATGCTGATAAGATAAAAGGCGGAAAGATAGTAGTGAAGACTTGTCAGGAAGGAACTAAGTTCGTTACTCTCGACGAGGTAGAACGTAAGCTTTCTGAACGCGACTTGATGATTTGTAACGCTGAAGAGCCTATGTGTATAGCAGGCGTATTTGGCGGTTTGGATTCAGGTACTACAGAAGCTACTAAAGATGTATTCTTGGAAAGCGCATACTTCCATCCTACATGGGTACGTAAAACAGCTCGCCGTCATGGGTTGAGCACTGATTCTTCGTTCCGCTTTGAACGTGGTATCGATCCTAACGGTACTATCTACGCATTGAAAGAAGCAGCTATCTTGGTGAAAGAATTCGCTGGCGGTGAAATCGCTTCTGATATCAAGGATAACTATCCTGCTCCTGTTGCTGATTTCGCTGTAGAACTGTCGTACGAATATGTAAACTCGTTGGTAGGAAAGGTAATTCCTGCAGAAACTATAAAGAGCATCGTTACATCGCTCGAAATGAAGATTGTGGCAGAAACAGCAGAAGTCTTGTCATTGTCAATCCCTGCCTATCGTGTAGACGTACAGCGTCCGTGCGACGTGGTAGAAGATATTCTGCGTATCTACGGATATAATAATGTGGAAATCCCTACTTCATTGAAATCGAGCTTGAACGTAGAAGGTGAAGTAGACAAGTCTGTTAAGCTTCAGAACTTGGTGTCTGAACAGTTGGTAGGTTGCGGATTCAATGAAATCCTGAACAACTCTCTTACTGCCGCTTCATACTACGATGGTCTTGAAACTTACAAACCTGAAAACTTGGTTCGTGTAATGAACCCGTTGAGCAACGACCTGAACGTAATGCGTGCTTCTCTGTTGTTTGGTGGTTTGGAATGTATCCAGCACAACGCAAACCGTAAGAATGCCGATCTTCGTTTCTTCGAATTCGGGAACTGCTACCACTTCAACGCTGAGAAGAAGAATCCTGAAAAAGTGCTTGCAGCTTATTCAGAAGAGCTTCACTTGGGCTTGTGGTTGACAGGTAAATACATCAGCAACTCATGGGCGCATCCTGATATGAATTCTTCTGTTTACGAACTTAAGGCGTATGTACTGAACATCTTTAGTCGTCTGGGCGTAAACTTGGGTGCTATGGTATTTGGCAACTTGTCAGACGATATCTATTCTGTAGCTATCTCTATCCATACTCGTGGCGGTAAGCTCGTTGCTACATTCGGTGTACTTAGCAAGAAACTCCAGAAGGCATTCGATATCGACAACGAAGTATATTATGCCGACATCAACTGGAAGGAACTGATGAAAGCCATCAAGGGTAAGAAGGTAACTTATACTGAAATTTCTAAGTTCCCGGCTGTTAAGCGCGACTTGGCGTTGCTGATTGACAAGAAGGTGCAGTTTGCTGAAATAGAAAAGATAGCTTACGAAACCGACAAGAAGCTCCTGAAGAGCGTGGAACTGTTTGACGTGTACGAAGGCAAGAACCTTGAAGCAGGCAAGAAGAGCTACGCTGTAAGCTTCGTGCTTCAGGACGAAAACGCTACGCTTAACGACAAGCAGATTGATAAGCTGATGCAGAAGTTGATTACCAACTTGCAGAACAAGTTGGACGCAAAACTGAGATAATGAATAATCATAAATAAAAAACATATAAAAACATAAATCCAATGGGAAGAGCGTTTGAATATAGAAAAGCTACTAAGCTGAAAAGATGGGGCCACATGGCCAAGACATTTACTCGTCTGGGCAAGCAGATTGCTATTGCTGTAAAGGCAGGCGGTCCGGAACCAGAAAACAACCCTACACTGCGTTCGGTTATCGCTACTTGTAAGCGTGAAAACATGCCGAAGGACAACATCGACCGTGCTATCAAGAACGCGATGGGTAAAGACCAGAGCGAATACAAGGGCATGACTTACGAAGGATACGGTCCTCACGGAGTAGCTGTTTTTGTTGATACTCTTACAGACAACACAACTCGTACTGTAGCCGATGTTCGTTCGGTATTCAATAAGTTCGGCGGAAACTTGGGAACAACTGGTTCTTTGGCTTTCTTGTTCGATCATAAGTGCGTATTTACTTTCAAGAAGAAAGACGGCGTAGATATGGAAGAGTTGATTCTCGACTTGATTGACTACAACGTAGAAGATGAATTCGACGAAGATCCGGAAGAAGGAACTATCACTATCTACGGTGACCCGAAGAGCTATGCAGCTATCCAGAAACACTTGGAAGAATGTGGTTTTGAAGATGTAGGTGGTGACTTTACTTACATTCCTAACGACTTGAAAGAGGTTTCTGCAGAGCAGCGCGAAACTATCGACAAGATGATTGAACGTCTTGAAGAGTTCGACGATGTACAGACTGTTTACACTAACATGAAGCCGGAGGAAGACGCTGAATAATATTAAGGCGACTTTCTTTTGAAACATATACTTCCCCATACTTCCTTTTATGCAGAAGCAAGTATGGGGATTTTTTAAATTCTATAAATTATGAAAATCAAAGATTATTGTGGAATACTTTCTTTGTTATTCCTTTTAATTACTGGCCTCTCTGCCTGTAAAGATGATAGCCCTAAAGATGTGGTTAATGAGATTAAAATGTCAGTTTTACCGCAACCGGGCATCATGTACGGTCCGTTTGATAGTAAAATGGAGCACCCTATAGAGTGTATGGTCGTAATGTCGGAAGACTATCCGGGAGATTATTCGCTTATGGAAATGAACCGTATCGAAGGCTTTACATACGTGAAAGGTCACGAATATTTTCTCTCCGTAAAGCGGACTATCCTTGCTAATCCATCGGCAGATGGCTATAACCGTACATATTCGCTGTTAAGTATCCTTCAAGACCGAATCGTTACAGAACCCGGAACGAAAGATGACAAGGAAATTAATTCTGAGGCCGATATAGAGTATAATGATTTGTGTCCTTTCAACAAGTATTCTATCAGTGCAAAATATACCGTCAATGAAAATGGCGATATCTTCTACGAAGACGGACGCAAACTGCCATCCTACAAGTTGGCACGCATTGGGCTGGAGAATGTCCTTGATAAGGGCGATGCTAATTGGATTAAATTCCAATCGATATCTTATCAGGCTTATTATTCGTTTGTAGTATCTCATTTTACCGATAAACTACGTTTGATATATAATGAATCAGATGGCCCCTTGTTTAAGGAGGTTATTCCAGAAGAAGAATTCAGTCAGATTAAATCCATGAAATCGGGTGAAGAAGTTCGTTACGCTCTCATTCTTGCTAACATACATAAGAAAGGACTGCAAAAATTGGAATTTGTTGTAAAGAAGCAATAAGGCGGTATATCATAAGTGAATTAATGTGGGCTGAAAGAACCCGACATTTTCTATAAAACAAAAGCGAGAAGACTTTAAAAATCTTCTCGCTTCTTCTGTACACCCTCAGGGATTCGAACCCTGGACCCACTGATTAAGAGTCAGTTGCTCTACCAACTGAGCTAAGAGTGCATCGTTTTGTTTGGAGGTGCCTGGCAGATTCGAACTGCCGTAGACGGTTTTGCAGACCGTAGACTAAGCCACTCATCCAAGGCACCATGTTTGTTTGTCGTTGGCATTTCTCTCAAATGCGATGCAAAGGTAGGGGTTATTTTTTAATTATGCAAATCTTTGTGCTAAGTTTTTATCATTATTTTCGCTGCTAAATCACTGTGTAAGGGGTATTGAATTAATAATCAGTCGGATAAACCTATAAAATAAAAACACAAAAAATGCAGCGGAAACTCGTTTGAAACATTGCGATGGTGTGATTTGATCAATACGATGCATAAAAGGCACTACCGTATAAAAACAAAATCCGCCCATCCGGCGGATTTCAATAGTAAAATCATGTAGATTATTTTTTCGTAATCTTGTTTTTCTCGCTTTTGCATTTGGCAGATAGCGGACAATCGGAACATCCGCAGTTGCAGCCACAGCCTTTCTTCTTAGAGCGGAAGAAGTCGAGAAAGTGTTTCCCTACGTAAACTACGCAGAGAAACACTATTATATATACTATGATATCTTGTATGCTCATTTTTCAATCTTAAATAAACAGACTGCCTATCCTGAATACTAAGAACGCTACTACCCACGCCAGCATGGTGGTGTACACGGCGGCAAACGCTGCCCACTTCCAGCTGCCCGACTCGTTCTTTATGGCGGTAAGCGTGGCCAGACACGGGAAATAAATCAAAATAAACAGCATGTAGGCGTATGCCACTAGCGGAGTGATAGGGATTCTTCCTGCCAGACTAACGGAATCAGCGTCTCCGTCGTTAGCGTAGAGCACGCCCAGAGTACTTACCACAAGTTCCTTGGCACCTACACCCGACAGAAGTCCGATACCCATCTTCCAGTCGAATCCTAACGGCTCGATGACCGGCTCTATTGCTTGTCCCAACTGACCGATGTAAGAGTTCTCCTGCTGCTCGGCAACTGTATTGTATGCGTCATGGTTAGGATAATATCCCAGGAACCAAATTATTATAGACGCTACCATGATAATTCCACCCATCTTTTTCAGATACTGCGCACCTTTCTCCCACGTGTGGCGTAATACCGATTTAGGAGTCGGCATACGGTAGGGCGGAAGTTCCATTACGAAAGGAGCGTCGTCACCTTTCACTATGAACTTACTCAGAATACGCGCCATCAGTATCGCTAATAAGATGCCCACCGCATATATGGATAGCAGGATGAGGCTTTCCTTGCCTGGGAAGAACGCTCCGATAAGCACCAAGTAGATAGGCAAGCGAGCGCTGCACGACATCAACGGATTGATAAGCATGGTTACGAGGCGCGACTTGCGGCTTTCTATGATACGCGATGCCATGATAGCCGGCACGTTACATCCAAATCCCATGATAAGCGGAATGAACGACTTGCCGTGCAATCCCATCTTATGCATAATTTTATCCATTATGAACGCCGCGCGGGCCATGTAGCCCGAATCCTCCATCAGTGAAATGAAGATATACAGCAGCAATATGTTGGGCAAGAACACAATGACTCCTCCCACACCACCTATTATACCATCTACCACCAAGTCTTTCAGCGCACCGTTAGGCATGTATGTCTGTACCAGATTTCCAATCTGTGCCACCGTCCACTCTATCCAGTCTTGAGGATAAGCTCCGAGTATAAACGTGCACTCGAACATGATGTACAGAAACAAGAAGAAGATAGGATATCCCCATATTTTGTGCGTCACTATGCTATCCACTATACGCGTAAACACCTCAGGGTCGTCGTTCTTCTCTACGAACGTCTCCTTTAGCGCACCGCTGATAAAAGCGTATTTAGCGTCGGTAATGCTTTGCTCGCTGTCCTCACCGGTATCAAGCTTTATCTTTTCTGCCTCTTTGTTTCGGGTGCTGATAATCTCTTTACCGTTGGGCAGCTGTGACACCATGTTCTCTATATCCTTATCGTTCTCCAGTAATTTGATGGCCAAGAAACGGGTAGAATACTTGTAACGGATGTTTTCGTTCTTGCAGATAAGCGATTTTACTGCGTCGATGCTCTTTTCTATTGCAGGACCGTGGTTGATATGGATATGGCGGATGTAGTTTTTTCCGTCGAATTTGTTGACCTCTTCGTCGTGACTGCCGAATTTATGGTCGGGCACATATTTGTCGTGCCACTCTTTATACTCACGGATAGCCTCGTTCTGAATGTTCTTCTTCTGACCCATAAAGTCGATACCCTCATATAAGGCGATGATTACATGGAACAGATTCTCTATACCCTCTCCGCTACGGCTCACGGTAGGCACGATAGGCACACCCAGCAGATTGCCCAATTTATGATAGTCGAGTGTGTTTCCGCTCTTCTCAAGCGCGTCGAACATATTTAGCGCAATCACCATACGCACGTTCATGTCGATAAGCTGCGTGGTAAGATATAAGTTGCGCTCCAAGTTTCCGGCATCTACCACATTTATTATGACATCTGGAGTCTTGTCGATGATATGCTTTCTTACATATAGTTCCTCGGGGCTATAAGCCGACAGCGAGTAAGTACCAGGCAAATCCACCAAGTTGAACTGATATCCCTGATAGCTGAATGTACCCACTTTGGCATCCACCGTCACACCGCTATAGTTACCTACATGCTCGTGACCGCCCGAAGCCACATTAAACAAAGACGTTTTTCCGCAGTTAGGATTACCCACCAGCGCCACGTTGATGGTGCGTCGTTTGCCTTGCGCTATCTCTTTCATTTTCTCCTCGCTTACGGGAGTGTCTACCGCTATAGGGTCAAGATACGTAGTCTCCTCTTGAGAGTTGTTTCGTGCTTCTTCTTCGCTCACCACCTCTATCATGGCAGCCTCGTTACGTCGAAGCGAAATCTCGTATCCCATGATTTTGTATTTCACGGGGTCTTTCAACGGAGCATTGAGCAGGACTTCTACGGTTTTTCCTTTGATGAAGCCCATCTCTATAATTCTGCGCCGGAACCCACCGTGTCCCATCACTTTGATGATGACACCTTTTTCTCCGGTTTTTAATTCGGATAGTCTCATTTTGTCTAAATCTGATTTTGGCACAAAGATATACGAAAGCGATTTTTTGTGCAAAGTATTTAGATTGTTTTTAAATTATGTTATATCAGTATAATTTCATATTGCTTTTCCCGATTACGTTTTTGTACTCTCAGCTTCTAGGGTACACGAATCTGAGGCTTGAATAATAATAGTTCCATTCCTTGCGATTTAAAAGTTGAAAGGTTTGAAGAAAAACTATATTCTTATCTTAGGTTTATATATACTTAGGCTAAGAATATATAAACTTAGGTTGAGTTTTTATATACTTAACCTAAGTATAGAGAATTTGATGAGAAAACGCTGGGTTTTTGTTGCGAAAGGGCACAAAAAGCGTTGCGGAGTAGTGCAGCGTTTTTAAGGCTAAGAATTGTTATTTCTGACTTTATTACTTTTTCTTATTGTTTTCTTCTTCTGTCTTGGTTAGTTTCCTTATCTTAGTAGTCAAATTAGACAATTCCATTAAGAATATGTGTATTGGTTTTAATTTAACTTCAGAACAACATTGGAAGATACTTCTAACCTGTTTCATAAGGCTAACGCTTCATCGTGTAATAGGCAGCCAACCGACACAAACTTATTGTGTCCTAGTGTTAGACTTGCTTCCTGCATGTTTCCTACTTCTGATGACATTCAGTTCAAACTGGGTGAACATGTTGTTGTTACAGAAGGTAAATTTAAAAGTGATTATGGAGAGTCCATAAAAATAACATAAGATTATACGCAAGAAACTTTCGAATCGAATCAATTGGACACACTAGTAATGGAATACGTAAAACAATACGGATTAAAAAAAACTTATATGTTGTATTAATATAACTTCACTATAATATGGCTTACAAAGAAATTTCAGGCAACATATTTAATACGAAAGCAATGGCTATTGTAAACACGGTGAATTGTGTGGGTGCTATGGGCAAAGGAATAGCACTTGATTTTAAATTGAGATTTCCTGAAATGTTTAAGGAGTATCAAAGAATTTGTTTTCAACATCTTCTTAAGCCAGGACAGATCTTGCCATACACAAAATCTACACCTATTATATTGAACTTTGCGGTTAAAGATGATTGGAAAGATCCTTCTAAAATAGAATGGGTAGAAGAAACCTTGCAGAAATTTGTAGATAACTACAAGAGACTTGGTATTAGCTCAGTTGCTTTTCCATGGATGGGAGCGATGAATGGTGGTATCCCAATTGAAACAATAAAAATTCTTATGCGTAAGTATTTGTCGGCATTGGAGGATATAGAAATAGAGGTTTATGATTTTGATCCTGATGCACCTTGTGCTCTTTATAAGACTTTAGAACTCATTGTGAAAGAAAGCAAATTTACTCCTTCGGAATTAGAAGATATATCTAATATAAAAGCTTGCTATTGGGTTAAAATTATTGATGCTGTAAATGATGCTAATACAAAAAGTATCAATAATTTATGTAACTATATTGTTAATGGTAAGCGAATTATAGGGAAAACAAACATCGAAAGATTATTTGTTTTTCTTACTAATTATAAAGATGGTAGAATATTATAGCAAAATTTAGGCTTACCGAGCGTTGTGTTAATCTCTCTCCAGAAGGACTTGACGTAAAGGAATTCGTCACAGACGATTCCAATAAGAAGGATAGAGCTATTGAGTTAACAGAAGGGAAGAAGTGGATTTTAGTCGAAGTTTGCTTGCTGTTATCTATAAAATGTTGATTTTCAGTATTTGTATGGCAGAGATGCTTTAGTCGAAATAAAAACATTTAGTCGAACTTAATAAGTAACAATGCTGTTAGGGAATTATATATAAGGTCTTTTAGAAACGAAAGGGCACAAAAAAACGCTGCACAACAATGCAGCGTTTTTTTGTGATAAGTCATTATTTCGTAAGCATTCGAAGAAATGCACCTTTTACACTTTGAG